>MDSZ01164794.1_pt1 | contig 13357 bp, 13 predicted proteins | sample 811201 | NCBI WGS metagenome assembly MDSZ01 (sample SAMN05326647, study PRJNA326480) | marine metagenome | isolation source: seawater | place: Indian Ocean: North | collected 2010
TTAAAATCGTTTCAGTAAATAAAACAAGATATATTCTTCCAAGTGTACTTACACTTGTGGGTGTTTGTTTAGGGATAAGTTCAATTAAATTTGCTTTAGACGGAAATTTTGTTTTTGCAGTGTTATTTTTAGTAGTTGCAGCAATTTTAGATGCTTTAGATGGAAGAGTAGCAAGATTGATTAAAGGTACCTCAAATTTTGGAAAAGAATTAGACTCATTGACTGATTTTGTAAGTTTTGGAATTGCACCAGCTTTTATAATCTATTTTTGGGAATTGAATAAATATGGAAAAATTGGATGGTTAATAGTATTATTTTATTCAGTTTGTTGTGTCCTTAGATTAGCAAGATTTAATTTAACTAAATTTGAGAATAAAGAAGAGTGGAAAAACAATTTTTTTCAAGGAGTACCATCACCTGCGGGAGGTTGTTTAATATTACTACCTTTAATTTTTGAACTATCAAATTTCTCAAATATAATTAATATTAAAATAATTACCCCGTTTCTTGTAGTAATAATATCATTACTTTTGATATCAAAACTTCCAACATACTCTTTTAAAAAAATATCAATCAAAAGAAATATGACAATATTCCTTTTGTTAGGTGTAGGATTATTTTTTGTTTCTATAATCCAATTTACTTTTGAAACTTTATTTCTTGGGCTGTTAATATACTTAATACTGATACCTGTTGGTATTTTTAATTATAATAAAAAATCAAAATCAGCAATTAATGATCAAGAGGAAGAAGACCAACAAGACGTTTTGTAATTTTAATGGATAGTACAAATTATCAAGATCACTTTTTCAAGGAAGCAAAATTAAAGGGATACAGATCTAGATCAGCTTTTAAACTAATTGAACTTAATAATAAATTTAAATTTATTAAAAATGGGATTAATATTTTAGATGTAGGTTCATTTCCTGGAGGTTGGTGTCAGGTAATAAGAAAAAAAGTGAATACAGGTAAAATTTTAGGAATAGATTTAAAAAAAATAAAAGAAATTGATGGAGTAAAGTTTATACAAGGTGATTTTTTAGATGATAATTCAAAAAAAAAAATTAAAGATTTCTTTACATCCAAAATTGATTTAATTTTGTCTGATATGGCCTCAAATACTACTGGTAATAAAAATTTAGACTGCATAAGAACTAATCAATTATGTCTTAATATATTAGACTTTTCCAAAGAAAAATTAAGTAAAAATGGAATTGTTGTGTCAAAGTTTTTTATGGGTGAAGAAATAAGTGAGATCAAACTTATAGCAAAAAAAAACTTTAAGAAAATCAATTTTTTCAAGCCGAATTCAAGCAGAGATGAGTCAAGAGAAACCTATATACATTGTTCAGGATTAAGTACATAATGGTCAGATAGTTTATGAAGCTATTTAAATTTTTTTCATTGATAATTATATCTTTATATTTCTTATTAACAACAGTTAGTGCTAAAGAAAATTTTTTTGTACAAGGGGTAAAACTTTTTGAACAAAAAAAATATTTGGACTCAAAATTTAAATTTGAACAAGATATTGTCTTCAATCCAAAGAGCGAGTTTTCTTATCTTTATTTAGCTAAAATTTTTAATAAAGAAAATATGGATGATCTTGAGGAACAAAATCTGAATGTTGTAATTTTACTTAATCCCAAAAATGAAGAGGCTTTATATCTTTTAACTCTTTTAAGAATTAGGAAATCAGATTATGATGAATCTAAGCAGCTTCTAGAAAAATTTGAAAAGGTTTGCACTAAGATTTGTAATAAAAAAGTAGAATTAATTTCGAAACTCAAAAGTTTAGAGACAAATTAAAAAGTTATTTTAATGGAATCTAAAAAAAAAATAAAAAAAATATTTAAATTAAATAGAAAGATTGTTTGTCTAACTGCTTATTCAAAACCTATAGCTAAAATATTGGATAAATACTGTGATATTATTCTTGTTGGCGACTCAGTAGCTACTGCTTTTTATGGAATGAAAAGTACTAAAGAGATAAATTTAGACACAATGATTAATCACGGAATAAGTGTTAGTAAATCAATCAAAAAAAGTATTTTGGTTTTTGATATGCCTTTCAATACTTATAGAAATTTAAAAGAAACTAAATCTAATGTAAAAAAAGTTTTAAGAAAAACTAAATGCGATGCTGTTAAACTTGAGAGTAATGGAAAAAATTTTAATATAATTAAAAGTTTAGTCAAATCAGGTATAAATGTTATGGGCCATATAGGTTATACGCCACAATATAAAAAATCATTTTCCCCTCAGGGTTTTAAGTCTAATGAAGAAAAAAAATTAATAAAAGAGGCTATTAAAATTGAAAAAGCCGGTGCATTTGCGATCGTTCTTGAATGTATTAATTTTAAATTGGCAAAAAAAATAACAAAAATTTTAAAGATACCGACTATTGGTATAGGTTCGTCATATTTCTGCAACGGACAAATTTTAGTTGTAGATGATTTAATTGGCTTGAGTGGATTTTATCCAAAATTTGTAAAACGTTATATAAATTTAAATAAAAATATTAGCTATGCTATAAAAAAATATAAAACTGAAGTAATTAAAAAAAAATTTCCCAAAATTTCAAACTCATACAAATAAATGGACACTGAAAACTCTCAAAATAAATTTATAAATTTTTTTAAATCAAATGTTAAAATATTGTTTTTTATTCTTGGTATATTAATATTATTTATAGCCTCTATTATTTGGTTCACTAATAACAACAAAACAAAAAAGACGATTATTTCCGACAACTTTATAAAAGCACAAATTTTAATCGAAGATGGTCAAAAAAATGAAGCAAAGAAAATTTTATTAGACTTAGTCCAAGAAAAAAATACTCCGTATTCTAGTCTTTCACTTTTTTTAATTATCGAAAATAAATTAATTGATAATAAAGAAACAATAATAAATTATTTTGATGAAATTATAAATAATAATTCTTTTAAGAAAGAGGATTTAAATTTAATAAAATTGAAAAAAGCCATTTATATTTCAGAAATTTCTAAAGAACAGGAGATCATAAAATTATTAAACCCTATAATTAATTCAAATTCAGTATGGAAAAGCCATGCTTTAAAATTTTTAGGTGATTTCTATTCTTCAAACGGTCAGAATATAAAAGCAGATCAATATTATAAGTTATTTTCTGAAATCGACAAAACTTATCGAATAGAAAATACTGAAAAAATTGAATAAAAATAATGGATACTGGAAACAAATTATTCAGTTTGTTAATTTTAATATTTCTCTTAGGGTGTTCTTTTGGAGGTAGTGGTGTCTGGAATGATTTATCTGAAGAAATTAAAATAGCTAAACAGAGAGAAAATTCAAAAATAATTTTTTCTACAAAAAAAAAATTTAGTCAAGAGATAATTAATAAAGATGAATTAAAATTGAATGAACCATCATTAAATAAAAATTGGACGGAGCAAAACTTCTCTGCAAACAATTTTGTCCCACATCTTAAATATAGTAACAAAATAAATTTGATATCAAAAACAAAGAAACTTGGAAAAAATAATTTTAACATTTCAAATGTAGACTTCGAGCCTATCATTGAGAATGATATTATTTTTTTTTATGATCCAAGAGGTAATATTTATAGTTATTCTCTAAAGAATAATAAACTTGTATGGAAATACAATTTTTATAAAAAAATGTATAAAAATAATTCGAAAGAAATAAACTTTTCTGTTTCAAAAGATAATTTAGTAATATCAGATAATTTGGGATATGTTTACAGTTTAAATAAAAAAAATGGAAAAATAAACTGGGCAAAAAATTATAGTGTACCATTTAAGTCTAATATTAAAATTGATGAAGATAATATTTTTTTATTAAACCAAGATAATAAGTTTTATATAATTTCAGAAAAAAATGGAAATCAAAAATTAGATTTAGAAACTTTTCCTTCTTTTTTAAAAACAAACAGTAAAACAAATATTAGTTTAGATAGGTCCAAAAAGCATGTTTATTTTGTAACCTCAGCTGGAGAGATTTACTCTCTTAACTATAAAAATCGTAATATTAATTGGTTATTTAGTTTATCAGCAGTGAATAGCGATCAAACTGTTGATCTTTTTTTTTCTTCACCAATAGTAAATAAGAATAATGAAGTTATTTTAAGTAACACATTTTCAACTTTCTCCATGAATTCAACAAATGGCTTATTAAATTGGGAGATCGCTATTTCAAGTAATATCTTACCAATTGTAATAAATGATAATATTATTTTAAGTTCAAGAAAAGGTTTTGTTGTTAATTTAGACAGAAAAACCGGAAAAGTTATATGGTCAAGAAATATTTTCAATAAATTAAAAAAAATGAGCTATCAAAAAACAGGTGATGTAACTTCTATTTTGTTAGTATCTAACACTATTTTTTTAACAACCGAAAAAGGTTATTTTATTTTTTTAGATTATCAAAATGGTAAAATATTGAATTTTTCAAAAGTAGCTAAATCTTTTTTTTCAAAACCAATTATTACAGATAGTAAAATTTTTGTTATAGATAACAAGATGAGAGTATTGAAATTCAACTAAAATTAATTACTTGATTTTCCACTTAAAAGAGATAATTGGGCAACTTTATCATCTTTAACTTGATCTACTAAATCAATTGGATATTCACCTGTAAAATAGTGATCAGTTAATTGAGGGTAAGTATTGTTTCTGCCCTGATCAAATATTGCTCTATACAAACCCTCTAAACTTAAAAACTTTAAAGAGTCCGCTTGTATATGTTTGCACATTTCTTTTAAATTCTTATTAGCCGCTAACAACTCTTTTTTGGATGGCATATCGATACCATAAAAATCTGGAAATTTAATTGGCGGAGAAGATATTCTAACATGGACCTCTTTAGCTCCACCGTCGTAAAGCATCTTAACTATTTTAGAGCATGTTGTTCCTCTGACTATAGAGTCATCAATAAGAATTATTGATTTATTTTTAATTGAGGATTTATTTGAGCTTAACTTTAACTTTACACCAAAACTTCTAATATTCTGCTTAGGTTCAATAAACGTTCTACCCACATAATGATTTCTTATTAATCCAAGTTCGAAACCCTTTTTCTTATATTGACTATACCCTATAGCAGCTGGAACACCTGAGTCTGGAACCGGAACAACAATATCTCCAATATCATCACTTTCTTTTGCAAGTTGATAACCAAAATTTTTTCTATATTCATAAGCACATTTACCTTTTAAAAAACTATCAGGCCTTGCAAAGTAGACATATTCAAATACACAGGGTCTCTCTTTTTTTTTGGTAAAAGGTTTTATACTCTTATAGGTATTTCCCTCTATAACTATTACTTCTCCATTTTCGATTTCTCTTACGAATTTAGCGCCAATAATGTCAAAAGCACATGTTTCTGAAGCTAATACATAGGAGTCTTTTATTTTTCCTAAAACTAATGGACGTATTCCCAAAGGATCACGAGCACCTATTAATATTTTATTACTCATCATGACAAGTGCATATCCACCCTGTACTTGAAAAAGGGTATCTATAACTTTATCAACCATTTTTTGTCTTTTTGATTTAGCAATTAATTGCACAATGGTTTCAGTATCAGATGTAGTTCTAAAAATTGCACCATCTTTAACTAATTTTTCTCTTAATTTTAAAGCATTGGTAAAATTTCCATTATGAGCCACGCTTATGCCACCACTAAAAATATCTGCAAAAAAAGGTTGTATGTTCCTTAGCGAAGTCTCTCCTGTAGTAGAATAACGGTTATGACCAATGGCAAATTTTCCAGGCAATTTTTTTAAAATATCTTTATTTGTGAAATTATCGCCGACTAAACCATGTCTTTTTTCAGAGTGAAAATTTATTCCATCAAAAGATACAATCCCACAACCTTCTTGACCCCTATGTTGTAAAGCATGCAAACCTAAAGCAGTTATAGTTGATGCATCAGTAAAATTATGTATACCAAAAACACCGCATTCTTCTCTAATTGAATTTCTATTTAATTTTTTTAATCTCTTCTCTTGTTTCATTAATATCATTACTACTTGGGAACTCCTCAATTAATAATTTACTTCCTTTTTCTATTAATGGAAAAGAAAAAGACTTACTTAATGACATATCCCATTTTTCATAAGAATAAAACCAATTTACAACTACAAACAAACAAACAGCAAAAACATATCCTTTAAAAATACCAAAGAAGAAGCCAAATGATTTATCCACAGGCCCTACACCCGTGTATGCAAAAAGTTTTCCCAGAGTTCTACCAAAAAGAATTAATATGAAAAGTGAAATTATATAAATAAAAAATCCTAAAATTATACCAGAAACATATTGATTAGAAATGTAATCAGAAATGTATGGTTCAAATTTTGGCACTAAAATTATTGTTATAATTAATGCTAATATCCATTTCAAAAAAGATATAAGACTTAAGAAAAATCCTTTTGCAAAGCACTGAAGGGCAAAATAGATAACAAAAATCAGAAATAAAACATCAAATAATACGATATTTTCTCTAATAAAAGAAATTAAACTATCAAACATTTCCAAAAGGCTTAAAAGTCAAAATTAGTTTAGGAAGTAAAGTTAAAACTGAAAGCATCGCTAAAAGCATCGCAATTCCTGTAAATACACCAAAATAAATTGTTGGAATAAAGTTTGAAAGAATTAATATCGAAAATCCAAACACAATTGTTATAGAGGTGTTTAATATTGCTACACCAACTGTATTATGACATTTATCAAGTGTTAAATTGTAATTTTTATTTTTTTCAAACTCTTCTTTGAATCTATATATGTAGTGAATACTATTATCTACCGCTATACCAATAGTTATTGCTGCAATTGTTATAGTCATCATATCAAGAGGTATTTCTAATAAGCCAATAATTCCTAAAATTAAAAATGCAGCCATGAAATTTGGAACAACACCTATTAATGCGAGGGTGATATTTCTAAAAAGTATTAAAAACATTAAAGTTATTCCTGCCATCACCACACCCAAAGTTAATATTTGTGATTTGAATAAACTTTGTAAAAGATTATTAAATAGTATTAAAACGCCAGCTAACTTAAATTCATTTGTGTTTAAACCAATCTCATTCTTTAAGTCATAATCAATTTTTTTTATTAATTCGTTTCTTCTGAGGTCGTCTTTTGAATCTAGAATTCTTAAACCAATTCTTGCCTCATTGTTTTTTATTGAAATATAGGGATCAATAACTTCTTTTTTTATGGACTCTGGGAGTTTGGTATATAATACGCCCATTTCAAGGCCTTGAAGTTTTTTTCCTTCATTCAAGTCCTCAGCTACCCTTACTATTGATGCAAAAGATATAACTTTTCCAATTGAATCAATTTCATCTAAATAATCATGAACTTTAGTAATTTTATCAATCTTATCTCTTGTGAACCAATATTTTGACTCATCTTTTTCTTCTTCACCCCAATCATCATCTTCTTCGAGAACATTTTCATCTTTTTTTGGAAATTTAATAATAACATTAAGAGGGGTAGTTCCACCTAATTTATTATCTATTAATTTCATGCCTTTATAAATTTCTGTTTCTTTATTAAAATAATTTATGAAACTATTCTCAACTTCAAGCTTAGTTATTCCTACGATGCTTATTATTATTACAATCAAAGCAGAGGAAAAAATTATTTTCGTGTAATTTTTTGCTGCTTTAGCAAAAAAAGAAGTAATTTTAGAATTTTTTTGATCTTTATAACTCATATTTTTATTACTCAAAATATTTAAAACTGATGGTAATAAAGTAAAAGTTATAAGCATAGAGATTAACAATCCAACAGTCATCATCCAACCAAAATCAATAATTGGTTTAATTTCACTAAATATTAATGATAAGAAAGCACAGATAGTCGTGAGAACTGTATAAAGAATTGGCCAAAACATTTTTTGTGATGTCCAAAGTAATGCATTCTCATTTGAAACATCTGGATTGTCTTTACGATATTGTAAATATCTCACGCTCATATGAATATTCATTGCCATTGTTAAAATTAACATTAATGCAATAAAATTTGAGGATATGACTGTTACTTTCCATCCTACCAAACCTAAAAAGCCAATCATTATAAAAACAGAAAAAAAACAACTTAACAAAGGTATAAAAACCCATAGCAAACTTCTAAAAACAAACCATAAAGTAAATACAATGAATAAAAATACACCACCACCGAAAACTACAATATCATTTTTAACAAAAGTCATCATGTCATCGGCTATCATTGGAATTCCACCCAAGTGAATAATTGGATAAATATCTGATTTTGATCTTTTAACTTTTCCAGGAGGGGGATGATCTTTAATAATTTTTCTTATTTCATTTATATTTTGATGATTTTTTTTATTATAAATTTTTTTGTAATCATCATAATCTTTTAAAAATGCTTTATATTTCTTTTTTTCATTAGCTAATAATTGTCCTTTAGATTTTCTTTCTAAATAGTCATTTTTAGTTTTTACAAATTCAGATAATTTTTTATCAGGTTTTATATAAACTAATATACCACTTGTTTTACCATCTTCACTTATAACGAAATTCTTATAAATTGGACTTTCAATTATTTCCTCAAAACCCCTTTCTAAATTCACATCTGCACTTGATAATGTTTTATAATTTCTTATTCGCTCAGATAATGGATCATCATTATTTTTAAGTAATGGAACATCTAAAATTGTTATAACACCATCAACCCAATTTAGGTTTTCAAGAGAATTTTTTAATAACCCTATATTTTTAATTGTATTTTCAGACTTAAAATCATATTCATCATTTGGAAAATGACTATAAGTTAAAACTAAAAAATCTTTAGTTCCGTATTTACTGTTAACTTCTCTTAAATATTTTAAATCTGGGTCATTTTCTAGAAGCAAAGTATCCGATGAAGCATCTAGTTGAAAATTCTTAGTGTAGTAACCAAAAGTTAAAAGCAATATCAAAAGTAATGATAAGGTAAATTTTGGTTTTGTGATAATTAGATTTTTGTATAATTTATTTAGTATCACTATTATAAGATATAACTCAAAAGAAAAGAATTTAAAATTATATATTTATTAATTTTTTTGTGCGTCTTTAAATTTGGTGTAAATAGCCTCGAATTCAACTTTAACATTTCCAGTTGGTCCGTGCCTTTGTTTACCAATTATAATATCTGCTGAACCTAATATCTCATTCATTTTTGATTGCCACTCTGCGTGTTCAATACTTCCTAATTTTGGTTCCTTCCTTTCTAAATAGTATTCTTCACGGTAAACGAACATTACTACATCTGCATCTTGCTCAATTGAACCCGATTCTCTCAAATCAGAAAGTTGGGGTCTTTTATCATCTCTTTGTTCAGCAGCTCTTGATAATTGTGAAAGTGCTAAAACTGGTACGTTTAATTCTTTTGCTAAAGCCTTGAGTCCTTGAGTAATTTCCGAGATTTCTTGTACTCTACCATCATACCTTCTTGAACCTGCCGACATTAATTGAATATAGTCAACCACAATTAAATCTAAACCAAATAACCTTTTAATTCTTCTTGCTCTATTTGATAAAGTAGAAATTGTAATTGCAGGTGTTTCGTCAATAAGCATTGGTAGTTCATGAATATTTCTGGATGTTTCAATTAATCTATTCATTTCCTCTTCAGTTATTTTACCTCTTCTTATGTCATTTGATTTTATTTTTGATTGTTCAGAAACTATTCTAGTTGACAATTGCTCAGATGACATTTCCAATGAGAAAAAAGCTACAACAGATTTTTTGTTTTCGTCAGAATTTTTTTTAGCAGCATGAAAAGCTATATTTGTTGCTAAAGCAGTTTTACCCATTGATGGTCTCCCAGCAATAATAATTAAATCAGACTTGTGTAGACCTCCAAGTCTTTCGTCTAAATCAATCAAACCTGTAGGTATACCAACTATACCTTGATCATTTTTCATTGCGTTGGTCGCCATTTCTAAAGTTTGATCTAATGCTTTTCCAAATTGTGAAAATGATTGGCTAAAAGTACCACGCTCAGCTAGATCAAATAATAATTTTTCTGTATTTTGAATTATATCATCCCCAGTTTTTTCGATTGACTCGTCCATCGACTCTTCTGTTAAATTTTCAGAAATTTTTACAAGTTCTCTTTTTACAAATTTTTCATGTATTATTTTTGCATAATCTATGCATTGTCTTACCGAAGATGAAAATCTAGTAAGTTTAACCAAATACTCTGTTCCCCCAACCTCTGATAAACTATTTTCATTTTCAAATGCACTTTTTAATGTAATTGGATTAGCAATCATTCCCTTGTTATGTAATTTTTCGACAAACTCATAAATTTTAGAATGTAATGGATCATAAAACTCTTTATTATTTATGACACTTGCTATTTCATCTATAATGTCGTTGTTTACTAAAATTGATCCTATTAATGCCTGCTCAGCTTCAATATTAGAAGGTAACTTTATTTCTTTTGACAAGGTTTTTATTTTTAAATTATCCATTGGAAAGCGAAATTATCACATAAAATTCGATGTTATAAAAACAAAAGTTATCAACTTTTTTTTTAAGCTGTGGAGAATTTTTTATTTTTTAATAGTATTTTTTTCAACCGTTACACGCAATTCTACTATTAAATCTGAATGAAGATTAATTGATATAGGAAATTGACCAATTTTGTTTATTTCTTTTTTAATATCTATTTGCGATGGGTGTATTGTTTCTTTAAAATTATCTAAAAAATACTTCGATATTTCTTTTGGCTTAATACTGCCGTATAAATCACCATTTTCTTTTGTTTCTTTGTTAAATTTTATAGTTTTTTTCTTTATTTTTTCGTAAATATCTTTAGCTAATTTCTTTTGTTCGCTATTTTTCTTATTTATTTCACTTCTTTTTCTATTTACGTATTCGATATTTTTTTTATCAGCTCTTAAAGCTTTACCAAATTTTATTAAAAAGTTCCTTCCATAACCATCTTTAACATTTACCACTTGACCCACATCACCCAGGTTTCTTATTTTTTCTAGTAAAACTATCTGCATTTAAATAAGTCCTAAAACTTTAGCTCTTTTAACAGCAGTTGAAAGCTGTCTTTGTTTAAACTGACACACGGAAGTAATACGTGATGGTAAAATTTTACCAGTATCAGAGGTGTATCTTCTTAATAATTTTATATTTTTATAATCCACTATAGGAGAATTTTTTTGAGAAAGTGGACAACTTCTACCAAATTTCATTTCAGGTTTTTGAAAAAGTGTTAATCTGTTTTGACTTCCAAATTTTTTACTTTTTTTATTTTTTTTATCTCGTCTCATATAAGCTATTTTTTTGTTCCAAAATATTCGTTTTTCAAATCAATTTTGTCGTATTTTACCGTAAGATATCTTATTACATTTGAGTCTATTGATAATTGTTTTTCAATTTCTTTAACTATTTTTCCTTCAATCTCAATTTTAAAATGAATAAAATTTCCCTTTTTATTTTTTTTGATTTTGTTAGCTAGGTTTAATAATCCCCATTTTTCAGTTTTTAATATTTTTCCTGATTTGTCGATTATTTTTGAGTACTTTTCTATTAGACTTTCCATCTCTTTATTAGAGAGATCCTGTTTACCTACAATAGTATGCTCATAAAACGCCATATTTTAATAAAAAAAGTTTTTAAGATCGGACTTATACTATTTAAATTTTGTTTGTTCAATAGTAATAATAATAAAATTATATTTGTTTAAAATGAAAACACTAATGTTTCCAGGTCAAGGGTCACAATCAGTTGGTATGGGTGCCGATTTATATAAAAATTTTGAGTTAGTAAAAAAAATTTTCAAACAAGCTGACGACAAATTAAATTTTTCAATATCTAAAGTAATATTAGAGGGACCAGATAATGAGCTGAAACTTACAAAAAATACTCAGCCGGCAATAATGTTAGTAAGCTACTCAATTTATAAATTAATTATTGAAGAGTTTGGAGTTACAACTAAGGATATAAAATATTTCTGCGGTCATTCTTTAGGAGAGTATAGCGCCTTAGTCTCTATTGGTTCTCTTAAATTTGAAGATGCAATATTCCTTTTACATGAAAGAGGAAAGTCAATGCAAGAAGCTGTACCAGAGGGAGAAGGAGCAATGTTAGCAGTTTTGGGACTTAAGATGGATGAAATAGAGGACTATTTAAAACAAGTTAAAGATAAAGGAGTTTGCGAAATAGCAAATGATAACTCTGAAAGTCAGATTATTTTAAGTGGAGAAAAAAAAATTATAGAAGAGGTAAGCACCATTCTTAAAAAGAATAAAAAAAAATCTATAATTTTACCTGTAAGTGCACCATTTCATTGTTCTTTAATGAAAAGTGCTGCAGAAAAAATGAAAGATAAAATACTAAATACTGATTTTAAAAATCCAGAAAAAGAATTAATCAGTAATGTGACTGCTGAACCTGTGAGCGATAGCGGAACTATTAAAAAATTATTAATAGATCAAATTTGCTCCAAAGTAAGATGGAGAGAAAGTCTTTTATATATGGTGAAAAATGGAATTAATGAATTTATTGAAATAGGACCTGGCAAAGTCCTATCTGGTCTAGCTAAAAGAATTAGTGGAAATGTTAAGGTTAAAAGTATAAATACAATTGAAGATATCAAAAGTCTTAAATGATAAATTTTAAAAATAAAAAAATTTTAATAACCGGTGCTACAGGTGGAATAGGTGGAGCATTAGTTAAAAAATTTGTTTCTTTGGGTGGATCTGTTTTTGGCACAGGTACAAAACCTGAAAAACTCGAACTTTTGAAAAAAGACAATCCCAATATTAAAGTGGGTAAATTAAATCTTTCAGAACATGACAAAATAGAAAATTTTATAAATACAGTTATTTCTGACCTAGGAGGATTAGACATTTTAATAAATAATGCTGGGGTAAATGTAGATAACTTATCATTAAGAATGAAAGATGATGAATGGAAAAAGGTTATTGATGTTAATTTAACATCTACATTTCTTTTATCTAAATATTCTATTAAAAATATGTTAAAAAATAAATTTGGTAGGATAGTTAATATCACATCTATAGTAGGACATACCGGAAATCTAGGACAATCTAATTACTCTGCTTCTAAGTCTGGAATTATAGGTATGTCAAAAAGTTTAGCCATTGAATATGCGAAAAAAAATATTACTATCAATTGTGTATCACCTGGTTTTATAGTTTCTGATATGACTTTAAATATAGCAGAAAAGGTAAGAATTTATTTAACTTCCAGAATTCCAATGGGAAAACTTGGAACAGGTGAGGATGTGTCAAATTGTGTAGCTTTTTTGTCTTCTGATTCGGCTTCATATATTACTGGAGAAACAATTAATGTTAA
>MDSZ01032543.1_pt1 | contig 13355 bp, 9 predicted proteins | sample 811201 | NCBI WGS metagenome assembly MDSZ01 (sample SAMN05326647, study PRJNA326480) | marine metagenome | isolation source: seawater | place: Indian Ocean: North | collected 2010
ACCTGTACCGTCTTGAATGAATACAATTACACCTGTCTGTCCTACTGCTTCAGTTGTAGGGTTGACAAGAGTAACATTGCCTGTGAGGGTAAGGACATGGTTTTGAAATGTTGCAAAGTCAAGAGTGACATTACCAGAATTTGTAGTATCAGTATTTGTATTACCAGCAAAGTTTACATCTGCAAGTTTTGCTGCTGTAACAGAATTACTAACTAATTTTGCAGAAGAGATAGTTCCATCAGCAGGAATAACAGAACTCTCGTGCGTACCAGCAATATGAAGAACATAGAAGTTCAATCCACTTGCAGGCGCTTCTGACATAGTAAGAGTTGTTCCATTGACAGTGTAAGCGTCAGTAGGTTCTTGGCGAACATTACCTACGAACACTGCAATGTCGTTGACGTTTGCAACTCCTTTACTAAGTGTAAATGCTGTGGTACTACCGTTTGGGGTAAAATCATCTTTTACGATTGAGGCAAAACCAGCAGTTGGTTGTTTTCCTATAAATGGCATATTATACTACCCTTATGTTTTTTCCATTAGACCCATAATTACGTCAAGGGCAGAACCAGTGCCTGCTTTGACTTTGAGGATATCTCCTGCCTCTAAAATATATTTCTGTCCAGCGAGAGATTCCAATGTAGTATTCGCTGGGATACTTACATTTTCTAAAAGTTGAAATGTTGCGTTAGAAGCAGAAGCATCAGTAAACTGAACCTGTACTGTTACAGCATTTGTTGTCTTGTTTGCAACTGCAATTCCAAGAACAACAGTCTGCGTACCAGAAGGACAAGTGTACAAAGTTGCGTATGAACTATTCGATACGTTTGCCGCTGCTGCATTTTTGAAAGTGTTCGCCATGTTTTTTTCCTATATTATCCTAAAGCAATTGCCAGTGCTGTTGCGTCATCTTCTGGATCAAAGTCTAGTTTAACTTTACTAATCGCTCCATTCGCAACAGTATTTAGTGTGTTGACACCATTTAATTGTATTACTTGAATGTTATTTGTTCCAGATGGTGGAGCAGAAGTAAATGTAATCGTTGTACCAGAAACAGTGTACGCATACGAAGAACCGTATCGCTGATATACGTTATCAACAAACACAGCATAATTTGCAGCACTGTTTGCTGCTGGTGTTCTTGTTAAAGTAAATGCTGTTGTTGAACCGTTACCATTAAACTCGTCTATGTGCGTTGATGAAGTAGCAGAAGTTGCAGTAAGAATCTCATTACCAAGATAGACAATAGAAACTCTACCACCATTATCTGGTGCCTCTGAAAAAGTAATTACTGGTTGTCCAGAAACAAGATTCGTTGAATATGAATATTCTGGTTCTTGAACGACACCATCTAGTACAACCAACAAAGAAGTTGGCACTGCCATGTGATCAAGGTTGAACTGTGTGGTTGAACCATCACCTGTCAATACTTGTCTATCGTATACTCCGTATGTCGGTTGTGCGCCAATATATGCCATTATTGTTTACCTTTGTTTTCCATTACTATTTATATCTGGTATCCAACCCAATAGATACAATCTGATTGTGCAGAGTTTCCTACATCTGACCAACCTTGGTGTTTGAATGCGATGTAGTTGGTTGATTGAATAGTGAAGGTAGTACCCTGTCGATTATGTTGTTCTGCATTTGATGATGCCAAATTTGCCCAAGCATTTGCCTGACTATTACCTCTACCACTATACCAGAAATGTCCACTTAGATTATTATCGTAACTTACATTAGCATTATTGATTCTTGGGAATTTTATTGCATACACAAAATATCCACCAGCACTGTTTGCTTCACTAGTTGATACACCATTCTGCCATTCGCTAGAATAACTGTGAGTGAGAGTGCTGGATGATACATCTCCTGTTAAGTTTGCATCAAAAGAGGGGCCACCATCACCAATAGGGTTATTGCCGTCACCATAACTATTTACTTTGTGGTCGATTGCAAAGATGATACCACTATTATCTGTTTGACTTGCTGTAAGTCCTGTTTGTCTTACACCAGCGGCACCAGAACCAGAACTACTTGTTGTATATCTGTAGTTGTATGTTGTAAAGTCGTTTGCAGTTGATGACTGTGTAGTTAATGTTGCTGTTGCGTTAGACATTGAATACTGTGCAAAGTTAGATAGGTTAGAAGGAATGAACTTCTGGAAATGATATAGAGTACCCAATCCTTCAACATCAACACCCATTTTACAATAAACTTGAGCAGCACTTCCACCAGTGAATGGGTTGTTAATATAATAGTTACCACTCGTTGTATAACCAGCATCGTATAGTTGTTTTGCACTAACAGCAGGATTCGTTGCAGTACCAAGTGGTTCATCAATAATAATATTAAATGTTCTGTTTACTGTAGTAGTACCATCAGTTGCTTCTATCGTGAACGTATTTGTAACATCTGCACCACCAGCAGAAATATCTGGGTTTGGATTTCCACTAATTACACCAGTAGTGCCGTTTAGTGAAAGTCCACCATACAAGGAACTACCACTTGCAAGGGCAAAAGATACACTATCACCTTCAGCATCTGTTGCAGCGAGAGTAACACTTCCAGATTTATCACTGTAGAAAGTTGCGATATTTCCAGCACTTGTTGTCCAAGCGGGCGAGGTACTTATTGCAAAACCACTAGTCAATTCACCAGACAATCCACCAGCGTTAGTTACTTTGAAACTATAAGAACCTACTGCAAGTCCAGTTGTATTAAAGACAGCAGTAATTTGAGTAGCAGAGTTTACAGTTGTTGTTGTTGCATTAGTCACAGTTCCGTTTGATGCAACAACTGCTGCTGTTGCGCCTGTTTGAAAATTCTGTCCAGTTACGACAATACTAGCACTTGTATCATCTGGTTCTGCACCACTTGGCGAAATAGATGTAACACTCGGCGGTGTATCAATTGATTGCCATTGATTGTTACCGTTATAATATTCTGCTCGACCCGTTGTGGTGTTATATCTCAAGTTACCACTTCCGGCAGGACTAGGACGCTGAGCAGTTGTACCGCCCGGCAAATCAATATAGTCCGTTTCTTTGTTTTCTATAGAAAGTTCTGCTAATACTTTTGAATTACTTGGCATTAGATTTGATACCTCACCATTATTTCTGAATTTGCTACTGGTGCAAAAGTTGTTGTTAGAACAATACCACTGATAGAATAGTCAGTAGAAGGTTTAAGTGCGATGCCATTGTAAAATACAAACGCACTATTTGTTGTTGCACCATTATTACTTAAATTAAATGTAGTGTCTGAACCATCACCAGTAAATGTATCGTAGATAAAGTCTGTGCTTCTGCGAACCACTCCACGAATACCCAAATGTTTTGCTTCAATCTCTGCACCATTGTCTGGAGCAGATGTAAATGTCAGGGTTGTTCCTGAGATAGCATAGTTAGTTGATGCCTTCTGTAAGATACCATCCACAAAAACTAAAACTGAGTTTGCGTTTGGTGGTGTCTCTGTCAAAGTGAATGCTGTGGTTGAACCGTTACCAGCAAATACATCTGTAGTGAATGACTTTAGATTCGATGCAAGTTGATCTGCACCAACCGAACCTGTCGGTGGTTTCATTGTCATTGAACCGATACCTCTATGAACTACATAGATAGAAGCGGTTGACAAGAGAGCGCCAGCAAACTTAATAATTCTTGGTTGACTGTTTGCATTCTCATGGATTGTATAAGCAACATCTGGTTCTTGAACCACGTTGTCTACTACAACGTGAAGGTTTTCTGCATTTGAACCATCAACATCTGTATCTAACGCATATGCGTTTGTATGCGTAACTCCACTAACAGTGATATTACCCAAATCAGAACCATCGAAATCTTCTTTCTGAAATGCAGCAGATATTCTGTTTGGTGCGTTGATACCAATATATGAATCAGTCATTCTTAACCCCTTACGTTACATCTTGTAGAATTGATGCAACTACGTCTACAGTTGCTGCAGAAGCATACACTTGAACCTTGTCGTTACCATTCAACACAATCTTCTGTCCTGATACAACTTTAAGTGCTGAACCAACAGGAACAGGTGCATTCTTAATAATATGATATGCTGCGTTAGCACTACTGTCTCTTACAAGAACTGTTACTTGAACAGCAGATGTTCCTGTGTTTGCAATATCAAGTTCGATAAGAATTGAGTTGACAGCAGAACCGTTATTTGAAGTATACACATCTGTAGGTGAAGCAGAGTTAGTGCTTACACTTGTTGCAAATGCATTCTTAAAATTGTTTGCCATTCTTTTATCTTCCTTTGTTTAATCTATTTATAATGATTACCCAAGCGCTACTGCAAGAGCAATACCAAATCCTTCAGTTGCAATCACACCACTACCAGCAGGCATAGTTAATGTTGTTGAGTCTGAAATCAATTGTAATCCACCTGTACCAGTGTGATTAATTATTGAGTTTGAACCATCGTGAAATATTTGCAAATCGTCATGGAGACCAAATTTAATTCTTTCACTGTTCACGCCAGTTGAATCATCAAAGTCAATTACTGTCGGAAAGAGAACAGAACTAAGTCCATTTTCCAACTCTTTAATTGCCTCAATAACATCTGTTACATTTTGCCCATTGATAGTTGAAGGAAGGTTTGCAATATCACCGACATCAGTTGCCAGTTGATTGAATTCAACTCTCCACTCTTCAAAGGTAAAACTTGCTGGTGCGTTACGATCTGCCATTAGTCTCTATCCATCATTTGCAATAAAAGGTTTTTAATTTCATGCATTTCACTCTTTAAGTTATTTATATCTCTTACTGCATCCCTGAGTTCATCTTTACTCTTTTGTGCAGAACGAGAGCGTTCAACTGCCGCTCTATACGCTGCCATATTTGTATTTACGACTGCATGAGATTGTGTATCTCTTACTAAGTCTGGATGATCTTTTACTTGCAAATACTCTGTCATGTTACGTTGCCAATGCTATTGCTCTTAGATCCTTAATACGAGGAACTTCACAAGTGTTCTTTCCTTGCATACGAATCTTGATTGCGAATGCGATAAACTCTGACAGTCCTTCAACAGTATACTGTCTTTCAATGAAGTCCTCTGTATTAACAGAAGCATTTACATTCGTGTCTGGTGTTCCATTTGTATTGAAATATTCCCAACCGATTTCATCAAAGTCAGATGCGTCATCAGAACGAAGAACCTTATACATCACTTGAATTTCAGCAGAGTCAAACTTGACTGCATCTAAGTACGTTCTGATTGCAGTAGCAGGAGTCTGCAACTGAACCTTCTTTGTACAATAGATTGCTTCGGTGTTATCACCATCTGGTTCTGTTGGTTGAACAAAGTCGCCTTGAAGTGCAGCAACACCCAAGTCAGCAGCACTATCAATATTGTCCAAACGGTTTGCAACTGCAATGATAGACTTTCTATCTAAATCAATAATAGGTGAAATGTTATCTTTATCAGAAGTCATTGTAAAGATAAGATTGAAAGATTTATCACCAGCAAGTTCCAGAGTTTCGTTTACTTGAGAGGTAACAATCTTTGGATCTGCGAAATGATAATCCTCACCAATTGGAATTGGAAGTGCCTGTGAAATAGTTGACTTAGTAAAGGAATTCTGTGAACCATCTGGTGAAGTACCAGAAGTTGTTCTTACCTTTGCAGTTAGAGAAGTGTCAGGCAGTTCAACAGTAGGAACAAGAGTTTGGATAACATCCATTTGAGCATTCTCTGTTATGAAAACATTTGAACCCCCACCTGTTCCATTAGCACTTGCGTTTGTTGTAGTATTAACTGTATATCCGTCAATTGTAATATTTGCAAGTGCATTGTGAGTCTTATTAACCTCTGTTAGAGGAATACCATTCAATTGATACAATTCGACTGCAGCACCATTTGTATGTGCAGCGGCAGTTCCTTCAACTCCACGAGTTATACCAGAAACACCTGTACCAGAAATCGTACCACTAAGAACTTCACTTCCAATCTTCAAGTGTACTGTGCCCGAAGATGGGAAACCAGAAGAACTTGAGAGTGTAAGAGATGTTGCACTGTTAGTAATACCACCATTAAGAGTTGAGTTGATACCAGAACTTACACCACTGATAGTCAAGTTGTTATCTGTGTCATACATATGATGATCACGATGAGTAACCTTGACAAAAGATTGTCCGTTGATTGTTCTGATTGCATTCGGTTCTAGATTCTTAGTTGGAAGAACATCATTATTCAGAGTGATAGTTCCTGTTTTGGATGTATCAAACTTAGCACGATAGAGATTGAACTTCAAATCTTCAAAGTCGTATGCAGTCCAAGTAGTATTATTCTGTGACTTAAAGAGAACACCAAGATATGGTTGTTCTGAAACCAAACGAGAACCACCTACATCAACCTCACCCATTCGTGAAATCCATGCAAAGTATTTGTTTGAATCTGTCTGTAGAACAATACAATATTCTACTCCGTTTTTCACATAAACAGGAGCGTCAAATTTGAATGTAGTAGGTCTACTATCTGCACCATTACTGTGGTTGACTTCAGAAATCTTAACACCACTGACTGCTCTTTTGGCAGAATCATTTAGTGTCATTGAAGTTGCAGATGTAATAGATGCAATTTTTGTTACCAATGCACCATTGCCACTTGCACCACCCAAGGTTGTCATTTCGGCAGGAACTGTTTCATTACCAGCACCATAAACAGTAATGGTTTGTCCTACTTCAAATTCTAAGAAATTAGTGTTTGTACCTGTTACTGTTCCAGAACCGTTTGCCATTGCAACCGTTCCATCATGGAATGGCGCCAAAACTTTAGATGCAAAAGGAAGAACCTTTGTAGTTGGGTATCCATTATCCATTTCACGAATCTGACAAGTAACTGGCAAGTCCTCATCCTTTTGCGAGAAGAAGGCATCTACCTTAGTGAGAAACTCACCACCTTCTGCTTGTGGCATGAATGACTGTGCAAGCGGATCCCACCATCCAACGACATCTTGTCTGAGGATACCAGAGTTTGCAGTCTCTTGAACAGAACGAGTAACCACTCTAGCATTACGAGTTGCAATGAATGTCTCTTGTGTCGTTGTCAAGATACCAGTTGCAGAATAAGTTGCTTGAGCAAAGGTTTCTGGTTCTGGCGTTATAGCATTAGTCGGTGAAGATGTCAATCTAAACACACGATCACCAGTTCTAAACTGTGGGTTTCCTCTTACGTTTGGATCGGGAATTGCAAAGACGCCTGATATTCTACCAGCAGCAGATGTCACGAGACTTCCACCAGCAGAACCACCAGTTGGTGTAACTTGATTTGTAACCAAAGTCTTGTCAAAGAAAGGATAAACTTTCGTTAGAGGTTTCATACCTGTTACAGTAAAGGTAACATTTCTTGCACGAATGAAAGGAATCAATGCACGAGATAGAACTCTATCACCCTGAGATTCCATATCAATCTGAGGAATAACCTGAGTGTTGACACCCCTTCTGTTTACTGGGCCTCCATCTTCTGCCTGAACGATTGTTCTTCTGAGAACAGCACGCCCTCTTGGTTGTCCAAGATTGATGAACCTGTGTTCACGAACTGTCTGTGTTGTTGTCGTAACACGACCACCCCACTGCGATTGCCATGCACCCCATACCGTTCCAATAGCGTTACGATTCTGTGCAAATACTGTGTCAAAGTTTCCTTCTCTATTGATAATGATATCTGGAAGTTTATTAACTTCAAACCACTCATCACCAGAAGGAGACAACACACAAACACCCGCCCATGCAAAATTAAGAACAGGGTTGAGGTTTTCAACTCTGGTTGCATAAGGTTGAGATGCTGTAACATGATGCTCATATGGAAGAGTTAGAATATCGCCAGTCTTTTGATATTGATCATTAGTTCTATCGGCATCCGTAACATTATCTTCTACAAGGGATATGCCCTTCATGTAATACTTTGGACGAAGTTCTGCATTCTCCATGTCGATAGCAGCACGATAATCTGGATGTTGTACGTCACCAGTTTTATGTCCTCTGAAGTTATCAACAAGGATACCAGACTTAAATCTATTCAGTCCGTTTGCGTCAGTAATCTCCGTTGACTGTGCAGCAGACTCAAGCATATTCAGTGCAGTATAATATTCTACATTATTGATGCGTGTTTCTAACTTACCAATGTCACGCATTGTATATCTGCGATTATTAACCCTGATAAAGTTTACGTCATCAGTAGATTTGACAAATGGGTTTAGATTGATTTGAGCAATTTTCATTGCATCATCCAAACCTTTTGGTGGAGCAGCAACCTCTGCATCTGCACCCTTAACAACCTTGAAGTCGCCTAGCGGTGTCAAATAGAGAAGGTCGATACGACCAACATAGAAGTCAAAGTCATAAAGGAAGTTTGAGTTATCCTTTGGAATATCAATAGTAGATGAACCAGTACCAGCAAAGTTTCTGTCCTCAAAGTTAAAGGACATATCTGTTACTTTGTGTACTGTCTGTGACTGAATTGTTGATGTTGAATTCGGCGCATCAGCAACTCTTGGTCTGAAATCAACTGAGTCTCCCAAGTCATATTCACCAGTAGGTTCTGCAACCTCTGGATCAACACGAGTGGCAGAGTAAGTTGGAATGTCCTTGTAATTAATTGAACTGTAGGAGTCAACTGTAAAGAAGTCACCCGAACCATGATCGAAGTTATCAAAGACTACCAGCAGTCTACCAGTTGGTGTCGCTGCCCCTGCTTTTCGGACGATACGTCCTACATCATAGAAGTTATCTCTTTGTCCAGTATCAGTTGTAAATGAATTTGTTACGTCACGAGAACCATCAGTAAATGTATCTAGTGTAGCAGTATTCGTACTTTCTGCACCAGAGATAGATTCTCCGGCAGTAAAGTCTGCACCATTTACAGGAACGTATGTGATTGGTGAAATAGGATTAACGACACGAGCGATAGCACCAGAAGTTGCACCAGTAATCAATTCACCTTTTGTGAATGAACCACTTGCACCTGTGACAGTCCATTGTGGAAGAGTAGGATTAGCATTTGCATCTTCTGAATCATAGATTGCGTGTACCTTGAATACATCAGCAAAACCAAGAGAGACATCTTTATGGTGTGCAGATGTACCGTATGCAGCACCACCAGCAACTCCATCATTATCAACAAGAACCATCTTCATTCTATTTCTTGTTTTTGTTTTTTCGTTGACAGTTGTTCTTGTAAGTGTTGCGATTAGTCGAACCTCAGCAGCATTACCAAGAAGTGCCGAAGATGTAATCGTTAGTGAGTTTGTTCCAGAACCAGCAACTGTTACGTTAGAACTGTTGAGGTTAATAATGTCACCAGTTGCAGCAGAACCAGCGCCCGCTGTTATGACAACAAGAACATAGTCAGTATTTGAAATTGCATTGAAGGTTTCGTTTGCACCAGCAGAGAATGAAACTTGTCCACCAACTGTAGACACATCCTCAAAGGAACGTCTGATAACAATAGAAGTATCTGATACTCCACCATTCTGCTCTGTCTTTAGAGTTTTGATTCCACCCTTCTGCAATTTTCTAAGAAGAATATTTTTATTTTGATCTGTGAGTTGTGCTCTTTTTCTAGTCGCAGCAACTGAAGTCACACCATTAGTCATTGCACCAGAGATAGTAATAGTTGTATTATTTGTAACTGCTGTGACTCTTCTTTCTTCCAATGCACCAGCGGCGCCTGTTGGAAGTGCGATAATGTCACCCACTTTAAGTTCAGTTGTAAAGTCAGTTTGGAAACCGTTTACTGTTGTACCAGAACCACCATATGTTACAAGTCCAGCAAGTGTAATATTGTTAGACAAAACTACATCAGCAGAAAAGTCTGCATCACCTGTATCTGGATCATTCATATGAACCTGTTTAACTGCACTAAAATCGTTTACAGTAATACTAGAAATAGTTAAGTCTGCATTTGAACTATTCTCAAGAATCTCATCTGACTCCGTTGAAGAGGTTGATGTAACCTTTTCGCCTGGAGTAAATGTTCCTACAACAGAAGTTAGTACAAGAGCAGTACCACTAGAAGCACTAGCGACATATCCATGTGCGCCAGAGTTCACACCAGTAATCTTTGCACCTTGAGTAGCAGCAGGACTTGGTGTACCAGACATTGTAAGTGTAGTAAACATACGAATGTCAAAGAGGTAAAGTTTGAATGTTGATGTTGCTAACGAATTACTGGCAAGGATATGTGTTCCCGATCCTGTGTTACCTTCAAAGTGTTCAAACGCTCTTGCACGAGCAAAACCAATCTTGTTACCAGCGGCAGTTCCACGAGTACCAGTTTGTTGGTCGTGTAGAGCAATCTCACGATATGGTTGATCAATCTCACCAGAGATAAGAGGAGTCAGTTCTGGTTGTCCATGAACTTTATTCACGACAACAAAGTTACCAACTTCCTGAGGCGTTACAGCGGCATTGTAGTTCTCGAATGTTCTTGGTTTAAGAACATCAATATATTTTGGTGATACAGTTTCGATTTCATAACCACGAACATACGCTTTGCCTGGCGATAATTGCACTGACAAGAAATCGTCAGATGCAGTATTACCGTCATCAGTTGTTGCACCGATAGAATAGATACCATTGTTCAATCCATCGTTTGCATTCTCACGAATGTCGATTTGAAAATCACGAACTGTATAGTCACCTGATTCGTCAAAAGTTCTACGAGCAAGTGTATCTCCTAGAACAGAGTATTCTGTATTTCTTGCTTTCTCTTTGATGATACCATTGTCGATACGAATAAGTTCTACAAAGTTTTCATCAGCAGTAGAGTCAAGAGCAAGTTTGGAAAGTGTAAGTGTAAATTTAAGTCTATGGGCACCCTTTGCGTTTGAATTAGAAGTTCCCTGTGCGTTATCTAGAAGCGAAGTATCTTCTTCAGGCGTTTCAAGAGATTCTTGAATCGACAATCCTACACGATAAGATGGTGTATCAGTATACTTGTCTAGAACAATTCTTTGTTCTGCAACTCTTACAAAGTGTCCACGAATAAAGTATACACCCTCTTCAATGTTTGCAGAAGAACCTGTAGCAGTTGCGTCTGTGGCATTTAGTTGTGCAGAATCTACACCAGAACCAAATGAACCGACAGTTCCATTTGCAGAAATTCTTTCACCGTTTGCGAAAACAGTAGTGACATTATCACTACCAGTTCTAATGTACTTTACATAAAGTGTAATAGGATCATTGGTTGTTGCAGCATCAACTTTGATTACCTCTGCAACGACTCCACTAGTCGAACCTGTAATTCTCTTTCCAACGTAGTCTTGGATTTGTGCAGAAATGTCTGTACCACTCAGTGTCGAGTCCAACTTGACAGCATAAAATTCATTCGTAAAACCAACGCTGCCAGGGATAACCACTGTTCCTTCTTTGAACATATGGCGTCCATGTTTCTCGATTTGGTTTTGGAGAATGGATTGTAGTTGGGTTAGTTCTCTTGCTTGTACGGCAAAGCCTGGACGAAAGAGAATTCTATGAAAGTCTTTGCTCTCGGCAAAGTCATCATAGTATGGTGACACATTGAGATTGGTTTTTTCCATTTTTTAGAATTCCACTACGATTTTAATATCTTCTGTTTGGTCAGATGCACGAGAGATCGGGCGTCTGTTTTCAATGTAAAGAATCTTTCCACTGTTTGGTTGTAATTCTGGATTAGCATAACCACTTGTGAAAGTTAAAGTTGTTCCACCAGCAAGTGATACATTTTCAGAACTAGTTGCAGACGGTGTTGCTGCAGCATTAGATGAAGCGCCTGTTACAACATTCGCACCAGAGAATAAAACCTGTGTTCCGTTTGCTGCAATACCATAGTTTGCAAATCTTTCTTGATGATAGTAAAGAATGTTTCTTGTTGCATCCCACTCAACAACTTTACCTATAGCACCAGTTGTTGATTGAGTAATCTTCTCATCAATCTCATAAGGAGTTGAAGGAGCAGATGCCATTTTGATAGCGTAAGATTGTCTACGAGTAGATGCAGTTGAAACAGTTGTTGTTCCAAAGTTGAAAGGATCTTTAACAATACCAACTTCTCTGAAATCGTTTGCAACTGTTACATCATCACCTTCTGCTTGTTCCAACTTAGAGTTCATCATTACAAAGTGTCCACCAAGTTCTGTGACTGCGTTGAAACCATGTCCACCCTTTGGTGAAATGATTGGAACAACTGCACCACCAGAACCAGAACCAATGTTTGCAGCACTGGACAATCCACTATTTGAGAATACGTTAGTCAAGTCAACAGTACCGAATGTATATCCTGTTCCACCAGCAAAAACATTTGAACCAGTAGAACCTTGTGCAGAGATAGCACCACCAGTAACCTTGATTAGTGCAATACCGTTAGCACCGTCACCATCAATTGGTGAGTAATAAGTTCCATCAGTATAACCAGAACCAGCAGTAACTCTAACTGTATCAACTGCACCATCGGTTGCATCACCAGATACAGTATTGTCTGTAGTCACTGGAATAAAGTCAGAAGTTACAAACTTTTGAATCTGTGAAGTTGTAAGTGTGTACATATACTGTAGAGTATAACCACCAAGTTCAAACGGTGTGCTTGAAGTCGATGTTGGTTCTACACCACTATACGCTGTTCCACCATTATTGTCAAGAACTTTATATACTCTGAAATCAGATGTCATAAAGTGAAAGGTTGAATCGTATAGATTTGTTGCACCACTAGATGTCGGATTTGTACTACTAATGTCGTGCTCATACATATCGTATGTTGTTGAGTTTGTCCAGTTCCTACGAGGGATAACGAATGCAACATCAGATGCTGAGATCAATTTGGCAGCGAGCATAGAATCCCATTTATAAAATTCTGTCGTTACATCATCCCTTGGGGTTGGGGGAGAGTTATCATCGCCACCAGATGTCGTAGAAGTAAAAGGTGTACTTTTACCAATGAACAAATAGTATTTGTTTGCAGCAGCTTCAGAGAATGACTCAAAGAACTGGTCTGCATTGTGTTGTCTGAAATTTTCAGTAATAATCGCTGCCATGTTTTTTTCCTATAATCTTATTTATTCGGTTGGTTCAACCCATTTTTTGTTTTCTTCATCCCACTTATATTGTTTACCATCGTCTGGCAAATCAACAGGTGCAGACCAAATACAGGTATCGTCATCTAATGTCCATGATGCATATGGTTTGGGTAAATAAAAAGCATCTCTATCTTTATCATAAACATATCCGACTGCGGCATAGTTCTTTCTTAAAGGTTTTCCACCGTCAGAGTGAACGCCACCAAATGTATTGTATGATGTTTGAATCCATTCGCCTGGGCTATCATCAACAAGATTGTCAATATAATCTTGTTCTGCTACA
>MDSZ01006577.1_pt1 | contig 13354 bp, 13 predicted proteins | sample 811201 | NCBI WGS metagenome assembly MDSZ01 (sample SAMN05326647, study PRJNA326480) | marine metagenome | isolation source: seawater | place: Indian Ocean: North | collected 2010
GAGTCAAAGATAAACTCGGTCCTTTTGGATTCAACAAAGGAGAAAAGAAAGAATGAACCTGTTTGCCCAAGCCCAACTTGACCTGGTAGATGCCTGGAACATGAGTTGGGAAGAGGGCATCCAGTTCATCATCGTTCTGGTTGCTCTATACTATGTGAAGAAGAGGATGGATTTGCACTTCGCAAAGAAGCAAGCAAAGACTACTATCTACAAAGTGAAACTGGTCGAGGGTCAAACCAAAATCGACCTTTAGTTACCATAATTGCCGAAAAAAAATCCCGACAAATTTTAGGATTCTAGGGTTTTTTCGAGAATAATACGAAATAAGTTATCTTTTAACTGAACGAGTGCTTCTTGCTCTCTAGGGTCACCACCCGCCCATTTCTCAAGATGAAAACAGACGGACCTGTACATAAGTGCAAGTCCGTCTTTTGTTATGTCTAGATTATAAAACTCTGGATCAGTATCCATAACCGCCAGAACCTCCAGATCCGCTAGAGGGACTTGGTGAAGGAGAAGGAGAAGGAGAAGGACTTGGTGAAGGTGAGGGACTTGTCGTGGTTGTGGTAGCACCAGTGATTGTAGATGTTGTTGTTGTAGTTACTGTTGTTACACCAGTTCCAGCAACTCCTACGCTACCAGCAGCAGGTCCATTGTCGAAGGTAACTCCTGTTCCGTTTGTAGGTCTAGTTTGAACAGCACTAGCAAAACTGACAGATCCAACATTATTGAGAAATCTCGATGTAAGATTAAGAACAGTCTTCTTATTGTTAGCGTCGTCTAACTCAGCGTGAGGTTCATATGCAAGAATATCTTCAACTTCTTCAATCATAATATCAACCATATTTGATACAGGAATCAAGATTTGTCTCTTGACTTCATTCAAATAATCTTCATGTTCATAGTTAGTAACAGGATAGATTGAATCTTCTTTGGACATCGTACTACCATCTGGAAGTACAGTTCTCCAATCTTCTGTCACCTCAATACCTTGCTTAACAAATACAGTACCATCATCTAGTAATACTTCATTTGTTTCCCAATGATGAATAGCATCTGCATTTGCATGATACTTCTCATTTACAAACTCTTCTAATGCTTCAGACTCCCTTGGCCATTCTTCATAGACATCAGTAATGTCATTGATTAGAAGGATTGTCCAGTCTAAAAATGCGTCATCAAACAATCTTGTAGCAAGTGTTGATGGTGTTTCACCAGGTCGTATCGAATATGCTTCAAATAGTGTTGTATATTGACTCAGATCAGCTCTTGCTGTAATCTTTCTAAAAATATTTTTTACAAGGCGATATTTAAATGCTTCGTCGTCAGAAACACCTTCGCCAACGTATACGTTTGGGAAATATGAAAAATAACCTGGCATTTTAGAATCCGTCCTGAATGTCTCTTTGAGTTACAAACTGAGTTTCTGTAAATCTTGCGTTCACGGTAACTACAGGAACTTGTAATGGTTTATCATCTCCTGTACCAAGATTATTGTTCTTGATTGCATTATATTGTCCATCTGGTGTATAGTTTACATCAATACCAGTACATACTGATGTATGGATTTTAAAGTGAAGATCTTCACTATTAGTTGTTAGTTTTCCAGAGGGATCCATACGAACAAACTTAATGTCAAACTTATCTGGAACTTCAAAGAAACGAGTAGACGTTCTATTATCGGAATCCGAACCATATCTAGGTAAAGCACCTTGTTTCAGATATTTGATAATATTATTGATTTCTTTGGACTCATCTTCACTACGAGCAAACAGTTTAAAACTAAAGTTATGAGTCCTGAACTGCATATTAGCGAATAACTGCTCAGTATATGGATTGAAGACCTTTCCTTGCGATAGTTGCATCAAACTGTTAGCATCAGCTTGTCCAGCTAAACCTAACATTTGTGAAGCACCTTGTGCCACTTGTGTCAACGCCCCTTGAATAACTTCAGGGATTGCTGCCTGTGCAGCATTTTGGATTTCTGCAGTCATTGCTTCAGTAGTAAATCCTCTACCCTGAGAGTTTGCCATTGCCATTCCAATGACACCCATGTCAACTTGTCTATACGTTGGTTGATATGCTGTTGCCAGATTCTGAGGCATAGCAATATATACCTTTGCATCATTATCATCTGCAGATACACTATTATTAGGCAGATTTAATCCGTAATAACTAGTTCCACCATCATCGTAGCTAATACGCTTTCTTTGAAACATTACATAATCAACCGACTCTGTAGGATTCTCTGCTAAGGTGCTTCCTATAGAAGGTGGATTTAATGGATAGCGGTATATGATTTTCGCCAAGATGACACCTAAATATTATGTGACCTTTATGTATTTATGAGATATCAAGGAAAGTATCGCGTTTCCTTTCCACGAAAGTACAAAGGCGATGCTAGTAACGTTATTTATAGATCCTCCTGGGAATATAAGTTCATGAAATGGTGTGATCTAACTCCCTCTGTTGAAGAGTGGGGAAGTGAAGAGATTATTGTTCCGTATATCTCACCTGTTGATGGAAGAAGGCACAGATATTTCCCTGATTTTTATGTAAAGATTGGTCCTAAGAAATATCTCGTCGAAGTTAAACCATTAAAGCAAACAAAAGAACCAAAAACTCAAAAACGAGTTACAAAAAAATACATTAATGAGGTTGTAACATGGAGTGTCAACCAAGCAAAGTGGAAAGCGGCAACTGAGTTTTGTGAAGATAATGGTTGGGAGTTTATGTTAATCACAGAAAAAGAGCTTAAGATCTAATGGCAATCCCAAATCCTCAAGGAGCAAGATATAACGCATTTCAGGAGTTTTTAGCCCAAACCAAAGGTAGGGATAATAATCCTAGTACAACAAATCTTTTCTCGGTGCGGTTTTCAACTCCTCCTATGATGAGACAAGGTTCTGGTACTGTCTCAAGTGCGAACCTACAAACTGAGACAACCGATTTAGATTGGTTACTTGACTATTATGCAAGTAGTGTAAACTTACCCAGTAAGCAAATCACAACTGGTCAGACTCCTTACGTGGGATCTCCATTCAAATATGCAACTAATACTGCATATAGTCAGATGAATATTAACTTCACGATGCCTCGCTCTCAATATACGAGAAACTTCTTTGAGAGGTGGACATCTATGATGGCAAGTGACAGTGAGCAATACACCAGATATTATAATGATTACGTTTGCCCTACAATGTACATTTATAAATGGGAGCGTGGTGGTGGAGACTTAGCAGTTACTGATCCTGAGTTGATTAGTGCTGTAAGAGAGAGTGGTACGGTAGATTTACTTGTAGCAAGAAAGTATCAACTAACCGCTGCTTGGGAACTGCAGAATTTATATCCATATAATATCGGATCTGTTCAGTTAAACAATAGCAAAGCAAGTCTGATGAATCTATCTGTTGGTTTTTACTATGAAAGGTATAGATTCTTCCCTGAAGATAACTTTGATGATCCTGGTCTGTTACAAGGATTTACAGCACCAGCTTCTACAGATAACTATACATCTGAAGAAAGTTATAGAAACAGTGTTCTTGATCAGGTGCTTTCTGGGTTGCCATTATCAGCTGGCAATGTCGGCTAAATAAAAATACTGATGTGAATCTCTATGGCATTACCTAAGTTAAGTGTTCCCAGGTACAAACTGAAACTGCCTTCTGATGGCAGAACTGTGAGTTTTAGACCCTTTCTCGTTAAAGAAGAGAAGATTCTTCTCCTTGCAACAGAAACTGGTGAACAAGATGAGATTGTAACTGCAATCAAAGATATTATTAAAGAGTGTACAGATCTCAAGGATGTTGAAAAACTTTCTACATTTGACATTGAGTATCTGTTCCTGCAGATTCGTACAAAATCTGTTGGTGAAAGTGTAGACATCTCTATCACTTGTCCTGATGATGGTGAAACTGAAGTTCCTGTTTCTATTCCTTTGGATCAAATCAAAGTTGTAAAAACTAGAGGACACAAGAAAGATATCAAACTTTCTGATGATATTGCTATCACTATGGGGTATCCCAGTCTTGAGACATTCGTTGCTATGAACTTCGGTGATGACACTAATCAAGTCGATCAAGTGTTTGAGATGGCAGCAAGTTGTGTAGAAACGATTGCTGACACTAATCAAGTATATGATTGTGCTACTGTGCCTAAAAAAGAGATTGTTGAATTTTTTGAACAGCTTAGCAGTAAGCAGTTTATGATGATTCAAGAGTTTTTTGAAAAAATGCCCAAACTGTCTCATACACTTAAAGTAACAAATCCAAATACTGGTGTTGAAAGTGAAGTTGTACTTGAGGGATTAGCGAGTTTTTTCGCATAGCCCTCCTTCACACCAATCTCCGTTCTTACTATGAGGGCAACTTTGCCCTAATGCATCATCATAAGTGGAATATCGAACACATTGATAATCTGATGCCTTGGGAAAAAGAGATTTATGTAAACATGTTAATCCAGTTCCTCAAAGAAGAAGAACGTAGAATGAAGGAGAAACAAGTATCAGGTGGCTAAACTACAAGTCTATAAGTTTGTAAATCCTGGAGTGGCGGCGAGTGCTAGTCCAGTAGTCACTGCTGCTCGTTCGCAAGTATTAGCAACCAATAGAGTAGGAAGTACGATTTCTTCTATTGGAAGTATTTTTCAAGATTTAGAAAAGATTTCTATTGCCCAAATCAAAGACGATAAGTTAAGAGACAGGGCAGAACGACGTAGACAAAGAAGATTATTAGATGCTGCTTCTGAAGAAGCAATCGAAGCTTCTCCTGAGGTAGGAAAACTAAAGAAGAAACCAGGATCAAAACTAAAAAACGCTGCTAAGAAAAGTCTTAGTTGGGTAGAGAAGTTTTTAGGACCCATTGGCAATTTCTTGCTAAAACTGGGCACACTCGCCATAACAAAGGAAATCCTTGAGTGGTTGGGTGATGAAGAAAATAAAAAGAAGTTAAAAGATTTTTTAGATAAGACAAAGTTTGTCTTTGATAAGTTAGTATCATTTGGAAAAGCAATCGGTGATGCTATTGGTGATGGTCTTGACTTTATCTTTGGTAAAGAGACAACTATTGAAGAACGATTAGAGGCGTTCGGAAAGATTGCTGCAGCGATTGGTGGTATTGCGGTTACTCTTAAAGCTGCTAATCTGGCAAGATCTCTTTTAGATACTGGAGAGGAGTTAGCAGATAGAAATCCCGCAAGAAACTTACAGAAGGCATCAACTGCTGCATCTGCTGCACAAACTGCTATGCCTTTGCGAGCGATGGCAAGAAGCACTGCAGCTGGCAATCAACGTGCTATAACTGGTGCGTTATATAGAGCTCAACTTAGTAGAGTAGTACAACCTGGACAGTTGACTTCAGGTCTCACCATGGGTGCTGCTCCTGGAACACTTACAAATAAGTTGAGAGGATTCCAAGCAAACCTACAAACAGGTACTGCTAACGTTCCACTATCTCCTGCTCTGCAAAAAGGATTGTATAAAGCAGGTCCGAAAGCACAGGAGCTCGCTTCTAAAGCTTCATCTGCAGCGAAGAGTATGATGAGTAGAATACCCTTCATGGCAGCATTGATGTCTGGTATCTACACATACTTTGAAGATGTCGATCCCTTTGATGGAGAACCAGATAAGAACTTAGATAAAGCACTATTCAAAGCAGGTGGTGTTGCTCTTGGTGGACTTTTAGGAAGTTTTATTCCTATTCCTGTTCTTGGTACTGCATTAGGTTCAATACTTGGCGAATATGTTGGTGAACTATTCTATATCCTTATCAAAGGGGATGGTATTGAAGCCGTTGGTAATAAGTTAAAGAAAGATATTCAAGCTCTCTTCCAAGCAGGAAAACTGTTTGCTGGTTGGGCAGGAGACGGATTCTCACGATTCTTAGAAGGTATTCCAAAGATCAATATCTTTGGACAAAAGGTTCCAGATCCCTTCTTTATGATCAATCCTTTGAATGTTGTTGATAAGGTAAAACTTATCGGTAAGGCATTCTTCTCCAGAGATACAATGGATCTCTCTGGATTAACAAAGGTTGGAGATAAAGCGATCATTAATGGTGAAGAGAAATATTATGCTGGTAAAAGATATGGATTCCAGTCCAAAGAATCATATCTTAAGATTAGATCATCGGGACAAGCAGTACCACTAGATCAACAGCGTGATCCAGAAGAAAAGTTTTTGGGTGGTGTTGTCAAGGGTATTAAAAAAGCAGTTGGTGGTGTAGGTAAAGCAGTCGGTAGTGTTGTAAATAATCCGATTGTTCAAACTGCTGCATCATTTATTCCTGGTGCTGCTCCAATCATGGCGGGTGTCAATATGGCAACCAACATGATGCAGGGGAACTTCAATCCTATGCAGATGCTTAGCTCTGCTGCGGGCATGATTCCTGGTCTTGGTGCTGCTATGAATAGTCCACTCGGACAGATTGGTAGTTCATTGATGGGTGGTGATTTTATGGGTGCTGCTATGCAGGGACTTAACATGATTCCTGGTGCTAGTGGCATTATGAGCACAGTTGGTAACTTTATGAATGGACCTCTTGGAAATATTGCAGGAAGTCTTATGGGCGGTGATTTTATGGGTGCTGCAACAACTGGTTTGGGTATGATTAACCCTGCTCTAGGACAGTTGGCAGGATCAGTTCTGAGCGGTGGTTTTGATCCTATGAGTATGATTGGTGGCGTTGCTGATCAGTTTGGTATGGGAAATATCGTTAAGGCAGCTACAGGTCTTATGGGTGGTGGTGATCCTGTTAATGCTATGAAAGCAGTTGCTACAGAAGTTGGAGTTGATCCGAAAATATTGGGTGCAGTTGATGAGGGTAGACAAGTTTTATCTGGAGAAAAATCTTTGTCTGCAAAATATGCAATGCAGCAAGCAATGGAGTTTATCCCCATCCCGATGATTGTGGAGAAACTTGTTCCTATTCCTCAAGCAGTGCCAATAAATACAATGGGTGCTGTTGTTAACGCTACACCTACCGCTATGCAGACTAGAATGCGATAATGGCAACTATACAGAAAAGCACTAAAATAAACTTCTATAAGTTTGTACAGGTAAAAGAACCTTCTAGTTCTGCTGTCAGATCGGACGACACTGTTCTTTTAACAAAGACACTCAATAAAAATATTGAGGCAACAAATCGCCTCGGAAGTACACTAAACTCGTTTGCAAAGATTCTTAGTGATATAAAGGCATCACAACTTGCAATGTTGAATGCTGCCCAAAAAGATAGAATAAAAGATAGTTTTACTGCAAACTATACTAAAGTAAAGAAGAGGAGAGAACAGAGTGGTTCTACTCTTATGGATGCATTCCAAACTCCTAGTTTTCTTGAAGGATTATTCAACTTTCTTGGTGGATTACTTAAAGTAGCAATCATTATTCCTGCTCTTCAGTGGTTATCTGATCCAGAAAACAGGGAGAAAGTTGAGAAGGTTGTTGATATTATTGGTAAGGTTGTAAAGTTTATTTTTGATGTTGCAAAATTTGGTGTCACTAATACTATTGAGGGACTTTATAACTTACTAAAAGATGATGCTACTTGGCAAGAACGATTATTAGGTCTTGGACAGACACTTGTAGGTATCGGAACAATCGTACTTGGTGTTAGATACCTTAAGAATCCGACTAGGATTATCACCGATATTGTTGGTGGCATACGAGCACTGATTAACTTTGTTAATGGTCGTCGTGGGGTTCCTGGTGGTGGTCGTCGTGGCGGTCTTAAGGGTGTTCTAAAACAAGCCTTACCAGTAGCAGCAGTTACTACCACAGCAGTCAGTGCTGAAATGTTACGCAGGAGGTCTAGAGAGACTACTGAGCAACAGATAGAAGAAAAGGGACTCACTGAGGCAACTCCCAAAGAACAGGCAGACGAACTGTCCAAACCTGGATCTATGGCAGAGACATTCACCCGAATGATTCTGCCATCATTAAATAGGATGATGGGAGGAGTTGTACCCCAAGCAGCACAAGGAGGATGGATTAGTGGACCACAATCGGGATATCCAGTATCATTGGATGGGGGGAGATCCACCTCGTTCATCGGACATGGAACTGAGTACGTCGCTCGAAAGAGCAATGGGGGAGCTTTCGTCGTTCCTTTTGATACTCCTGGAACAAAAACGCAACCTCACCTAACTCAAAGGAGACTTGGTGAAGGTAAGAGACTCGGATTCTTTGCTAATGGTGGTTTAGTTGGAAGTAATGCCGAAAAGTGGGCACACATGAGAAATCTGGGTAGTAAAGCTGGTGCAAAATATCCAAACCTAGTTGCTGCTCAGTTTGCATTGGAATCTGCATGGGGAAGTGCAATATCAGGAAAAAATAACTTCTTTGGTATCAAGGCAACAGGAAATGAACCCGCAACAGTCAAGAATACCAGAGAAGTTATCAATGGTAAGAGCATATATGTAGATGCACGCTTTAAGGATTTCCAAACTCCTCAAGATGCTGTTAATCATCTTGTAACTCAGTGGTATAAGGACTATAGGGGATATTCTGGTGTAAATAACGCACCTGATGTACTTGCAGCAGCAGATATGCTCAAGACAGAGGGATATGCAACAGATCCTGCATATGCTCAGTCACTGAAGAGATTGCTAGGAGAGTATTCTGATACTGATGCTAGACCTTCTAACAAAGGAAACTTCATGCAACAGTTTATGCGTTTCTTTGGAGTTGGCGGCGGTGGTGATGAGCATGATGAAAGAGGTGGAAATGAAGGTGGTAGAACAGTCAAATCTGGATCTAATACTGTTATTGGTGTAACTCACCCCGACACGGGTTCTGGATATGGTATTAAAGGACAAACAGATCAAAGTGGAAGACCACTTACATTCTCGAAACCTGCTGCTACAGCATTTTCAAGAGCACTGAAAGATTCTGGAATGGATCTTGGTTCGTTCATCGCGAGCACTGGTCGTAGTGATGCAAAGAATAAATCTGTTGGTGGTCATCCAAACTCACACCATATGTACGGTGAAGCGATTGACATGAATGGTGCAGGATATGAATGGATGAAGGCAAATGGTAAGAAGTATGGATGGCAGTACGTTTATAATCATGGACCTGGTAGTGCTCACTTCAAATACGTTGGTTCTGGTGCAGGAAGTACCCCGAAACTAGGACCACCTGGACAGAAACCAACTGTAACAGCAGCACCAACTCAGCAAGAATCTGCAAAAAATGATACTGGAATGGTCAGATCTTTACTTGGATCACCATCTAGTTCTAAGGGATTATCTATTGGTAGAGGTGGTAATCCTGCTAGTAAGTTTAAGTCTGCTCAAGAAAAACGAGAACTTGAAAAAACAACTGATGAGAGAAACAAAGCACGTCGGGAAGTTACCAGCAGAAGTCAAGAAATGATTCAAACTGCCCTCGCTACTATTGCACAGCAAAATGGGGTAAATAGTCAGGCAATCCAACAGGCACAAATGGCAATACAAGCGGCAATGTCTCAAACTCCAAAAACACCCATGGTGGTTGGTGCTGGTGGACGTGCTGGTGGATTTGGTGGCGGAGGTAGTGCTGGTAGCGGATCTGGCGGTGGTGGTAAATCCACTGCATCCAAGTTATCATCTTCTCTCAATACTCTGAGAGGTATTCTTAAATGACAATCAAAAGATCGGAAACAGGAGATGTTGAAGTAAGAGTAAGCATTTTCAGAGATGGAGTTCAACTTAAAAATGCTGAAGGAGCATATAACATTTATGATTACATTGTTGCTCTTGAGATATATGAAAGTATAACATCTGCTACTTTAGAAGCAAAGTTTGTTATCAACGATAGTTCTGGATTCCTTGGTTCTATGACAGGATCCGAGTTATTTAAAGTGCAGATCATAGGAACGATTATTGATAAGACCTATTATTTTAGGGCGTATGAGATTGAGTCTAGATCTAGATTCAATACAACAGATTCATTTATCGTTAATGCTGCATCAGATGAGTTTTTTCAAAATGAGGTTGCTAATGTATTTGGAAATAGTGAAGTTATCTTTGATAGCACCACCGAATCATCAGAGATTGTAAAGAAGTTATTGCTAGATAAAAGATTTTTACAGACCAAGAAAAAGTTATTCTTAGAAGAAACCATTAACAAACAGCAGTTTGTAGCACCAAACTGGAGACCTTTTGATTGCATTTATTGGTTAGCACAAAGATCAGTTCGTAAGTCGAAAAAAGGTGGTGATTTGCAAAATGGATTCGTTTTTTATGAAAACTCTTTAGGGTATCATTTTAAATCTATTGACCGTATTATTGATGATGTCAATAATCAATCAGAATCTGAGACAAACTTTAATACTGGAGATGCCAAGTTATACACTTACGTCTATTCTACCAAAAAAGTAAGCGATCAGGAATCCGATCAGTTCAAAATTGAAACTGTTACTTTTCCTGAAGAAAGAGATTATCTCTCAGGATTAAGACATGGTTCATGGTCTGGTTATAGTATTGGTTTTGATCCTGTAACAATAACATCTTCTAAGGTGGGATCAAGTACAGATATGTCTGCAGCGGCATATCGATATGGAATCAATGATCTTTGGCCAAGGATGTCTCACTTGAATGAGAAAAAGACTCAAAGTCCAATAACTCAAATGGATAAGTCTATCCAAGCGATGATTGATTATCCTAAGAGAGTTAGATATACCATGCTTCCAAATCAGATTTTTGATCCGAAGTTTCAAGATAATCCCCAGAAATCATATGAAGAGTTAGTAGAACTTCAAGCATATCAGTGGATGAGGATTGAATCTTTGAAGACTATCAAACTAATCATTGAAATCCCTGGAAATCTTGACTTGTATTCAGGTTCGGGTATCGATATTGTTATGCCAGCAACTTATAAAAAGAATACCAAAACTGAGACAGACCGTAAGTACAGTGGCAGATATGTAATCAGTGGTTTGACTCATAAGATTGTTGGTACAAGGATGGTTACAGAAGCATTATTGCTCAAAGATTCTACCATATAACTTGACAAGTGTCTTGTGGGGCACTATAATAACCATGTGAGAGGTTAAAGGATACTTTGAGCTCTCATAAATAATAAATGTATCACTAGGATCGATCTATGGAAAGTATCGAGAAGCATATCGAGAAGGATAAGGAAATCCTTCATGATCCTACAGTATCTCCTCAAATGCGTCGTCATATTGAAGATGAACTTCACGATCTAGAGGAATACGTAGAGCACCATAAAGAAGAGATCGAAGCAGGAGATCATCATGATCCCTCACCTCTCGAACTCTATTGTGATCAAGAACCAGGAGCACCTGAGTGTAAGATGCATGACAACTAACTAGATTATGCGTATTGAAGATTGTCTCCTTGGTCATTGGTCTAATAAATCACAAGCACAATCAAATCCACTAGATATTGTTTCCGTAGAAGTAATATGGAAAGAAGTTGAAGGTGGATTTGAATCAATGAACTACAAAAGGTCTAATGGACCTAATGATCCATATCGTCATAAAAAACATAGATTAGAGATTATTTCAGATACTGAAGTAATCATGCAAAACTATCACTTGGACTGGACAAGACACGAAGAATGTGATATGATGTTTACATTCGATGGTCAAGCATGGCATGGCAAGTTGCTTGGTGATCGATGTAGAGGTTATCGCGGTGATCGTGTAGTCTCTGAAATCCATTTGTTTGGTAATAAACTACATACTATGGATCAAGGATACGATGAAGAAAACAACCTCGTTTGGGGTAGTACACAACTTTATCGTTTCACCAGGATTTCTGGGTGATTAGCTCAGCGGTAGAGCATCTCGTTTACACCGAGGCGGTCGGCGGTTCAATCCCGTCATCACCCATATCATGTTTTTATTATGATACACTTACCATTTAAGTTTCCACTTTTTCAATATACCGTTCCTGATTGGAAATATTGGAAACCACTTTTGTTAGATAGAATACCTCAATATGATCTAAAAGGTGATACAGTATCAACAGATTATCACAGTCCACATATTGATCAATATGGTAGTATCTTTGAAGAATGTGTTTCTAGTGTCTTAAATAACTTTCATAAAGATGTAGGACATCCAGTTTATCTTAGAAATATTTGGGCTCAAAGAGCTCGAAAAGGTGATTATCATTGTACACATAATCACGGATCATCTGGTTGGTCTGCTGTTTTTTATGTAAACTTTGATCCCAAAGAACATACTTCTACGGGATTTTTTAGTCCATTTACAGATCCTGCTACTGGGGATGTATTAACTTATTATCCCGAAGTGAATGAGGGAGATATCCTTATATTTCCTGCTCAAACACTTCATTCTGCTAACCCTAGCACTAGTGATATTGAGAGGGTTATTATTTCATTTAACATGATGAGTGTTAATGAGATCGAAATTTACAATCTTGGAGAAAACAAATGAATCTTCGTAATGCTATTTTATCTGGACTTATGTTTGGAATGGCACATGGTATTGCAGTAAATGCAGAACCAACAAAGGGTTACTATACGATGGATGCTATGGGTTGTATGCTCCTGAAAGAGTGTACTAAAGATGTGCAGAAGATTACCTCTTCAGACGATCTTCGTGCAGCATTCCCTGATTCTGACTGGGGTTATATTGCTGATGAGTTTGATAGAATCATGGATGCATTTACAAAGATTGGTGTAGATGTGCATCTCGCAGACGAAAGATATTTTCCTGCAGGACATCGTGGTGTATATCACACTGTTTCTAATCATTTCTATCTTAACAAGTCTTTCATGCATCGCCCGCATGTATTGATGAGTGTTGTCCGCCACGAAGGATGGCACGCTGCACAGGATTGTATGGCAGGTTCTATCAAAAATAATATGATTGCTATCATTAAACCAGAGGAAGATGTTCCTGAGATCTGGCAAGAGATGGTACGTCGGACATATCCTCCTCATGCACAACCATGGGAAAAGGAAGCAACCTGGGCAGGTAAGACTGAAGGTATGACTCAGGAAGCACTTGAGTCTTGTGCTCGTGGAACGATGTGGACTGATTATGATCCTACTCCCTTGACCCGTCAATGGTTGGAAGAGAACGGATTCATTACTAAATAATCTTGTAGCATTTGCAAAAGTATGCAGACGATTGATGGTATTACAAATGAACCTACTATAAACTTCGTCGGTAAAGACGGATTTTTCTGGTGGGTTGGTGAAGTAGAAGATAACGAAGATCCTATGGAACTTGGACGTGTTCGCGTTCGAGTTCTTGGATACTATACAAATGTAAGAGGTGGTACGACATCAGATCTTCCCACCGAAAATCTCCCATGGGCAACAGTGTTGCAGCATACTTCTCAGGCAGGTAATGACGGACAGGGCGAAAGTTCTGGTCAA
>MDSZ01108654.1_pt1 | contig 13354 bp, 9 predicted proteins | sample 811201 | NCBI WGS metagenome assembly MDSZ01 (sample SAMN05326647, study PRJNA326480) | marine metagenome | isolation source: seawater | place: Indian Ocean: North | collected 2010
CATTGAATCTACTATTAAGAATAGCGGATTAGTTGAATGGATGAATAGCAAGTTAACTAAAGGTTAATAATGAAAGAATCAAAAGCCACCTCACAACTTAGAAAAGTTATCCAAACAGAAATCGCTTCTGTACTGTCTGAAAACAAGTATAGCGTTGACGAAATAAAGAAATTTATTGCTACAGCTCTTAAAAAGGCAGGGATAAAAGTTAAAAAGATTAGAGAGATGAAACCGTATACTACGAGAGCCGTATATGGAGCATTTTATTTTGTTAAATCAGAAAAATATGTAGAAGAAACTCTCCCATTCTATGTGTACGACAATGACAAAATAGAATTAGGTATATCCACTAAAGGGTTCTGGCCAGGAAAAATTGGAGAGATGAGTAAAGTTGTAAAGAATTTAAAGGATTTTAAGAAAACAGATTTAGATGAAGCTTTAGATCCGTATAAAGATTTTGGCAGCGACCAATATAATGATGAATATGATCTTAACCTTGGTTCTTTTGTAGACCATTACCAAAAGCTTATGAAATTTATGAAAAAACATAAGGAAGTACCTGATAAGAACAAAAGAGAATGGGCATTAGCAATTAGAAAGAAAGTCGGTCAAAGCATGTTTAACGGTCACATGAGCCAAATGAGAAATATGATGGATCTACTTCAAATGGGTGAAAAATATAGAAATTTAAAAGAGTCTGTATTAAAAGAAAATCCAGCAGTTATAGCTACAGCAGCAAGAACGGCAATACAAAATGCGCAAGGTAAAAATGTATCTGTTAATTATGCTCGTCAACCTAAATATGCTAAAGTAGACAAAGCTGCACATAATAAAGCAAAAAGTTTATTTCAAAAAATTAAAGACAAATTTAAAAAGAAAGATAAAAAGGACGAACCAAAACAAGATAAATCAGCAGCACAAAAATATGCAGATTTATATGGTGGAGGTGCAAAAGTCGAATCTACATTTCGTGTAAAGGTTGATGCATATCAAGATGTTATGAATGCATTAGACAAATATATTTCAATATTGAAAAAACAAGGCATACAAAAGAAAGCTAAACTTGCTATGCAAATGTTAAAAAATTTACAAAAGTCTTTTTTCGCAAAAGAAGGTTTCAAAGAAGTTGCAATGCCAGCGAAAGAAAAACAAGTTCAAGCAATAAAATCTATAAGTCAATTAATTTCTATAGCTGCAGGTGAAGAGGCTAAAGATGTATTTGAAAGACCTAAGCCGTCTGAAAAAGCCCTTAAAGCTGCGCTTAAACTAGTCAACAAAGTGAAGTAATTCACGGGAGTACCACAATGAAAAACATCTTAAAATATATTCTATCCGCAGTTTTCTTATTTGCTGCAGTGCCAACAATTAATGCAGCTGACATGAATATGGCAGGAATGGAAGAAATCAAAAAGAAGAAAAAAGGTAAGAAAAAGAAAATTGGAAAAAAAGGAAAGAAATCTAAAAAAGGTTTTTTCTCTAAGATTTTTGGGAGCAAGTAAATGAATAATCCGATTGCTAAATTTTATTCTTGGCAAGTTAACTCAGGTGCATTAGATGGATGGACATCTTACCACTTAGCTGCTGGTCTGTTTATCGCTAAAGTTGCACAATGGCTTGGAGCTACTGATTTCTGGGCTGTAATGTGGGTTGTTATTATTGGTGTTGCATGGGAAATCTTTGAAGTATATGTTGAAGGTACTGAAGAGACTTATGGCACTAAAGAACGATGGGCTTGGAATACTGGCACGGATTTATTTGTTGAAATAGCGGCAGCGTGGTGGATGGTCCTTTAAAAGCGTATAGACATTATCGAGAATATTCACCATCAGAAATTCGTGATGAACAAGACGAATACTTTGATAATGATCATACGAAAAAAGTTATACCTAATTTATTCAAAGACAGAGACGATATAACGTATCACCTCAAAGATGCGCCTTTAGAGTTATTAGATAATGACGAAATATTGTCAATGCATAATAGTGATGCTGGAGAAATATTAGATCATGACAGCGTATCTAAGAAGCTTAAGACTGCCGCCAAGCTTGCGATGCATTACGGTAAAGATTACCTAAGCCTGCTGAAAGCGTTTAAGAATAAATGGAAACTTCCTCCACCAATAGTTATCAGAGATAAAAATAATAGCTTGTATTTGATGGCAGGTAATACGAGAATGATGCTGGCCATAGCATTGGGTTATAATATGCCAGTTAAAATAGTAAAATACTCTAAAGAGCTACAAACAGAACGTTTAAAGATAGATAAAAACAAAATGATTGAAATTGCTAAATGGATGGTAAAGCAACACGGCTTAAAGTCTCAAGTAAGGATCAGTCGGTCGACCGCCGTCCGTGGTAATTATCTTTGGGTAGAAGATATTATAATGATTGAGAATAATCCGTCTGATATGTTAGATTTTGTTGAAACTGTATTACATGAAATAGACCATGCTATGGAAAGAAAAAAGCTAGGTGCTAGAAAATATGAAGAAGTTTATACAATGGCCGGCCAGGAAGCCGTAGATAAAGGTAAAGATTTTCATGATGATAATGCTTTAGAAATACAAGCAGAAAAATACGCAAAGAAAAATGGTAGAAAATGGCTGAAAAAAATAGCTGATTTTACCAAATAATACTTATATATATTATTGTAAACCATGCATGGAGTTTTAGTTCGATTGTTATAAAAATCGTCAAGCTTATTATTGTCTCTAAAATTAGTACGTCTGATGAAATTTTATAGCTTAAGAGCTCAAAGCTAAAGAGCTTAAGTTTACTAATTTAATCTTAAAAAAGGTAATTTAAATTTGAAACCTAAAAGCAGTAAAGCAAAAGGTAGAAGATTACAAAATAAAGTCGTTGAAATTCTAACAAAGAAGTTCGACAAGGTTTTAGAAGAAGGTGATTTCAAACCAGCCATTATGGGTGAATCAGGTATGGACGTTAAACTATCTCCAGCCGCTAAAAAGATTTTTCCATGGGCAGTTGAGTGTAAAAATCAAGAATCAATATCTATATGGAAATGTTTAAAACAGGCCGAAGATGCAGCTGATGTTGAAAAGCTAAAACCGTTATTAATATTCAAACGTAATAGGTCAGAAACTTATGTTACGTTAAAATTAAACGATTTTTTAGAGTTATTAGATGCAGAAGAGAGAAAGAGTACTTGACCTTTTAAATTCAGTATTTGATAGAAAAGGTAAAGTACACCGAGGTCCAGAACTCACATTTCATTGTCCGTTCTGTGCTCATCATAAAAGAAAATTAAGAGTTAACGTTGATACTCAGCAATGGCATTGTTGGGTTTGTGACGCAAAGGGTCGATTTATAACTAATCTTATAAAAAAGTTTAAACCTGGCCCGGATATATTTTCAGAACTAAAATCAATATACCAAAATAGTTTTGAAACTTATACAACTAAATCAAAACAAGAATTCGTAAAATTACCAAATGAATATAAACCTTTAATTGTTAATTCAGACGGTGTAACTTATGGTCATGCAATAAAATATCTTGCTGAAAGAGGTATTACTAAAGATGACATTATAAAATATAACATTGGATATTGTGTTGATGGTCCTTATGCTGGTAGGATAATTATTCCATCATATAATGCAAACGCTAAATTAAATTATTTTGTTGCACGATCAATATATCCTAATAAAATGAAATATAAAAATCCGCCTGTTTCAAAAGACGTAATAATTTTTGAATTGTTTATAAATTGGAATATGCCTATTGTATTATGTGAAGGTGTGTTTGACGCTATGGCAATAAAAAGAAATGCCATTCCATTATTAGGTAAAACTATAACTGACTCATTATTAAAACGACTAGTCAATAGTAATGTTCCAGAAATAATATTAGCATTAGATCCAGATGCATTAGCAACATCAGTAAAAATATCTCAGACTCTTATGAGATACGGTTTAAATGTTTCACGCTTAACATTAAACGACGGTGATCCTTCAGACATAGGATTTACACAAATGCAAACAGAATTGTTAAAATCAACACCAGTTAATTCTTATGAATTAATCTTACAAAAAATAGCTTCAGGAAGTATATGATATTAAAATCAAATATTAAAAAACTAAAAAAGATATATCACATATCTGATATACAAATAAGAAACTTAAAACGCCATGCTGAATATGAAGGAGTCTTTGAAAACTTGTATAAGTTCATGAGACAGGACCCTGCGGATTCAGTTTGTTATATTGGTGGAGATATCGCACATAGTAAAACGGATATGTCGCCTGAACTTATAGATCAGTTATCTAGACTGTTTACCAATTTGGCCGATATATGTCCAACACTAATCATTGCCGGAAATCATGACTGTAATTTAAATAATCGTTCACGAATGGACTGTCTTACACCAATCGTTAATAACTTAAATCATCCTGACTTACATTACTTAAAAGATACAGGCGTATATTATTTAGGTGGAGTAGGATTTAGCGTATTAGATTGTTGGGACGACCCTGAAAACTTACCAGATCCAAAAGCTATTGACAGTGATACAAAAGTTGCTTTATATCATGGAACAGTCGACAAAGCCGAAACAGATTTAGGTTTTATGTTACCTTCAGATATTAAAACGCATCAATTTGACGGTTACGATATGGTACTATTAGGCGACATTCACAAAATGCAGACTATGCAAAAATATAAACCTGGTAAACCTGCTATTCGTTATTGCGGTTCATTAGTTCAACAGAATCATGGTGAAACGCTAAAAGGTCATGGTGTTTCCGTTTGGGATGTAAAGAAAAGATCATTTAAACACCAAGAAATAGAAAATGAATATGGTTACTACACAATGGAAATTGAAAATGGACTAGTTCCTGATGTAGACGATTTACCTTCAAAAGCTAGATTAAGAGTTAGAGTAAAAAATACTAGCAATACAGACCTTAAAAAAGCATTAACAATTATTAGACATAGATATAATATTGCTGAAACATCAATTGTACGATTAGACGACTTAAAAGTAAATGAATCTGGTACAGAAGTAGATTTTGGAGATATAACAGATCCTGACGTTCAATACGGTTTAATTGTAGATTTTATTAAAAATGAACGATCAATAAAAGATAATACTTTAGAAAAAATAAAGTCAATTCATAAAGATTTAGGATCCCAATTGAATACACAAAATCTTGCATTACGTAATATTAATTGGGAATTAAAAAACTTTGAATTTTCAAATATGTTTGCTTATGGTGAAAATAATAAAATAGACTTTGAACGTTGCAATGGCGTTATCGGATTATTCAGTCCCAACGCAAGTGGTAAATCGAGCATATTAGATGCTTTAACGTTTTGTTTATTTGACAAATCATCTAGAGCCTATAAGGCTGACAACATAATGAATCATTCTAAAAACGATTTTTGGTGCAAAGCAGAATTTACAATAGCAAATGAATTACATACAATAGAAAGAACAGGTTTTATTTCAAGACGAGGTAAAGTTAAAGTTGATGTTGACTTTTACAAAATAAATGATTCAGGTGAAAAAATATCTCTTAATGGCGATCAAAGAAATACGACCAATAAAAATATAAAAGCATTAATAGGAACATACGAAGATTTTATTCTTACAAGCTTTTCATCTCAAACAAATAATGCAGTATTTTTAGATCATAATCAAACTGAAAAGAAAGATATCTTAGCAAGATTTTTAGGTCTTGGTGTATTTGATCAACTATATGACCTTGCCCAAAAAGAATCAAGCGGTTTACAAACAATGCTTAAAAACTTTATGGACGTAGATTATGACCAGCAGATTGCTGACATAGAAGCCGAGGTTAAAGTAATAAAAAAGACAAGTGAAAAAATCGATAAGAAATATGTGGCAAAGGAAGAAGAAGCAAATAATTTTGCAAATCAAATAATGGACAACGTAAAATTACTTAGACCACTAGATTCTAATATTGAACCTATCGATGAACTACAATCTAAAGTCAAAAAAATAGATAACCTTGTACTTGATACTAAAGAAAATATAGAAAAATATGACGAACAAATAGCTGAACATGACGAGCAACATGAAATATTAAACAACAGATTGCAATCGTCAAAATTTTCTGATATTGAAAATAAAAAGCAAGAACACGATAAACTTATAGAACAGAAAAAAATAGCTAAGATTGATATTGACAAATTGAAAATACAAGTAAGAAATAAACTTGATAAAATAGAAAAGTTAGGAAACTTAGAACACGATCCTGATTGTTCTTATTGTATGAGTAATCCATTTACATTAGATGCAATAAAAACAAAAGAAGACTTAGAAGAAGATAAACAAAAATCTTCAACAATGTTAACAAGCCTTAAGACAATTGAAAACCAACTTTTAATTCATAACGATGTACCTGAATTCTATAATGAATGGCAAGCAATTAAAAAAGAGATTACGGACATTACCGTTAGTAAAACAAAACAATCAACATTAAAAAAGTCTTCTACAGATACTATATCATCAGCATTAGTAGAAAAGAAATACTTACAAGAAAATATTCGTAGAAGTAGAAAATATCAAAAAGATATAAAATACAATGACAAAATTACTGATCTGATTGAAGAATTAAAATCAAAGCAAAATGTTTCAAAAACCGAATTAAGAGAATTAGGAAAAGATCTTCAACATTACACTGGTAAGTCTGCAAGTTTAGAAGCTAAAAAACAATAAATATTAAGTACAATAGAAAAAGTAAAAGATTTAGAATCTAAATATGAAGCTTACAAATATTATCTTTCAGCTACTAGCAAAAATGGTGTATCATACAATTTAATTTCAAAAATACTATCTACTGTTGAAAATGAAGTAAACGAAATTCTTTCTCAAATTGTAGACTTTGCAATAGTATTTGAAATGGATGGAAAAAGCGTTAATACTTTTATTTGCTATGATGACGATAAATCATGGCCATTAGATTTAGCATCTGGTATGGAAAAATTTATTTCTTCACTCGCAATACGAATAGCATTAACAAATGTTTCTAATTTACCACGTACAAACTTCATAGCAATCGATGAAGGATGGGGTACCCTTGATAGTGACAATCTAAATAACACACACCAGCTATTTCAATATCTAAAAACACGATATCAATTTAGTTTGGTTATATCACATATAGATGCAATGAGAGATTTTACTGATCAGTTACTTGAAATACAAGTTGATGAGGGATTTAGTCAAATTAACTTTTAATTTGTTTCGCTTTTCAATACTTTTACTGTAGTACCTTTTTCAATTTTATCTTTATGTTGCTTCATAAGCTTATTTAAAAACGAAGAAAAACTTCTATATTCGCCAGCACTGTGACGCTTAAGCCATTCCGTTAATTCAACATCTAGATACACACAGTATTTCTTTTTGATTTGTTCCATTATATAGTCCTTATATAGATTATATATAGCGACATCAAATAATTTACACTAGCTTTATCATTCTTTGATATTTATGGATGAAGTATTGTTCAGTAGGAAAAATATGGCCATCAAAGAAAAATCCGTAAAATTACAAAACCTGAATCAGTTTAATGCATTCATTGAAGAAAATGGTGCGGTTTCAGAGTACTTCAATATCACTGATGTACCAGAAGAATTACCTTTAGGAAAATCCTCTATATTATTAATGGGTTCTGCGTTCTTAAAAGAGAATGTAGCATTAAAAATGGAATTAATCGATAATGTCGGTAATCCAATTTATTTAGAACCCGTTTATCAATATAAAGAAACTGGAGGTGTAAGAGTTGGAATTGAAGTATATAATTCAGTAGCAGCTGGCGCTGCATATCTTTGTATACTTGGTGAAATAGATCCTGAAAAAGTTGACTTTGATATTCCTGCCGAATTTCAAGGTGTTTATAATGTAAAATACACTAGACCTATTACAGTTAATAAGTCTATACCTAACACTCGATCAATAAGATTTTTTAAACGACCTAAGACCGCTATAAGTGAAATAATAAAAGGTCAAATATCCGCAGCTTCAACAACTACAGGTTCAAATGTACAAACTGCTGGGCAAATTATTGGAACACCTGCAGCAAACACTGAAGGAAATACATTTCAAATAGATGCTGCTAATTATGGAGAGATTCCAACATATACAGATAATCAATTTGGTTCTTCACCAATAGGCAATACACAAGAATATGTTTCACCAAATGACAAATCTTATTTGTTTACATTTCCATCTTCTGCAAATACTCAATTTTCTTCATCAATGGTTGGAGGAACATTAACAATTACTTCACCAAATGCTTCACCATCATTTGTAACGTCAAGTCAAATGGTTGTTCCATCATATACGGCTAGAATAAGTAAAGTTGTAAATAGAAAAACTATAAGAGTCCAAAAACCATTTGGAATATATGACTCTGGATCCGGTCAATATTTGATATCTCCAATTGAAGCAAGTAGCTATCAAATTAACTGGCCAAAACCTTCTGAATTCAATACAAGCAGTGTTAATTTCAAATCATTTGCAAAAATAGTATTATCAGATGTAAGAACATTTTCAGGAGACGTTTATAGAGTTGCAGGTTATGTAAAAAATAATGGTCCATTTGGAAATTGGTCTAAAATAATTGATACACCTGTAGAATCACCTGAATTACTTGCAGACGCATTATCACTTACAGGCACAACTCGAATAGGATATTTTGCGTCTGATACTGTTGTATCTCAATACTGGAATGAAACAGCCGGAAATAGCGATAATCCATTTGCAAATTCTACAACTTTTCAAACGTATTCAAGTGATGAATATTTAGTTGATTCTGTTTTCATTTCTTCTTCTGCGGCAAACATGTTAGATGCTACTGAAGATCACCATGTATTATCATTGAAACCTCAGTATTCAATGAGCTTTTCTAAAAATACATCTTATACTTTAGGATTTGACGTTGTATGTGATAACAAAGGTGGCATAGCGAATAATCCAAAAATGGTTTTCTTTATGTCAGGTTCTGGATTTACACTTGCAGAAAACACAATAAATAGAAATGCAGGATTTGGTAGAGCAATTGCAGCAATAAATTTTACAGATGCGGCTAATAAAGTAAAAGGACTAGAAGCTACACGACACGAAGCAGTATTTGAATCTGATTTTGATGGAACTGGTGTATTACAAATAAAGACAACTCACGGACACTGGCACATTGCGAATATTTCGATACGTGCCGCATCTGATACAAATTTTTCACCTGATATAATTCAACTTACTGCTCCTGTTCCTCCATTACAAACAAGACCGGATAATTTAGACTTTGCATTTGAGTTTTACAATATAAATAATGATAAATCCGAAACAGTAATTACTACAATGCCTGATTTTCCCGATGGCGTACAGTTTGAAGGTGAAAATGCTAATTTTACTGGTAATGATAATGTAATAGAAGGATCTATTTTTATTGGTGGAGATACTACAGGAAGTGGTATACAAATGGGAGGTGTTGCATCAACCTTACCTGAAACAGGAGGTGCAGGCGCAACAGGATCTGGTTTTATAAGATCTGTACAATATCGAGGATTTAAAAGTGCAAGCTTAAATGATGCACATACAGGTTGGATGATTTATAGTGGATCAGTTTTACCAGATTCAGGAGATAATTACGCAGGTGTTGGACTAGAATTAGTTGGCAAATCAGGAAGTTTAAGATTTAGTACAATACCTTCTAGGTTTGAAGTTATTGCCGATGCATTTTTTGTTGGAAGTCGTCAAACACAATTCATTTCAGGATCAGGCGGTATTATTGAAATAAGTTCTTCTGCATTTCATTTGTCTTCAAGTGGCGATGTATTTGTGTCAGGATCAATAAAGGCAGCATCAGGAGATATTGGTAATTGGAAAATTATAGACGGAAAACTTAGCGGAAGCAATGCTACATTAGATGCTAATGGTTCTGCATTATACAAGTCTGATGAAGGTCCTGATACTCACCCATTAACCGGCTATTATATTGATTTTACACCTGGCGGATATTACGTTAGATTTGGTTCTGATTTTGCCGTATCTTCTTCTGGAACATTAATTGCAAGTGGTGCAGTAATTGAAGGTGTGTTAACATCATCTGCCGGATTTATTGGTAACTGGACAATAGGTTCAGATTCAATTCATAAGAAAACTGGTACAACTTTTTCAGGTCTTTCATCGATAGGTAATACACGCTTTTTTGCGGGCGCAACTTCTCTTGCTGCAAGTGGAAGTGCTCCGTTTAATGTAAAATCTGATGGAGACATTACAGCATCTAATATTTTATTAGGTAATAAAGCTTCTGCACAATATCTTGAATTTTTAAACGGACAACTAACTGTCCAAGGAAACATTACAGCAAATACAATACGTACACCTGCTACAATAGGTGGTACAGCATCAACTGAGCAGAATGCATCATCATCTATAAATGCACAAGGATTTGCTTCATTTAAGTCAGCTTCAATTGCAGGCTTTACAATTAATCCTACGCAAATAGCATCATCAGATTCTTCTTTATTATTAAAGTCCGGTGGTCAATTAACTGGATCTGCAATTTTACTTGGTAATAAAAGCGGTGGTCAATTTTTACAATTTGTAAACAATACGTTAACTGTACAAGGTGATATTACTGCAAACAATATTAGAACTCCTGCAACAATAGGAGGTAGTCCGTCTACGGATAGTAATGCTTCATCATCTATTAATACTCAAGGATTTGCATTATTTAAATCTGCGTCCATCGGTGGATTTGAAGTTTCTGAAACACAAATAAAAGATACAGGAAATAATTTAATATTAAAATCTACTGGAGAGATTACTGCATCATCTGCCGATATTGGCGGAAAAATTACAGCACAGTCTGGAACAATAGGTGGCTTTAATATTGGATCTGATTTAGATTCAACATCAGGTACATTAAAACTAAAAGGTGCAAGTGGTCAATTAACAGCTTCAGCCGCACTAATACAAGGTGCGTCTAAAATCGCTGGATTTGCGGTTTCTAATAGCCAGATAAATGATACTAACTCAAATTTAATTTTAAAATCATCTGGTCAAATTACTGCTTCTGCCGCGTTAATTAGTGGTTCTGATGTACAAATAAATGTTAGTCAATTTGTTCTTGATTCTAATAATTTTGACGTAACAGCGGATGGTACAGTAACTGCTTCGCAATTTTTATTATCAGGTGGTAAAATTTCAGGATCAAATGTTGCAATCATTGTTCCACAGTTTAAGTTAGATACACCTAAGTTTGATGTAGACTCAACAGTTGGTACTTTAGCACTTGGAACAAATCCAACTTTAACAGCTGGTTCAGGAGTCTTCTTTTCTTCATCTGGTGAATTTAGAATGGGTGATTCTGATGGTAATATGAAATTCCAAAATGGTGGATTTTCTATAACAGGTAGTGATGTCGATATTAATGTAACACAGCTAAATATTTCAGCATCAGGTTTTACATTATCTAGTCCTCAAGCGTCAATGTCGCTTGGCAACAATAAAGAATTACTATTACATGCAACAGGCGGTACAGGCGGAGTTCCAATACTTAAAATGGCTGGTGGTGAAATTTCATCATCTCACTTCTTTTTATCATCAGCAGGCGAAATTACTGGTTCAGCCGGTAAAATTGGTGGATGGACGATAGGAAATAATAGATTAACTGGTGGAAACATAAGATTAGACTCTTCAGGTACAATTCAAACATCAGACTATTCTAGTGGTGTAAAAGGTTGGAGAATCGATCAATCTGGTGAAGCAGAATTTGAAAATGCTACAATTCGTGGAACACTGGCAACTGTTACATTTGAAAAAGAAAGTGTTAACGCAGTTGGTGGACAATTATGGGTTGCTAATTCTACAGCAATATCTGGCAGTGCAGTTACATCAGTAGCTACAACAATGAGCCTTGTTAATGCATCGGGCTTTATTCCAAATGAATTTTTAATAATTAAGAAAACTACTGGATCAGGATTTAATACAGAAGTTGTACAAGTTGTAAGTTCTTCAATTACAGGAAATGGAACAAATGATTTTTCCGGTCAAATAATGGTTACCAGAGCAATAAGTGGTTCTGCTGAATCTTATGAAGAAGGACAAGTTATTGTATCAACAGGAGTTAGTCAAAGTGGATATATTAGAATCAACGCAAACCCATCAGACACAACAACTCCTTATATTGATATTGTTGAAAGAACAGGAAGTGCATATCCTGATTATGAATTAAAAGCAAGGCTTGGAGATTTAAGTGGAATAAGTTCTGCAAAAGTTGGTACAAATCCAGGTTTTGGATTGTTTAGTGAAAATGTTTATTTGACAGGTAAAATAACTGCAACATCTGGTGAAATTGGCGGATTTGCAATTACATCAAATGCAGTGTCAAGTTCTAATGACAATTTAATACTAAGATCTACTGGACAAATTACAGGTTCAGATGTATTATTTACTAGTGGAAAAATTGCTGGATGGAATATAAGCGGCAATAATTTAGCAAGTACTGGTGCTGGCGGAATCAGATTAAATGGTAATGGAAATAATGCCGAAATATCTGTAAACTCACATACTTTTGGAAATGATGGAATTCAATTGGGTTACAACAGTGGTGCTCCAAGATTCTATGTAGGTAATGGTTCTAATAGCTTTTTTAAATACACTCAATTAGACGGTGTAGATATTAAAACAACACAATTTGAATTAGATGCTATTAATTTAGAACTTTCATCAAATCACTCAAGTATGAGCCTTGGTGAAGGAAAAATTAAATTAATTGGACAAACTGTTCCTGTTATAAAAGTTGAAGGTGGAGAAATATCAGCTTCTAATTTCTTTGTATCAAAAGATGGAAATCTTACTGCAAGCAATGCTCAGTTTTCTGGTGAAATTACTTCATCTGCCGCATTAATTGGCGGATGGACTGTTGATACTGATTCTATTAAAAAAGGACAAACAGTATTAAGCTCATCTGCTGAACCTGGATTATACATACAAGATTCATTTACTAATAATATGGTTACTGTTGCAAGTAGCAGTTTACACGTAATAGGTTCAGATCCAGATGAAATGCAAAATGACAGTTTTGAGATTGATCCTTTAAATGCATTTTCATCAAATGGTTATCACCTTGGAACATCTAATTCACCATTAAGCATTGTAAGCTGGTCAGTTGCATCTGCAGGACCTGTTTCACACTCTATAACAAAACGTTCAGGTGCTCCATTTACTGATTTTAATGAAGCTGTATTAGGCGATTTTACATTAGATATTATTCACCCAGGTCAAGATGCGCCAACTACTCAACTTAGTAGAAGTTTTACTGAAGCAAGTAATTCATACGCATTACCAAACAATTATGAAATTACA
>MDSZ01157929.1_pt1 | contig 13354 bp, 18 predicted proteins | sample 811201 | NCBI WGS metagenome assembly MDSZ01 (sample SAMN05326647, study PRJNA326480) | marine metagenome | isolation source: seawater | place: Indian Ocean: North | collected 2010
AAGCACAAAAAACCTACCTATGTTGTTTATAGTTGAGGATAATAATTTATCTATTTTAACTGAAAAAAGAGTTCGTAGAAACTGGGAAATGCACGATGTTGCAAATGCCTTCAACATGGTAGGTAAAAACATTTCCGATGATCCAATTGAGATCCGCAACGCGCTTGAAGGTGTTTTTGAAAAGCCAATGTTGCTCAACATCAATACTCACAGAAAATTTTGGCACTCCGGAGCAGGAATTGATGATGAGAACATTTTTGATCGTTACGAGAATGAAAAACAATCGTTAGGCGAAACAGCTGACCAAATTCATAATAAAGCAAAAAAGACAGTGGAGGAAGTGTGGAAAAGACAGTTAGAGATACAATAAAAGACATTACTAGACATCATTTAAGTAACGGGTCTAAGTGTTATGGCCAGTGCTTAACAGCAGTTGGTTGGGTCGGAGGAACATTACCAGAACTATATGAAGAAGATGGCATGATAGAACTATCCATGGCTGACGTCGCAGGTGGCGGTATTGTTGTAGGCGCCGCTTTAGCCGGCGAAAGACCAGTTTACGTTGTAAGATATCAAGGATTTCAGTGGTATAACTCACCTATTATAGCAAACTACGCTATGAAGTCAAAAGAGATTTGGCAAAGACCTTGTCCTCTGATTATTAGGTCTATAGCAATGGAGGGCGGTATAGGCCCTGTAGCAGGCTCCTCACACCATTCTATCTATCAACGCATGCCTGGGGTCAAAGTAGCGGCTCCAATGTCTCCAAATGAGTATAAAGCGGTCTATAATCAATTCATGGAAGACGACGACGTTTACTATATCTCAGAGCATAGAAAAAGCTATGATAACAAAAAAGAGTTTGAAAATACAATTCTGGAGGAATCTGATATAACTTTGTTCCCTGTTTCAATAACTAGATTTGCTGCTGAAGAAGCTAAGAAAGAATTAGAAAAACTTGGATTAAAAGTTAGCATCATTCACCAGTTATGGATCAAGCCTTTTGTTGTTGAAGAATCGTGGATACAGTGCCTCAACAATTCTAAATATGGCGGCTTGTTATTAGATGATGATTATGAAGAAGGGGCTGCTAGCAGCATGGCGCACAAACTAATGATGCAATCTGATGGCAAGAAAGTTGAAACGCTATGTTTGGAACATAGAACTGCTGGTTTTCACCCTGATGTAGATAATCTACCACCATCAAAAGAAAAAATTATTAAAAAAATAAAGGAGTTGTGCAATGTTTAAGTGGCCACTTATTAATGATAATATTACAGAAAATGATAAAAAAGTTCTAGCAGATTTCGTTCTAAGCACAAATAGATTTACAAATGGACCAAAAGTTGCTGAGTTTGAAAAAGCTTGGTCAGAATGGCTTGGCGTGAAATACAGTGTAATGGTTGGATCAGGAGCTGCTGGAAATTACATTACAACAGCAATCGTAAGAGAACTTAAAGGACAAGGTGGAGAAATTATAGTCCCTCCAATTGGTTGGGTGTCTGATATTTCATCCGTTATAAACACAGGGTATATGCCTGTCTTTGTTGACGTTGATTTAGATACCATGGCAATTTCATATGAAAAAATAAAAGAAGCTATTAATGAAAATACAAAAGCTATAGTTTTAGTTCATGCACTTGGCTTTAATGGCATAAACGATAAGCTAGTAGAGCTAGCGAAAGAACACGATTTACTACTCATAGAAGACTGTTGCGAGTCTCACGGTGCATCTTATAAAGGCAAAAAAGTTGGATCAATTGGTGATATGTCGTGTTTTTCTTTTTACTTTGGACACCACATGACAACAATCGAGGGTGGCATGGTATGCACGAATGATTATGAAATTTATCAGCTTGCAAGAATGTTTAGATCCCATGGAATGACGAGAGAAGCAGATAAAGAAACTCACGATAAATATGCAAAAGATGATGTTAATCCCTTGTTTACTTTCGCCGTTCCAGGATACAACATGAGGTCTACGGAACTAAACGCCGTTATAGGACTTGAGCAGATACACAGACTTGATTATAATATTAAAAAAAGACAAGAAAATTTAAATATTTGGCTCCAAAACCTAAATAATGTGCTATACTATGTGGAGTATGATGTAAAAGGAAGCAGCAACTATGCTCTTCCCCTTATATTGAAAGAAAATAACAATAAGATGAAAGAAGTTTGTAGTATTTTGGAAGAAGAAAAAGTTGAATATAGACTGGGCACTGCTGGTGGTGGAAACCAAGCAAGGCAACCATACCTAGAAAGATACGGGTTTAAAGTAGTTGGAAACTTAGACGTCTCCGATTACATTCATGATAACGGTTTATACATTGGCAATCACCCAGAACTAACTGAAGATCAAATTATTAATTTATGTAAGAGGCTAAACAATGTTTAAAAATAGAAAAGTATTAGTCACCGGTGGTGCTGGTATGATTGGTAGAGAATTGGTGACAATCTTATTGGATGAAGGCGCAGATGTATATGTAGCTGATCTAAAACAACCAGAGGACTTGAAAGACAAGGTTACTTTTGTAAATGTTGATTTGAGAGAATTTTCTTCTTGCTTAGACATTTGTAAGGACATGGAGTATGTTTTTAATCTTGTTGGCATCAAGTGTTCTCCTAGGGTTTGTATCGAAGAACCAGCTAAAATTATGGGCCCAATGATGCAGTTCAACACAAACATGCTCGAAGCAGCAATGCAAAATAATGTAAAGTGGTATTTATACACCAGCACAGTCGGTGTGTATCAACCAGCGGAAGTGTTGAAGGAAGATGATGTTTGGAACACTCAACCTTCTAAGAACGATTGGTTTGGAGGATGGGCTAAACGAATGGGTGAGCTACAATGCCTAGCATACCAAAGACAATACGGAGAGGGAAAATGCTCCATAGTCAGACCAGCCAACGTGTATGGTTCGCACGACAACTTTGATTTAGATAGTGCCATGGTTGTTCCGTCTTTAATTAGAAAAGCCTTCTCCAATGATAAGTTGGAAGTTTGGGGCGACGGCTCAGCAATTAGAGATTTTATTCACGCTAGAGACGTGGCTAGAGGCATGATATTTGCTGTTAAAAACAAGATTACAGAACCATTAAATCTAGGGTCTGGTGATGAAATAAGCATTAAAAGAATCGCCGAGGCTGTTGCCAAAGAAGCCAATGTTCAAATTGAATGGGATACTTCAAAACCGACTGGAGACCCTAGAAGAGTTTTTGACATGTCTAGAGCTCTCAAATACGGATTTAAACCAGAAATCTCCATTGAAGATGGAATTAAAGAAACAATCTCGTGGTATTTAAAAAATAAAAAAACAGCTGATGCTGGAAAAGATGTATTCAAATTAATGAATTAAGATATTAAAGGAGTAAGCGATGTCTTTTTACGAAAATAAAAATGTTTTAATTACAGGTGGTGCCGGGATTACTGGACACGCAGCAATTAAAAGAATGTTGAGCGAAGGAGCTCATGTTAGAGCGACTCAATTCACGAATCGAAAACTAAATATTGAGCATGAAAATCTAGAAATTGTGCAGTGCGACTTGATGAATCACGAAGATTGCATGAATGTTCTTAAGGATATGGACATCTGTCTTAATTTTGTTGCTTATATTCGCGGAGCAAAAGGACAAACAGATCCAACAAATTATTTGAACTTGGTAAGGAGGAATTTATTTCCTTCAATAAACATGTTTGACGCAGCAGTGCGTAGTAAGATAGATAGGTTTGGCTTTATTGGTAGTTCCACTATGTATCCAAATGTTTCTAGGGCAGTTACAGAAGATGAGGCGTTTTTAGATAGTCCTCACCCTTTATATACTGGCGTTGGAGAGATGAAAAGATACTGTGAAAAGGTCATAGAATATTTTAATGGAATTTCTGATACAAAATTTGCTATGATAAGAACTAGTGCGATTTATGGACCACATGATGCGTTTAATGAAAATGGACACGCAATACCGCAACTAATTTTAAAAGCTGATGCTGGCTCTAATCCATTTGAAGTGTGGGGAGACGGAACACAAGTTAGAGATTTTGTCTATGTCGATGATGTTGTTGACGGCTTGTTGCATGTTATTGAGAAAAATCCTAACGCTGTGCCCTACAATGTCGCGACAGGTAAAGGAACAACAATTACCGAGCTAGTGAAGACCATCACCAATATCTATGGATACGATCCAGTATTCAATTATGATACCAGTAAGCCGACGATGATCCACAAAAGACTTTTAAATGTTAATAAAATAAAAGATGATTTAGGCTGGGAAGCTCAACACAGCTTAGAAGAAGGGCTTGAAAAAACTATCAAATGGTTTAAGGAAAATAAATGAAGAAAGCTTACATTACTGGTATAACAGGAATGGTTGGCTCACATTTGGCTGACTTTCTACTCGAACATACAGATTGGCACATATATGGTCTCGTAAGGTGGAACGATAAGATGGACAATATAGAACATCTTATGGACCGTATAAATGCGAAAGATAGAATTGAGCTGATATATGGAGACATTAATGACTTAAGTTCTTTATTGGTAACTTTTTCGGAAACAAAACCGGACTATGTTTTTCATTTAGCCGCGCAAAGTTATCCAAAAACTAGCTTTGATTCTCCATTGGAAACTTTGGAGACAAATATTTTGGGGACTGCAAAAGTCTTAGATGCAATCAAGCATTTGGGATTGAACCCAATTATACATGTGTGCGCTTCATCTGAAGTGTTTGGCAGGGTTCCAAAAGAATTTTTGCCAATTCATGAGGATGTAACATTCCATCCGGCGTCTCCCTATGCTATATCAAAAGTGGGCACAGACTTAGTAGGTAGGTTTTATGCTGAAGCTTATGATATGACTGTGATGACCACAAGAATGTTCACCCATACAGGTCCTCGTCGTGGTGATGTGTTCGCGGAATCAACATTTGCAAAACAAATAGCCATGATAGAAGCCGGTCTAATTCCACCAGTTATAAAAGTAGGAAATTTAGATTCTTTGAGGACATGGTCTGACGTTCGAGATGCTGTTAGGGCTTATTACTTATTGGTAACCAATGATCCTAAAGCAGGAGAGTATTACAATATTGGCGGCTCTTTTAGTTGCTCTGTAAAAGACATGTTAGACTATCTGATGTCCTTATCTACCAGAAAGGACATTAAAGTTGTAATCGATCCTGATAGACTTAGGCCGATCGATGCAGATCTCCAAGTGCCAGACACGACGAAGTTCAAGAATCATACAGGTTGGGAGCCTGAAATTACCTTTGAGGAAACAATGATAGACTTATTGAACTATTGGAGAAAAATGATATCTCAAAATAAAAAGTTTCTTGTGAGGTAAGAATGAGAATTTTAATCATTGGAGAAAGTTGTATGGATGTTTTTCACTACGGTGAATGTAACAGATTGACACCAGAAGCCCCCGTTCCTGTATTTAATTCTGTTGATCTTGTAGAAAACGGAGGAATGGCTATGAACGTATACCATAACTTAAGCTCTTTTGTAAAAAATATTACTATTCATACTAATAAAAATTGGAAAACAATAAAGAAAACACGATTTGTTGATGAAAAAACCAATCACATGTTTTTGAGACTAGATGAAAACGATAGTTCTTATGGGAACATTAACTTAGATGAAATAAATTTCTCAACATTCGATGCAGTTGTAGTATCAGATTATAACAAAGGATATTTATCAGAGGGTGATTTAGAGAAAATATCCAAACTTCACAACAAAACATTCTTGGATACTAAGAAAGTTCTAGGCGATTGGTGTAAAAACTTCACTTTTATAAAAATTAATGGCGTTGAATACAACAAGACCAAGCATCTAATAGACGATGACATGAGAAAAATTTTAATCGTGACTCAGGGTTCTAAGGGTTGTTTTTATCTAGATAAAAAATATGAAGTGCCACTAGTTGAAGTCAAGGATGTATCTGGCGCTGGTGACACATTTTTATCTGCTTTTTCCTACAAGTTCCTATTAACAGAAAGTGTTGACAAATCAATAGAGTTTGCTAATGAATGTGCAACTAAAGTTGTTCAGAAAAGAGGAGTATCAGTAATATGAAGAAATACAATCTATATATTTATCCCAACGCCAATCCTCACGATCATGATAAGACAGATTTTTGTAAAAATACTATTCCTTTGAGTGAGAAGGGTATAAAAAAACATTTCAACATCACAACTGCCGAAGAAGCAGATTTCTTTTATATGGGGCAATTTAATAATGATAGGGGAGACCTGCAGAGGTATGGCCCCAATGATTTTCCTTATTTTAAAGGAGCTGAAGATAGGCATATTTGCGATATAGAAGGTGAAGGTGGATTTGAAGCGTCTAATAGATCTGCTATTCCAAATTGGCTACACGATAGCATTATAACAACCATGGGTCCCTTGAGAAAGTATTCGAGTATAAAGTATTTATTTACTAGACCTACATTTTCAAAACTATTGATTGACATAGTTAATAACAGAAATGAGGAGTTTTCATTTCCTAGTGAAAAGAGTTTCGGTCTTAGAGCTTTTCTAAATCATAAGATAAGAGCAGCGACTTTGCATGCTCTACACAATGGAGATTTTAAGAAAGAACTTCACATAAATAGAGAGTGGCAGGGACTATCAAAAGTCGGATCATCAACTCAACAGGATTTTATTGATACTATGTTAAACAACTCCATCTCTCTTTGCCCAAGAGGATCTGGGATAGACAGCGTCAGATTCCTTGAGAGTTGTTACTACAATAGATTACCAGTTATAATAACCGATTATGATTACATTCTTTTTGGAGAAGATGTTTTTGACACCAGTTTCTGTCACAGAATTTGCAAGAAAGATATGAATCCTGATTATCTTATGAAAGAATTGCAAAAAATCTATGATATGCCGATCGAGCAAATGAAAGACGAAGCGGCTCAAGGTAAGAAATATTTTGAAACAATAGTCAGAGAATATTTTGATGACCCAACAAGATACTTTATTAAATGGATAGAAAACAAGAAATGCGAAAATTAGTCAAAAGATTTTTAAAAAAATTAATATTTAAACAAAAAAGTGCGAATACAAAAGAGAGCATAATATTTAACCCAAGAAGTAAAATATTAGCCAATGCTGATCGTGCGATTGAACACATTAAAACTGGATATACTACACCAGTTTTAATAGAGGTTGACCCTTCAAACGCTTGTAACCATGCGTGTAATTTTTGTTTATCCTCCTACATTCATTTTGAAAAATATAAGGGAACAGAAACATTCTCTAGAGCAATAATGCCTCGAGACATGTTGATGGGTTTGTGTAGAGACTTTGTTGACATGGGTGTTAGATCTGTTAATTGGACAGGTGGTGGTGAGCCAACGCTTAACAAACACTTAAAAGAAGCGATTGAATATTGTGGGAAAAATGGAATAAAAATGGGTATGTTTACGAACGGCACATTGTTTGATAAGTGGGACATGTTCGAGACTCTAGTGCAAAACATGACTTGGATAAGAATATCTGTTGATGCCGGCACAAAAGAAACATATAATGGAATTAGAAAAGCTAAAGGAAAACAAGATTGGGATAAAATGGTTTCCAACTTACAAAAACTAATAGAAGTTAATAAAAAGTATGGCAACAAGATAGACATTGGAGTTGGCTTTGTAATTTCACCAGATACTTATCATGAGATTGTTGATTTTGCCAACTTCTTTAAAGATTTCGATCTAACATATTGCCAGTATAAGCCAGAGATAGTAATAAGAGAAGATGGTGGTGAACAAAGAGATTTGGAGTTTTGGACTAAAAAAGTAGCACCCCTACTGGAAAAAGCAGAAAAAATCTTGGGTGACAAGTTTCAAGTTAATGGCTATAAATTTGAAGACTTAGCCACAGACAGAGAGAAGTTTGGTAGAAATTATAAAAAGTGTCTTGGGTCTCAAATCTCCCCATGTATTGGTGCAGATGGTCATGTGTATGTTTGCACAAATCACAGAGGGTGGAAACAATACAGCTATGGATGTCTCTATGATGATAAGAGCTTTAAAGAAATATGGACTGATCTATCAAAGAGAAGAGAGGTGATGAATTTGATAGAAAACGTTGAATGTTTTAAAAATTGCACTAAACTTTGCAAACCCCACGAGAGTAATAAAGCTATGTGGGATATATACAAAAATTTAGACGGAAGAAAGGAAAGGGAACTACTAAGGCAACAAGAAAAGATTAGAAAATCTATAAAACATCCGGATTTTATTTGAGGTAAAAAATGAAAAATAGAAAAATGTTAGTTGTATATAACACGTGTGGTATCAAAAGGGAAGCACCCGATTGGTACATTGAGTGTATAAGAAATTTATTAGATCAAGATTTTGATGGATTCCATGTGGCAATATCTTGTTGTATGAACAGCAAAGAATGCATAAAGAAATTATATAAAGAGTTTGGATCTAAAATATCTTATTGTTTGTATCCTGAGAAGCACGTTGTTCAAACAACGTTTAATAAAACAGTCTTAGAAGTTGTTAATAAGTTTGGTGAATTTGAAGGATACATGTATATTGATTCGGGCGTCAACTTTGAACAACAAAAGAGTGTTTTAGCTGAGGCTTATAAGAGATTAGAAACCGACAAATACGGAATTATAACAATACAAACAGACACAGACACGGCATTTAATGATTTGCTTGGTGGCTACATCGGCGATACAATGATACATGATAGTCCACAATCTTTTAGTGAATGGTCTAAGAATAGAGGTGGTTACGTTTATGAGACAAAATTTGGAGACATACAAATAACCGGCGAAGACTTTGTAGTTCCTCCTGGCGGAACATGCAATTTACATGTTAGTTTGTTTTCTAATGAATATTGGAAAAGTTTTAATAAAAGAATATCTCCTGATGTTTTCGTTGCCTTCTGCGCAGAGGCAGCTTACATTTATAGCTGCAAAGCAATCAAGAAAGATTGGGTAATCGTATCAGACTTGCAAGTGAGACACGTAAAAGCTATTGAAGCCCCCTGTAGTGGATTCAGCACAGTATCAAGCGATACTAAAAACTATTGGGACAATCTTTTTTGTGGGAGAAGTGCATTGGAATGGATGAATGACCCAGAAGCTAAAAAAGCTGGTCTTGGCTATCACAACCACCCCAATGCTCCATTGGAGTCCAGAATGCAATATGATCTAGATGCATACAATGAAGATGACACAGCAAAACATCCTGATTTGTTAAAAGAAATAATACAAAAATATTTTTTCTTGACAAAGGATGAGTTGGATTATGACGAAATTAAATTTAGGTTACTTTAATGAAATTGATTGATGGAATGGGACAGCTTGGAACTTTACTGAAAAACAGAGTCTGTGGTGAGAAAAATAACGACGATGCTATAGTGTATCACACTTGGAATATTGACGACAAGAGTATGGATGCTCAAAAAAAAGAGCATGCTAAATTTTGTAACTTTGTTAAACAAAATAAGCATGAAAAAATAATTTTCATATCTACTAGTTCTCAAAACGAAAGTTTTTACGTGAAATATAAGCAATTATCGGAGTCTTTTTTGATACAGAATTGTAAAAATTGTTTGGTTTTAAGATTTCCAACCTTAATAGGTAAGGGTGTCTTCGAGGATTTTAAAAGTAATAAAAAAAAACCATATGGTGTTATGAACATCATGACTTTGGATAGAGCTTGTGACATCGTTATTGAACACCTTAACTACAATGGATTGTTGAAAATTTTGTCGTTTGATGGTCATGAAGTTGATGCAAAAATAGTTTATAATTTGGTGAGGGTATGAAAAAAATTTGGATTAATGGATGCTTTGATGTATTGCATAGAGGTCACATAGAGCTTTTTAAATATGCAAAATCTTTAGGTGGAACAGTTATTGTCGGCATAGACTCTGACAATAGAGTTAGGCACCTAAAGGGACACACTAGGCCTATTAATAATGAAATTGATAGAGAATTTCTTTTAAAATCTATAAGATACATTGATGAGGTTGTGGTGTTTGAAACAGAAAGCCAACTTATTGGCAACATTAAACAATTAAACCCAGATGTTATGATAGTGGGTTCCGATTATAGAAACAAAAGAGTGATCGGAAGTGAACATGCAAAAGAGCTAATTTTCTTTGAAAGAATTGGAAATTACTCAACAACTAAAATTTTGGAGAAAGAATGATAACAGATAATTTAAAGGTGACTTATGTTTTTGATATTGATGGAACCCTTTGTTCTCTGACAGATGGGAATTACGAAAGCGCTATGCCTTTTAAGAATAGAATACAGATGGTTAATGACCTATATCACCAAGGACACACAATCATCCTAAACACAGCCAGAGGAATGGGCAGAACCAAAAACAATCAAGAACTAGCTAATGAAATGTTTAGAGAAATAACAGAAAATCAATTGAAAAATTGGGGAGTAAATTACCATCAGTTGTTTATGGGAAAACCAGCTGGAGATACTTATGTTGACGATAAAGGAGAAAAAGATGAAGACTTCTTCAACTCAAGAGATTAATTTTGTCCCCAAAGGCTGGGGATTTGAAAAATGGATTCACAACTCTGAAAAGTATTGTGGTAAGCTTCTTTACTTTGCAAAAGGTCGCAAGTGCTCTTGGCACTATCACAAACTTAAGGATGAAGTATTCTATGTCCAATCCGGAAGAATAAAGGTGTATCATGGAGATGATGATGACCTATCCAAGGCTCAAGTAACAATCTTGGGACCTGGTGATAATTTTCATGTCTATACTGGGTTGAGACATAGAATGGAAGCAATTGAGGACACAGAGCTGTTTGAATTTTCAACACAACACTTTGACAGTGATAGCTATAGAATATTAAAGGGAGACTAAATGAAAGTTCTCGTTACCGGTGGTTTAGGCTTTGTTGGTTCCAATTTAGTTGATGTTTTAGTTGACAAAAATTATGAGGTTTTTGTTGTTGATGATTTATCTTCAGGCAATGAAGCGTGGATAAATCAAAAAGCATCTTATTCTTATGGGGATGTGCAACATATTAATAACAACATAAAGAATGATTTTGAAGTCATATTTCACCTAGCAGCAGAGGCAAGAATCCAGCCGAGTTTTAAAAAGCCATTGAGATGGCAACAATCAAACATTAATGGAACAGCAGCTATATGTGAGTTTGCGAGACAAAATGATTCAAAATTAGTTTTTGCCGGCTCGTCGTCTTGCTATGGTGGTAAATATATGAACCCATATACGTTTTCAAAAAAGATATCTGAGGAAATGTGTGAAATGTATTCTAAAATTTTTGAACTTTCAACTGTAACAGCTAGATTTTTTAATGTTTATGGACCTAGAAATCCATTGATTGGCGAGCACACACCAATTATCGCAAAGTTTGAGCAACTTAAAAAACAAGGAATGCCATTAACAGTAGTGGGAGATGGAGAACAAAGACGTGATTTTACACATGTTTACGACATTTGCAATGGACTAATTAGTTTATCAAAAGACAAATGGAGAGGAGAAGTGTTTAATCTTGGAACAGGAAAAAATTATTCCATTAATCAGCTGGTTAAAATGTTTCAATGTGAGAAAATACACCTACCAAGCAGACCAGGAGAGTCTCGCGAAACCAAAGCGGACATAACAAAAACTATAGAAAAAACAGGCTGGAAGCCAAAGTATAATTTAGAAGATTACATTAAGGAGTTAATATGAATCACACATTATCAAGTCAAGCCATCGGCGCAATTATGATGGCATTACAAAAATCTCTAATTGAACAAACTGATATTGTCCCAGTTCTTCAAGGTTTTGAAATTCAAGTAGATGATAGCGGTGAACTTGTCGTTATGAATCCTCCAATATTTGAAGTGCCAAACGAAGAGGTTGATAATGCCTAGATACACATACATGTGTGTTGATTGCAGGGAAACTTTTGAAGTAGTCCATGGGATTTTTGACGATCACACTCAGTGCAGTCATTGCCCATCAAATCGCATCAAGAGAGTCCCTCAGATGCCTCATATACGTCGAGAACAACCTTTGGAAGGTGAGAGGGTAGGTGAACTCACAAAACGCGCTATAGAGGAAAATAGAGATCTTTTAAAAGAAGAGAAAAAGATACGCGTGGAGTATAAAGATGGAGATTAAGATAATTCTTGGTCTCTTGCTAATAATTTCGATCGTCGTTAATTTTGTGCTGCTTCGATTGTCAATGTGGCAATCAACAGAGTTAGCTGATATTAGCGACGGTCTTGGCGATTTAGTTGAGATCATAACAAGTTATAGAAATCATTTAAGAGATGTTTATCAACTAGATTCTTTCTATGGGGATGAAACTCTAGAAGGACTAATGACTCACACAAACGCTGTGAGGGCACTATTGGAAGAACAATATGGTGATGTAATTAACATAACAGACCCTATTGAGTATGAAATTGAAGAGGTAAATGAAGATGGCGAGAAAGAGAGCTCCGAAAAAGAAAAACATGTACTTTACGCAGGTGCACGAAGACGCGATAGTTAAATATTGCTCTACTGATTGTCTACGCAAAAAAGAAGAATTGTATATGTCCCTGATTAGACCAGCCTTCTCGCAAATGGTTGATAAAATTGTATTTACTTATAGATTTACAAATCTCCCAGATATTGAAGATCTTAGAGAAGAATGCAAGGGTTGGTTAATTACTATCCTTGCAAAGTTTGACCCCAACAAAGGATCAAAGGCTTTTTCTTATTTTTCTGTTGTAACAAAAAACTGGTTTATTCATAAGGTTAAAAAGAACAAGAAACGTTTAGAGCGTGAAGTTTCTTTTGATGCTGTTGATTATGATCTTGAGAGAGATCTCTTAGATAAAGCTGAAAGTTATCAAGATAAACAAGTCCGCAAAGAGCTAATGCAAAACCTTAGACTTGAAATGGAAACGTGGGAGGTTGACTTTACAAAGCCTGCAGAAAAGAAAGTCTACGATGCCGTCATTATCTTATTTGATTCAGCTGAGGATATTGAAATATTTAACAAGAAAGCAATATATCTATATTTGAGAGAGCTTACGGGTATGAACACGAAACAAGTTGTCACTCAGCTCAATAAAATGAGAAAACGCTACAGAGAGTTCCGTGATGATTGGGATGATGGCAAAATTTAACTGGAACTAATTATTGACATGAGCAGCGATAAATTAATTAAAGAAGCAATAGATAATATCAGGGATGATCGTGAGACAACTCGCGAGTTACTTGACGATGCAATGCGATATTTGGCCATAGACCAGTCTAGACACCGTGACATGGGCCAAACCCTTGCGAAGTATGTAGAAACGCTTCAGAGGTCAAATGAGCAGCTTGTAAAGCTATGTGGGTTGATGTCAAAG
>MDSZ01242323.1_pt1 | contig 13354 bp, 11 predicted proteins | sample 811201 | NCBI WGS metagenome assembly MDSZ01 (sample SAMN05326647, study PRJNA326480) | marine metagenome | isolation source: seawater | place: Indian Ocean: North | collected 2010
ATTTACCGCATTCACATTATTGTCCTGAGGCTCAAATTGATTAATATCTAAACCTAAAGCTGAAAAAGATTGGTCACTAAATTTTTTCATCTCGTCAAAAGAATGTATAATATGAACATATTTTATATTTTTATAAAACTCATCAGAATGAAAAATATTTTTACCCAATATTGGAACAAATGACATTTGCCAATCATTACAAACAATTACTTCAGGAGACCAAAATAATTTCTTTAACGAAAATAGAATGGTTTTTGCAAAAAAAGCAAATTTTTCATGATTATTAACAAAATATCTTCCATTTTTAGATTTATATAATAAATCTGCAACCGGTTGAAAGAAATCAGGCTCCTCCATAAAATAAACTTGAACTCTTGAATTGGGAATAAAAGCAGATTTTAAATTGGCAATTTTAACCTTTGAATTGAAGTCAACCTCTAAATCCTTCAGCCTAATAACCTCTCTTAAAATATACTTTCTTTCACTTATATAGCCATACTTAGGTTGACACATTCTTATATCAACATCTTTATCTGACTTTATCAGCAAACCAAATCGATTTGAAAATTCACTTAAATTATAGGTGTTAGAAAAAGGTTCTATTTCAGAAGATAAAAAAAATACTTTGGAAAGAGACATTATATTTAATCTAATTGGCTTAAATAAGACTTTGCCTTAGATACAAACTCTCCTTGAGGGTATTGATCAACATAATTTTGAAGTTCTTTTTTTGCTCTAATGTTATCATCTAATTTAATATAGCAAATTCCAATTTTCAATTGAGCATCATCTTCTTTTTTCTCTAAAGGATATGGAAAAACATCATAAAAAGTTTTTAATGCAATAGCGTAATCACCTTTTGCAAAATATGCTTCTCCCATCCAGTATTGACAATTTTCTGATAAATCATGATTACGATCAATAGCTAATAATTCTTTAAACCCTGCTATACTTAAATCATAATCCTCATTAATATAGTGTCTATAATATTTAGTGTAGCGTTGCCTAAACTCTTTATCACTAACTTCTGGAGGAGCTTCAGCCACACTAATCTCACTACCTGATATATACTCAATCAAGGCTTTTTTCAAAGTAGACACCTCATTATCCAATATAACATATCTTTGATTCATGTCAAATCTAACGCTATCAAAAAACATTGTATATTGCTCAACTCTATCTTTATTTAACTTAACCTTCATGTTTAATTGAGTAACAGCATCAATGCTCTTAGTTGTATCTGCGGTCATTTTTTCAATCTTTCTTTGCTTATCGCTTTCAACAACCGTAGCAGTAAGATTACTTATCATATCCCTAATTGACTGCATATCATTAGAAACCTGTAAACCTAAACTATCTATTTTATCTTCTAAATATTCTATGTCTTCTTTATGAGAATTGATTTCTGCACTTTGCTTATTATGCAATCCATATAATTGATCTACATTTGCGACAGTAGCTTCTTCTAATAAAATTTCATCATCTATATTTTGCAAAGTACTTTCAGACTTAGCAACATCTTCTTCTTTCCAAGGCAACCTAGAACAACCGACTAAAAGAATTAAAAAAATTATCGTAATATTTCTGAAATAATAATCCATATATTTAATGTATCGCGTAATTAGCATGCTTTCCGATGACGTAATTTATAAAAATCATAGCGAATATAAAAAGTTTTAGTTTGAAATATGTAAAGAAATAATTTTATTAGCAATACCAAGCATGATGCAATTAGTCAGAAAATAGGTCCCCCCATAACTCAAAAAAGGAAAAGGTAGTCCTGTAACTGGAAATATTCCCGATACTATACATAGATTTACAAATGAATGAAAAAACCAAATAGAACCAAACCCCACAAGAACTAACCTCTCAAATTTATTAGCGCATTTTTCGATATAAGTTAAATACCAATAAAAAAAATAAATCAAGATTGATAACAACAAACATATGCCTATAAAACCAAATTGCTCAGCCAAAGCTGATACAATAAAGTCAGATTCATATATAGGCATCATTTTAAACTCAGTTAACATTCCATTGCCAAGCCCCTTTCCCAATAACCCCCCAGAGCCAATAGCATCATAAGAACTATTAATTTGATACGCAAAATCATTTCTATACGCAAAAGGATCTAAAAAGCCAAGAATTCTATTAAACCAATATGAATACATTAATTTTTCTAGAAAAATACTTGTAAAAGTTGTTATCAAAAGATTGATCCCAATAACAAACACATATATATAAGAAGAAAACTTACCCTTAAATCTAATATATGTTAAATAGCCAACAATCAATATCCATAAAGAGAATAAAATCACAGAATAAATTTCATCTAGCTCCAAAACATCTGTTTTTAATATAAACTCATATAAAAATGATATTAAAAAAGATATGATGGGTGATATTGATAACAATATATCAATTGACTTTAGTCCAGACCAATACATCATAGGGAATACGCAAAAGAAATAAACCAAGGAAGTTCCTAAATCGGGTTGTTGCAGAACCAATAAAAAAACAATGCTCATTAAAAAAAAAGTTGAAAAAATGACTTTATACCCATTTTTTCGATGTGATCTATTACTTAAAAATTTAGCAATAGCAAAAACAAACAACATTTTACCTATTTCAGAAGGCTGGAATGTAATAAAGCCCAAAGAAATCCATCGTTTTGAATAATTAATCTCGACTCCAATAAGCATTGTAAGACATAGCAGAAATATAAGGGTAGCATATAGTTTATAAGAATTTTTAAAAATAAAATCTAACTTAACAAATGAAATTAAGAGAACTAAAAAGAACCCAAATACGACCCAACTTAATTGTTTGTAGAACAAATCCTGCTTTTCAATATTTGAATAATTTAATAAAACCAAACTAATTAAAATTATACACAAAACTGGTGCAATTAATCGCATCTTAAAGTTCATGCTATGTTTTGTATCTACTATTTTATTAATAATATCCATAAGCCTTATTCAATTCTATAATTTTTTTAAATATTTTGTTGGCAATTTCAGCAGGATACTTGCCCCCCTTACCGCCATTTTCAAGCATAACAACAACAGATACGCTGCGTTTACCATAATCCATATAACCAGCATACCATGCATTTGGCTCTTTATATTCTAAAAATTTAGGATTATCATATTTATTTCCTTTTTCATCAATAAGTTGCTTTCTGTAATCTTTACCTGTTTCAGCTGTACCTGTTTTTGCATATATAGATATATTTTTAATTTCTTTTTCTAAATCAGTCCATGGTTTTCCCTTTTCATCATATAAAGATCTCCATGCCGTTCCTCTATTTTTTAAGCTACCTGCCTGATTATAGTTATAGACAGCATCTTTCATTGCTTTCCGTATATATGCAATTGTAGCTTTCTTTAATTTCAAATCAACTTTTTCTAAAGGCCTACTCTTCTTATTTAAGTGAGGAACTATAATTTTTCCATTATTTGCAATTAAATTAATCATTTGAGATACTTGAATAGGTGTAACTTCTAAATTTTGACCAATAACCATATTTAACATATCACTTTTTCTGTTTTTATATTTATCAATAGAAGCAGCGCTTTCATAATAAAGATCAACTCCAGTCTTTTTTCCAAATCCTAATTTTTTCATCCAATCTTTCCATTTATATCGATAAATATCATTATAATTTTTTATCACTGAATCATAAAAATAATAATTACAAGAGCTGTAAATTGCATGATCGAGCCCCACTTCATCATGACCTGAATCAAGCCAACATTTTTTAGTATTACTAGGAGGGTAACGAAGAACCTGAATAGAATCTTGCTCAGAGTTATCTGAAACAACTCTTATAGTATCTGGACGACCAAATTCATAAACCCCATCACAATAAGAAGTCCTATTTTTACTAACACCTTCCTCTAACAACATTATAGATACAGGGATTTTCATAATAGATCCGGGTACATATCTTTTAATTGCCCTATTCATATAAGGAGATCTTGAGCTTGAAGCATTCAAAGAGTCTAAATACTCACTAGAAACACCTAAGTTAAAATGATTAAGATCAATACTAGGCTTATTTACATAAGCTAAGATTTCTCCATTTTGAGGAATCATGCAAATTACAGCAGCAGGGATAGAGTCTTCAAGTATACTATAAATATATTTTTGCAACTCGACATCTATTGTAAGGTGAATATCTTCTCCGAATTCGACTTGCTTAGATTGGTATTCTTGCCCTTTGTAAACACCTCTAGACATTCCTCTTGCATCAAATAGATACAAATCCTCACCAGGCTCTCCTGATAAAACGGCATCATAATAATTTTCTATACCATAGCCTTTATCCTTTGGTATTAAAGTTATTTTATCAAATATAGGGTTAACAAAGGTCTCTCTATTAATTACTGTCTGACCTAGTAAATGAGCCATATTAATATTAGAATCATATAAATACTGTCGCGTAGATACTTCCCGTATAATTAAACCAGGAAATTGACTGTTTTGTTCTTTAATTTTAAAGACTAAATCTTCATCTAATTTATTAATAATTGAGATAGGTCGAAACTTACCACTATAACTATTTTTGCTCTTAGATACTTTATCACGTAAAAGCTTTGTTTGGGCAGAATCAAAATCAATATAATTAGCTAGTAACGTATAATTAAAATCGTCTCTAACATCAATAGGTAATATTTGTAAATCATAAACATTTCTATTCCGGACGACCTCTCTTCCAAATCTATCTTTTATAAGCCCTCTTTGAGCATCTACAGGTATTTTCCGAATAACCTTAGAGATAGCCCTGTCAACAAATAAATCGTATTGGATAATTTGTAGGTAGAAAAAATTAATTAATACAATTAAGAAGAGAAAACATATAATAAAAATTGTTTTTATTCTCTTGCTATGCATAATTACTATATTAATTTTCCTTTATAATAAAACTTATCTACTATTATTAAAGTTATTACAATCAGTGATGAATTAATTAGAATGGAAATAAAATCAAGAAAACTTAAAGAATAATTATAAAATGCATATTTGTTTATAAAAAATATCAAACAAATTATCCATATATAAACATTCTTAATAGCATTTGTCCAATTACCTGAATTAATTTTAATCAGACCTAAAAAATATCCTGCAATTGATAAGAAAAAACAATTTAAGCCCACTAAGCTAGTCTCTAAATCTAAATCAAGTAAATATCCAATGAAGCACCCTAAAAAAACTAATCCAACTCTTGAAAAAAAGAACGATTGAAAGACAAAATATATCAATATAAAATCTAAATTAATTTTAATTGAAGCATCTATAATAGAAAAAGAAAATGGATTGTACCAAGTTAAAACAAAAATTGCATAGACTTGAAATAAGGTTCTAATTAATAAATAAAAAAATTTCAATATTTAACTCTATTATTTTCAAAATCAGATTCAACGACAAAAACATATTCAATATTCCTTAAATCTGATAATAATTCAACTATAATTTTCTTAAAACTATTATCACTTGCTTTATCAGCAACGCTAACAACCTTACATACGGGGATATCTTTTATATAAATATCTGATTTATACGAAGTATAAAGAGTATCTCCTTTAAATATATTATAATTATTATTACCTATTAATTCAAATTTATTAGATGATAAAGGAACCAGCAAAGATGTTGAATTTGACACCTCTTTTTTATCTACAATTACTCTGCTGTTAATATCACTAATAAGTTGAACCAAAGAACCATTAGCACTAATACTTTCTTTAACAACTTTTCCAACCAAATTACCATTAGAATCAATTACAATAATATTTTTATCTTTATAGTCTCGCGAAAAATGATTTGAGCCAATATCAATAAAAAAGGAGGCAGCTAATTGAGGTGAATTATTAGATAAAACATTTGCCGTATAAAATATATTATCAGAAGATGTAATAGATTTATTACTAGGATTAACTAGATACATACTATCAATAGGCTTAATCTTAAATATCTTGCTTAAATCAATAACAGAAAAATCACTACCTTTCAAATCTTGCAACCTAGATTCTAACAACCAATTATCAAGTTTCAATCTTAAAAGATCTTCTTTATAACTCACAAAACTTTGCAATTCTAAAATTGGCTTTGTAATTACCGACTTCATATAAAGCCAGCTTTTTTGAGTATTTCTTATGAAGATAAAATCATTGTTGAAGTATAAAAAAACAGAAAATAATGTGGCAAGAAATAAGGCTAAAACACTTTTATCAGAATAAAAAGAATTTAACAAAACAATATTATTATGTTTGTATCAATACGTTTCTATATTTACGAACATCTTCAACAATCATTCCAGTACCCCTAACCACAGATAGTAATGGATTTTCAGCCACATGCACTGGCAATCCCGTTTTATTCTTTATATGAGTATCAAGATTCTTTAGCAAAGAACCACCACCTGTTAATATAATACCATAATCAATAATATCTGAATGATGCTCTGGAGCTGTTTTATCCAAAGCTCTTTTTATTGCATTTGTTATTTGAAAAACTGTTTCCGCTAAAGCCTGTCTTATCTCATCAGACTCAACCTCTAATGTTCTAGATATACCAGAAACCAAATCTTTTCCTTTAACAGTAATTTTCTTTGTCTCTGTTCTAATTGCAGAGCCTACCGTACATTTAATATTTTCCGCTGTACGCTCTCCAATCCCTAATTTATGTTGATTTCTAAACCAATCAAGAATTGATTTTGTCTGTTCATCACCCGCAACTAAAATAGACTCTTTAGTACCAATACCATTCAATGAAATTACCGCTATTTCAGTAGTTCCACCACCAATATCAACAATCATATTTCCTTCAGGCTTACTAACATCAACTCCAATACCAATAGCTGCTGCCATCGGCTCTTCAACCAGCAAAACTTCACTAGCATTTGCCAGTTCTGCAGATTCTTTAACAGCTCTTCTTTCTACATCTGTTATTCCAGATGGGATACATATAACTATACGAGGCCTAGATATGCGACTAATTTTAATTTTTTTAATAAAACCTTGAATCATTGCATCTGCCATATTATAATCTGCAATAACGCCATCTTTCAGCGGCCTAATTGTTTGAATAGAGCTATGAGTTCTACCAAGCATTTCCTTTGCCTCATCTCCTACAGCTATAATTTTACCATCTAATGTATTTTTAGCTACAATCGATGGCTCATTCAACAAAAGTCCTCTCCCTTTTGCCCAAATTAATGTATTTGCAGTGCCAAGATCTATTGCCAAATCTCCTGACATCATATTTTTAAATTGTCCAATCATAATATTCCTTAATGATAAAAATGTCTTTCTGAAGTAAACACCATACTTATTCCTAACTGATTTGCTTTTTCTACAATTTCTTTATCTTTAATAGATCCTCCTGGTTGAATAACAGATATAATTTTATTATCTGCTGCAAGCTCCAAACTATCAGGAAAAGGAAAAAACGCATCAGAAGCAATAATTGCCTCATCTAAACTTAAGTTAAATTCTTTAATTTTTCTAATAGCAATTTTTAAAGAATCAATTCTTGACATTTGCCCTGCCCCAATCCCAAGAACCTGATGACTATTTGCTATAACAATAGCATTAGATTTAACATATCTAACAATTTTCCATCCTAACTCAAGAGCTTTTAGTTGATTTTGATTAGGGGAAACATTTGTAACAACATCACAATCACTTATATGTTTATGAAAAGAATCTTTTTCTTGAAAAAGGTATCCACCTGACGCTGATTTTATTTCAAATCGCTCTTTCTGGTCATTACTAGGCATTGATAAAACTCTTAAGTTTTTCTTTTTACTTAAAATTTGCAAAGCTCCTTCCGAAAACGAAGGTGCAACAATACATTCTAAAAACGGTTCAACCAATTCTTGAGCTACATCATCAGAAACTTCTTTATTAAATGATACAATACCTCCAAAATAACTAACAGGATCACAGCTAACAGCTCTATTGTAAGCCTCTAAATTAGATTCTCCAGTTGCAAAACCACACGGATTTGAATGTTTCACAATAGCGCATGCAGTATCTTGAAACTCATTCACAATATCATATGCACTTTGTAAATCTAAATAATTATTATATGATAAATTTTTACCTTGATGCTTTACCCAATCTAGTTTTTTATCAGACTCAAGATAAAAAGCTCCCAATTGATGAGGGTTTTCTCCGTACCTTAAATCCTGTACTTTATTTAAATGTAAAATACGATTTTCAGGAAGACCTGTATTATCTTGATTTTTATTGAAATACTGAGATATTTCTAAGTCATAGCTTGACGTCAACTGAAATACTTTTAAAGCAAAATCATGCCGTAACTCCAAGCTAACCTCATTGTTATCTGTATTAAAATCTGACATAAATAAAGAGTAATCGGATGCATCAGACAACACACAAACAGAATGATAATTTTTAGCTGCAGCTCTTAACATTGAAGGTCCTCCAATATCAATATATTCAATAGCTTTGTTCATAGGAAGATTATTTTTTACCGCTTCTTTTACAAACGGATATAAATTAACAACTACTAAATCAATTTCAGGAGCTGACATACTATTTAAATCTCTTATATGAGAATTATTAGTCCTATCTGCAAGAATACCTCCAAATATTTTAGGATTTAATGTTTTTACACGACCATCCATAACTGCCTCCAAGCCAGTTATGTCGCTAACAGGGGTTATGTCAATATTATTATCTTTCAAGTACTTAGCTGTGCCTCCCGTAGATATAATCTCAATATTATTATCCACTAGAAACTGAGCTAACTCTAAAACTCCATTTTTATCCCAAACGCTAATCAATGCTTTTTTTATCATATTAATTTCCTATAATTAAAGGTTTATTATCTATCCAACGTATTTTATCATCACAAAAGGCCTTAACAGTGTAAGGTAAAATTTCATGTTCAATTTTTAAAACTTTTTCAGCAATACTAGCTACATCATCATTACAAATTTTAATCTTTTTTTGTAGCAAAATAGGGCCTTCATCATATTTAGTATTAACAAAATGAACCGTAGCACCTGTAAAAGGTTCTTTTGATTCAATAACAGCTTGATGGACCTTCATCCCATAGTAACCCTTTCCGCCAAACTTAGGTAAGAGCGAAGGATGAATATTTAATATTTTATTTTCATATATACAGACAATCTCTTCAGGAATCATTTTTAAATAACCCGCCAATACTATTAAATCTATATCAGCAAATGACAACTTACTCAATAAAAATTCTTGGTATTTAACACTATCTTTCATCACATCTCTATCTATCACAGCTGTAGAGATACCATGTTTCTTTGCAAAATTAACAGCCCCACAATTAGGCTTATTGCTAATCAATAATACTATTTCAGCATTAATATAACCTTCATCTATATAATTATATATTGAAATAAAATTTGAACCAGCCCCTGAAGCAAATACAACAATTTTTTTTCTATCTGCCATTATATAGAATCCTCTACCAAAAAGCAAATATCTCTTAATTTCTCTTTATCTTTAAAAATGTTAAAATTATCAGTATCAATTGTTATAATATTTAATTCTTTTTCATTTTTAGACCAGCTATTATAACAACTATTTAGCTGATGGAGATACTCAACATCTATATTTTTCTCAAAGTCTCGATTACGATTTTTTATTCTAGATATAAGAGTATCTGTAGATGCCTTAAGGTATATAATTACATTTGGAGGTTCTAAAAATTGAACCATATTCTTAAATAGATTCTGATATGTATCCCAATCACGTTTTGACATATGTCCCATTTCATAAAGGTTTTTAGCAAATATCTGAACATCTTCATATATGGTACGATCTTGAATAACGCCTTTATTTTTATTGGAAATTTCTAACTGACCTGCAAATCGATGTTGTAAGAAATATATTTGCAAATTAAAACTCCATCTTTTCATATCTCCATAAAAGTCACTTAAATAAGGATTATCGATAACAGACTCATAATACTCATCCCAATTATATTTTTTTGCTAGAACTTCCGTAAAAGTTGTTTTTCCAACACCAATATTTCCAGCGATACCGACAAATGGATTATCCTTCACTATGCCAATTCTCCAATTATTTGCTCACCTTTAATTTCTAGCAAATTTATATTATGAATTGAATTTTCATCAATGGTATTGTTATTCAAAACTTTGACTCTAATATAATTATCCGTTAAACCTGAAAAATAGTCCTCATCTGACATTTCAAATAATACTGGACGTATTTTTCCAATACTTTCTTCTTGAATATTTTGAAATTTCATTTTTGAGAGCTTTCTAAGAATTTTAGCTCTAGCATACCTAACATCTAACGGAATTGAATCAACCATATCTGCTGCCATAGTATTTTCTCTTTCTGAAAAAGGAAAAACATGAAAATAAGAAACAGGTAAATCATGCAAAAGATTATAAGTATTATTAAAATCGTCCTCAGACTCTCCTGGAAAACCAACCATAACATCTACCCCAATAGTACAGTCTTTAATTCGATCCTTTATTTTAAATATTTTATCCCTGTAAGAGGAAACGTTATATCTTCTTCTCATCTTTTTCAAAATTTTATCACTACCAGATTGAAGAGGAATATGCAAATGTGGCATAAATTTTGAGTTTGATGCAATAAAATCAATAATTTGATCTGTTATCAAATTAGGCTCTATTGAAGATATCCTAATTCGAGGTATATTTGTGCTCGTATTAATTGCCTTTAATAAATCTATAAAAGATTCATTATTGTCTTGACCAAAATCTCCAACATTAATTCCAGATAATATAATTTCTTTTACATTATTGCTATCTAAATCTTTAATATGATCAACTACCTCTGAGATTCTACTGCTTCGACTTTTCCCTCTAGCAAGAGGGATAGTACAGTAAGAACAAACATAATCACACCCATCTTGAATTTTAACAAATGATCGAGTTCTCTCATCTAAGGAATAAGCCAAGAAGGCATTATCTATTGAACGAATATTATTAGAATGAAACACGAGTTTATCATTTTTTGTAATATCATCAATCTTATCTATAAAATTATATTTATCATGCATACCTACAACAAAATTAACCTCAGGAATATCAATAATTTCATCGGGCTTAAGCTGCGCATAACAACCAGTCACGCCAATAACAGAATTAGGAACACGTCTTTTTATTTTTTTAATAAAACGTCTACATTTTTTATTAGCATTATCTGTAACGCTACAAGTATTAATAATATATATATCAGCAATACTTTCAAAAGGCACAACATTATACCCTTTTTTATCAAATGTACTATTCAATAAAGACGTATCTGCAAAATTTGCTTTACAACCAAATGTGTGTAAAGCCACGGTTTTATATGGACTACTCATTTTAAATAAAATTATTCAGTGAAGTTGTGACTGTAATTTATTACTTTAAGTTATGAACTTAAAGAAGAAATAATGAAAATTCTGATTATAGAGCCATATTTTGAAGGTTCTCATAAAAGCTGGACTTTGGAATTTCAAAAATTTAGCACACATACGATTGAACTTTTAACTCTACCAGGAAGACACTGGAAGTGGCGAATGCATGGAGGTGCAATCACTCTAGCTCAACAATACAACAATCTAAATTTTAAGCCAGATATAATTCTAACATCAGATATGCTAAATTTACCATTATTTAAATCAATTGCTAGAACTGATAAAACGCCTATCATAATGTATTTTCATGAGAATCAAATTACATACCCATGGTCCCCAAATGATCGAGATGTAAGCAAAGGAAGAGACCACCACTATGGATTTATTAATTACTCCTCAGCAATAGTTAGTGATTACAATTTATTCAACTCTGACTTTCATCGTAATTCATTTACAGATTCTCTAAAAAATTTCTTATCTAACTTTCCCGACTTCAATGATTATAACAATATTGATATCATTAAAAAAAAATCAAAAACGCTTTACCTTGGTTTAGACTTAAAGAAGTTTGATACCTATAAGCATAAAAAAAACAATAATAAGCCTATCATATTATGGAACCACCGCTGGGAGCATGATAAAAACCCCAATGAATTCATTAACATGGTTGCTGAACTTGATAAAAAAAATCTAGATTTTGAATGTATACTTCTTGGCAAAAACAAACAAAAAAAATCGGGCTACTTTGATGAATTCATCAATCGTTTTCCAAACCGCATTCTTCATGCAGGATATTGTGAGACTTTTGATGAATATGCCTCATTTTTATGGCAATCAGATATATGCCCCATAACATCTATACAAGACTTCTTTGGAATTAGCATAGCAGAAGCAGTTTACTGCAATACTCTTCCTTTACTTCCAGATAGATTAGCATACCCTGAAATCTATAAAAAAGAAAATAATATAGATGTATTTTATAGCAATAAGGAAGAACTGAATAGTAAGATAGAAAAAATAATTACAAGTAAAAATCTTAGATTGAAAAATAATGTCAAGTTATTAATAGAAAAATTTGACTGGGACTATATGATTAAAAAATATGATATTTTTTTTAAAGATTTTTAATTAATGAATGATTTTCCATATTTATTTTTTAAAAAATCTTGAACGCTTTTAATATCTTTTGCTTCTGTAAAATTATCAGAAACAAATATTCCAATATCAGGAGAGCCATTTAAATATGTATGTATTCCATATCCATGATATTTTCCATTTTGAAATTCACCCTTATATACATTTCCATTTGAATAGATATAAACTCCATATCCATGATAATTACCGTTTTTAAATGTCCCTATATATTTGGTTCCACTTGCAAAAACGGCCTCTCCTTCCCCACTATACAAGCCATTTTTCCATTCACCAGAATATTGATATTCATTTATATAAATCTTAGTACCGTAACCATGATAATTGCCATTTTGAAACTCACCTTCATAAACACTACCATCAAAAGAAGTTTCAATACCTTTACCATGATATTTACCATTACGCCATAATCCTGAATAAGAAGATCCATCTAATGAGCTAATCACACCTTTGCCATGATATTTACCATTTTTAAATTCACCTTTGTAAATATCGCCATTAATAAAGGTATAAACACCTTCAACATGCTCTCCATTTTTAAATTCACCTTTGTAAATATCACCATTTGAATACGTAAAAGTTCCTTGACCTTCTTTTTTATCATCTTTAAAAGTACCTTTGTAAATATCACCATTTGAATATGTAAAAACCCCATCAGCCTTTTCACCACCTTTAAAGCTACCTTCATAAATATCACCATTTGAATACGTAAAAGTTCCTTGACCTTCTTCAAGGTCATCTACCCACTCACCTATGTATTGATCACCATTACAGTAATTCATCTCACCATAAC
>MDSZ01165835.1_pt1 | contig 13353 bp, 10 predicted proteins | sample 811201 | NCBI WGS metagenome assembly MDSZ01 (sample SAMN05326647, study PRJNA326480) | marine metagenome | isolation source: seawater | place: Indian Ocean: North | collected 2010
CTAAATATAAAATATTTATTATTGATGAAGTTCATATGCTTAGTAAGCAGGCATTTAATGCATTATTGAAGACATTAGAGGAACCGCCAGAGTATTTAAAATTTATTTTTGCTACAACAGAAATAAAAAAAATTCCAATAACAGTTGTATCACGTTGCCAAAGGTTTGATTTATCTAGAATTAGATCCGTGGAACTATTTGAATTTATTAAAATGATTAAGACTAAAGAGAATGGATTGGTATCTGATGATGCTCTCAAATTAATAGTTAAAATTTCTGAAGGTTCAGTAAGAGATGCACTTTCTTTATTAGATAGAGCACTTCTTACACTTACTAATAAGGAAGAACTGGATTTAAATTCTGCTCAAAAAATATTTGGTTATTTTGATAAGTCACAATTAATTGATTTATTTCAACTTATATTTGAAGGAAAAGAAACAGAAGTTCTAAATACTTATAAAAAAATTTATGATCAAGGAGTCGAGCCTAAAATTTTTATTAACGATTTTTTAGAGCTTTTATATTATTTTAAGAATATCGACTCATTAAGTATTGAGGGTACTAATTTTTCTTTAAATGATGAGGAGTTTAAAAAAATTAAAGAAATTTCCGAAATGGTTGATAGTGAAACCCTAATACTATTTTGGCAATTTACCATTAAGACACTAGATGAACTTGACATTGTTTCTAATCAACATTTATCTATGGAAATGTTTTTAATTAGATTAATGCATTTAAAAAATATAAAAAATAAAACAGAATATAACATTCAAACACCCTATGAAAACAATAAAATAAATAACCAAACCTCTATACAAAAAAAAAAGGAAAGCGAAGAATTATTTGAAATAAAAGATAAAACAGAAGCTATTGGTCAAATTAAAAATATTGCTCAAGAAAAAGATATTACATTAAAAGAAAAAAATGAAATTAAAGCGCATGAAAGTAATATCAATTCCTTTGATGATTTATTAGAATTATGTTCTGTTAAAAAAGAAATAAAATTAAAGTACGAATTAGAAAAAAATGTTAATCTTGTTAGTTTTGAAAATAAAAGAATTGAAATCTCATTTAATGATGATTTAGACAAAAATTTTATTAAAGATTTATCTTTAAAACTTTATGATTGGACCAACGAAAGATGGATTATAACACTCAGTAAAACTAAAGGAAAACCATCAAAGAAAGAGGAACAAGTTAATTTAAAAAAAGAGTTAGTAAAAAAAGTTAAAGACTCATTAATACATAAAAATTTTTTAAAAAAATTTCCAGATGCAATTTTAATTGATGTTCAATCAAACAAGAAAGAAAAATAATGACTGATTTTAAAAAAATTCTAGATAAAGCCAAAGAATTAGAGTCTAAAATGAAAGAAAGTCAGGAAAAAATTAAAAATATTCAAGCTGAAGGAGTGTCGGGTTCAAATTCTGTAAAGATCACACTTAACGGTAACAATGAAATGATAAATATAAATCTATCAGATGAAGTCATTAAAGAAGATAAGGTTATTATAGAAGATTTAATTGTAGCGGCTTATAATAATGCAAAATCAGAGTTAAAGACTAAAACATCTGAAGAATTATCTAAGTCTACAAGTGGACTTGGAATTCCAGGTTTTAAGTGGCCATTTTGATTAGATGCAAAAAATTAACGAAATAGAGGAGTTGATTAAGTTGATTGCTAAACTTCCTGGTTTAGGTCCAAAATCTGCAAAAAGGATAGTATTAAAACTTATCAATAATAGAGATGAACTGGTTAAACCAATGGCTAGTACTTTAGCTCAGGTTTACAAAAATGTTATTAGATGTCAGTTTTGTGGCACATTAAAATCAAATACACAGGGTTGTCATAACTGTGGTGATGCCAATAAAGAGTATAATAAAATTTGCGTTGTAGAAGATATTGCAGATCAATGGTCAATAGAAAGTTCTAATATTTATAATGGTTATTTCCATATTCTGGGTGGAACAATCTCATCTGTTGGTCAAAGAAAAGAAGATCTGCTTATAAATTCTTTAGTTGAAAGAGTTATAAAAGATAATATTGAGGAAGTTATAATAGCAACGAGTGCTACAGTAGAGGGCCAAACTACAGCTCATTATATACAAGATAGTCTTAAAAAAACTAATGTTAAAGTTTCCAAGCTTGCTCAAGGTTTACCAGTTGGGGGAGAAATAGAGAGTTTAGATGATGGTACACTATATTCTGCATTTAAAAATAGAACAGGAATTAAAAAAAATTCTGATTAATCTTTTTTGATAAGTCTATTTAAATGTAAAAGAGGCTCTGTATAGCCAGATGGCTGTGTTCTTCCATGGAAAATTAAATCACAAGCAGCTTTAAATGCAATAGATTTATCAAAATTTGGAGACATATTTTGATATAATTTGTCATTTTTATTTTGTTCGTCAACAATTTTTGCCATTTTTTTCATTATTTCTAAGACTTGTTTACTTGTACAAACTCCATGATGAATCCAGTTAGCTATATGTTGTGAAGAAATTCTCAAAGTGGCTCTATCTTCCATTAAACCGATGTTATTAATATCTGGTACTTTAGAACAACCTACACCTTGATCAATCCATCTTACAACATAGCCTAATAGTGTTTGAGCGGAATTTGAAATTTCAGAATTAATTTCCTGAGTAGACCAATTTGGTCGATCTGCTATGGGTATCGTTAAAAGATCGTCTAATTTTGCTGCTTCTCTATTTTCTAATTCTTTCTGTTTTTCAAAAATATTTATCTCATGGTAATGTAAGGCATGTAGTGCTGCTGCAGTAGGTGACGGAACCCAAGCACAGTTTGCACCTGCTTCCAGATGATTAGTTTTTTGTTCCATCATGTCAGCCATTTTATCAGGCATTGCCCACATACCTTTACCAATTTGTGCTTTACCAGAAAAACCACATCTAAGACCAACATCTACGTTATTATTTTCATAAGCGTTAATCCACTTAGATTTTTTCATATCACCTTTTTTAATCATAGGCCCAGCCTCCATAGAAGTGTGCATCTCATCACCTGTTCGATCAAGAAAACCTGTGTTAATAAAAAAAACTCTGTTTTTTAAAGATCTAATACACTCTTTTAAGTTTGAAGAAGTTCTTCTTTCTTCGTCCATAATACCAATTTTACAAGTATATTTTTCTAATTTCAGAACTTCTTCAACTTTTGTAAAAATTTGATCAGTAAATGTTGTTTCATCAGGACCGTGCATTTTTGGTTTAACAATATAAATAGATCCTGTTCTTGAATTTTTTTTGTTTTTCATATCATGTAAACATGCAGCTGAAGTTATAAATGCATCCATAATTCCTTCAGGAATTTCTGATCCATCCTTTAAAGTAATTGCTGGATTAGTCATAAGGTGACCAACATTTCTAACTAATAATAAACTTCTTCCATGTAATTTGAGTCCTATTCCATCTTTGGAAATATAACTTCTATCAGGATTTAATTTTCGTTCTAACTTTTTACCACCTTTAACAAAAGTTGTTTTTAGATTACCTTTCATTAGTCCCAACCAATTTCTATAACAAATAACTTTATCTTCTGCGTCGACTGCAGCTACGCTATCTTCATTATCACATATTGTTGAAACAGCTGCTTCAACAATTACATCACTTATACCAGCAATATCATGTGCTGCACTAAAAGCTCTAGGATTTATAATTATTTCTATATGGAGTTTATTATTCTTAAGTATTATTCCTGAGGGCTTATTACTTTCTCCTCTATGACCAATAAATTTTTCTATATTTTTTAATTTATATTCTGAATTATTTTTATTAATTATGAGATTTCCATTATTAACTTTTAAACTAGATATATTCTTCCAGCTTGTACCATCTATTGGTATATGTTTATCTAAAAATTCTCTAACATATTTTATAACTTCTTGACCTCGGAGAGGATCATATCTTTCACTGCCACCTTCTTCAGATTTAATTACGTCTGTCCCATATAAGCTATCATATAAACTCATCCATCGCGCATTAGCAGCATTAAGTGCGTATCTTTCGTTCATTATGGGAACAACTAATTGAGGTCCAGCAATACTTGTGATTTCTTCGTCTACATTTTTGGTTTCAATTTTAAAATCTGGACCTACTTCTTTTAAATAACCGATTTCTTTTAAAAATTTTTTATATTCTTCAAGATTAATTTCATTACTTTTATTTTTAATGTGCCAGGTGTCTATTTTTTTTTGTAGATCTTCTCGAATTTTTATTAGTTCTTTATTTTTAGGAGTTAATTCATGAACTGCTTTATCAAATCCACTCCAAAAATTTTCTGGTAAAATTTTTGTATCTTTTAAGAGTTCATTATTTACAAAATCTAAAAGATCACTTGATACTGAGAGATTGTTTATTTTGGTATATTGTTTTTTCATAAATTTTTTTTAATCACATTATTGTTTTGTTGACGAAAATCTCAATAAAAAGCCAATATATTTAGCAAAAACATTATATTTATTGAGTTTTTATATTGCAAGTTAAAATAGAACTTTCAACATAAGTATAGTTGAAAAATAATAAAAAATTAATTAAATCACTTTATTGCCTTTTTTAGCAACTAATAAATAGTTAACCTGCAAAGATGAAAAATTATTTAAACTTTGAAACTGATATAAAAAATTTAGAGGAAGAAGTAGAAAATCTTAAAGACCCATATAATAAAGATGGACTTTCCGAAGTAGACACAAAAAAAATTACAGAAATTCAACTAGAAATTAATAATAAATTAAAACAGGTCTATTCTAATCTTGATCCTTGGCAAACAACTTTAGTAGCTAGACATGAGGATAGACCTAAAGCTAAATTTTTTATAGAAAATTTATTTGAAGATTTTATAGCTTTGTCTGGCGACAGATATTATGGAGAAGATAAATCAGTTATAGCTGGATTTGCAAAATTCAATGAAAAATCTGTTTTAGTAATTGGTCAAGAAAAAGGAGATGACCTTCAATCTAGAATGGAAAGAAACTTCGGTATGATGAGACCAGAGGGTTATAGAAAAACTATAAGGTTAATGAAGCTTGCAGATAAATTTAATATTCCAATAATCTCTTTTATAGATACTCCTGGAGCATATCCAGGTGTTGGAGCTGAAGAGAGAGGACAAGCCGAGGCAATTGCAAAATCAATAGAATGTTGCATGTCATTAAGCGTTCCAACATTTTCTTTTATTATAGGAGAAGGTGGCTCAGGTGGTGCAATAGCATTAGCATCTTCTAATAAAGTTATAATGTTAGAGAATGCAATTTACTCAGTAATATCTCCGGAGGGATGTGCCACAATATTATGGAGAGATCCTAAAAAAATGCTTGATGCTGCAAAAGCAATGAAATTATCATCTAGAGATTTATTAGAATTAAAAGTTATTGATGAAATAATTTCTGAACCGATTGGTGGTGCTCATAGAGATAGAGATCTTATTTTAAGCAATGTAAGAAAATCTATAGAAGATAATCTTAATGAATTTCTTAATATGAGCGGAGAGGATGTTTTAAATCATAGAAAAAATAAATTTTTGACTATTGGAAGAACTAAAGGTTTTATTAGTCATTCAGATGATTTGAATACATTAAGCATGAAAGAAAACAAAATTAATAGATTTATTCAAAAAATATTAAAATCTAAAACTAATTTAGGAATTCTATCTGTTGTTATAATTTTATTGAGTTATTTAATATTTTTTTCATAGTGCTCCACAACAGTGCTTATATTTTTTACCCGATCCACAAAAACATGGTTCATTTCTTCTCATTTTTTTTCCAACATATTTAGGATCTATTTTTGTCTCTTTTACTTCTTCTATTGGTTTTTCAATAATTTTTAAATTCATTAATATAGTAACAAAATCTAATTTCAATTTATCTAATAAGTTTTCAAATAAATGAAAAGCTTCTTTCTTATATTCGACTAATGGATCTCTTTGACCATATGACCTAAGACCTATTACTTGTCTTAATTGTTCAAGATATTGTATGTGAGATTTCCAACTTAAATCAATACATTGAAGAAAAATTCTTTTTTCGATTTCTTTTGCTTTTTGTTCATCTAAAATTTTTATTCTTTCATTTCTTGACTCTGCAAATTTTGAAATAATTTTTTCTTTAAAAACTTGATCTTTTGAATTAGTAAAGTCTTTATATTCTTCATTAATAATGCTTTTTCCTAGTAAAGTTTTTAATCGATTATCGAATTCGCTATTTTTTGCTTTTGATAGATTTTGAGCCTTTAATTTGACTAAATCATCAATAAGTTCTGATAAAAACTTATCTGAATAATCAAAAATTTTTTCACTATTCATTACACTGTTTCTTTGAGAAAATATTACTTGTCTCTGATCATTTAAAACATCATCAAATTTTAATAAGTTTTTTCTTATATCAAAGTTTCTAGCTTCAACTTTTTGTTGTGCCCTCTCAAGCGCTTTGTTAATCCATGGATGATCAATACTTTCTCCATCTTTTAATCCAAGCTTCTGAAGAATATTATTCATAGAATCTGACCCAAAAATTCGCATTAAATCATCTTCTAAACTAACGTAAAATATTGAGCTTCCCTCATCTCCTTGACGACCAGCACGTCCTCTTGCTTGATTATCAACTCTACGGGACTCCATCCTTTCAGTGCCAATAACAAATAAACCTCCTAGTGATTTTATTTTATCTTTGTTAATTGAAAGTTCATTACTTGGTTGGCTACCTTTTTTTCCACCTAATTGAATATCAACACCCCTTCCCGAAATACTTGTAGTAATTATTACTGAACCTATTTTTCCAGCATTTGCAATAATTTCAGCTTCATTTTCATGATTCTTCGCATTTAAAACAACATGCTTTATATTTTCTTTTTTAAGTAATTTTGAATAAATTTCTGACTTATTAATACTGGAAGTAAAAATCAAAATTGGCTGGCCTATTTTGTTACATTCAAGAATTTTTTTTATAATTGATTTATTTTTCTCTACTTCAGTTCTAAAAATTTGATCATTCCAATCTTTTCTTATCATTTTTTTATTAGTTGGAATGATTACAACAACTAATTTATATATTTCATAGAATTCTTCAGACTCTGTTGCAGCTGTACCTGTACATCCTGAAATTTTATCATATAGTTTAAAATAATTCTGATAAGTAATAGAAGCAAGAGTTTGATTTTCTGCCTGAACATCGATTCTTTCTTTTGCCTCTAAAGCTTGATGTAATCCGTCTCCAAATCTTCTTCCTTCTAATATTCTTCCTGTAAGCTCATCAATAATTTTTAATATTCCATCTTTAACTATATAATCTCTTCCTTTTTCAAATAAGTGATTAGCACGTAATGATTGATTGACATGGTGTACTAAACTTAGATTTTCTGGATCGTAAAAATTTTTATTTTTCAAAATCCCAGCATTCAAAAATATTTCTTCAACACTATTTATACCTGAATTTGTAAGTAAAATATTTTTATCTTTTTCATCAATTTCATAGTGTTCTGGTTTTAATTTTTTAACAAGTCTATCAATTGCTACATATTGATCTTGTTTACTTTCTTCTGCTCCAGAAATTACTAGCGGTGTTCTGGCTTCGTCTATTAAACAAGAGTCTATTTCATCAACGATTGTAAAAGCATGACCTCTTTGCACCATCTGTTCTTTAGAATATTTCATATTATCTCTTAAATAATCAAATCCTAATTCACTATTTGTTGCATATGTAATATCGTAATTATAATTTTTTTTTCTTTCTTGGTCATCTTGATAATTATTTATAAAGCCAGAAGTTAATCCTAATAGCTTATAAATTTCTCCCATTTCTTGAGCATCTCTTTTTGCTAGATAATCATTGACTGTAACTATATGAACGCCTCTTCCGTTTAGTGCATTTAAATAAGCTGCGAGACAAATAGTAAGTGTTTTACCTTCTCCAGTTTTCATTTCTGCTATCTTTCCCTCATGAAGAACAACTCCACCTATTATTTGTGAATCAAAGTGTCTTTCATTTCTAACTCTTTTTGATGCCTCTCTTACAAGCGCAAATGATTCAGGTAACAAATCATTTATTTCTTCTCCTTCATTAAGTCTTTTTTTCAAATCTAATGTTTTTTTAGGAAATTCTTCATTAGAAATTTCTTTAAAGGTATCCTCCAAATGATTGACTTTTTCGACAATCTTGGAAATTCTATCAAGTTCTTTCTGATTACTCGATTTAATGAATTTTGATATGAAATTTAAAGGATTAAGCATCTAATTTTTGATATATAATTAATTATAACTTTTAATATAATCATTAAATAGATATTTTAAATATATGCCTATAAATTTTAAAAATTTAATAAACTCCCAAGCTTCTAAGTCAAAAATGAATGACTTTCAGGATTTAGACCATTTGGATGGAGTTTCAATATCCACTATTAGCGCAAATTTATATGAAAAAAGTAGGGATGATTTAGTAATGTTTTATTTCAGAGATGGGGCAAATTATGCCTCAGTTTATACAAAATCAAAAATAGTTTCAGAAAATATTAAATGGAATCGCAATATTAAAAGTAAAAAAGTTAAGTCACTAATAGTTAACGCTAGAAATGCAAATACATTTACTGGTCCTAATGGCTATAAGGGTTTAAAAGAAATAGCAGAAGAAATTTCAATTGGACTGTCAAAAAAGCAAATTGAAGATGACGCTAATCCCAAAAAAATAACTTCAGATGAAATTATTTTTGGATGTACTGGAACAATAGGAGAAAAATATCCAACAGAAAAAATAAAGAGTAAGGTTCCAGAATTGATTAAGAAAATTAATTATATTCAAAATAAATATGTGTGGATGAAGGCTGCTCTAGGAATTATGACTACAGATTTAAAACCGAAATTAGCTATGGAACATTGTGAAATTGGTAACAAGAAAATTAAAATATATGGGATTGCAAAAGGTTCTGGAATGATTTTTCCAAATATGGCAACAACTTTAGGCTATATTTTTACTGACGCAGATTTATCGAATGAAATTTTAACTAAATTGCTAAAAAAAAATATTGAAACAACTTTTAACGCTATAACTTGTGATGGAGATACAAGTACAAATGACATGGTGACAATTTTTTCTACTGGTAAAGTTAATAATACAGACATAAAAAATATTAATGATAAAAAAATAAAAAGTTTTGATGAATCTTTACATATAGTTTTATTAAATTTAGCAAAAAGAGTAGTAGCTGACGGGGAAGGAGCAAGTAAATTCATTACAGTTAATGTTTTAAGATCAAGAACAGAAGAAGATGCAAAAAAAATTGCTTTTTCAATTGCAAATTCATCTTTGGTAAAAACTGCAATCGCTGGCAATGATCCTAACTGGGGAAGAATAATTATGGCTATTGGAAAAACAGATGTAGATATTGAGATTAGCAAATTATCTATTAAGTTAGGACATATGAAAATTATTGATAAAGGTCAATTGTCAAAAATGTATATTGAAGATGATGCAAAAGTTTATATGAAAGAAGAAAATAAAATTGATATAGATATTGATCTAAATTTAGGAAAAAAAAATTTTACTGCTTACACTATGGATTTGACTAAAAAATATATTGAAATAAATGCAGATTATAGGAGTTAACTTTTAATTAAATAAGATGATCAAATATAAACTTAGATGTAAAGATTGTGAAACTTATTTTGATAGTTGGTTTTCTTCATCTATAGAATTTGAAAAACTTAAAAAAAAAAAATTCCTTAATTGTCACTTTTGTGACTCTTTAAATGTTGAAAAAACTTTAATGTCACCAAGCATAGTTAGATCAAAAAAAAATGATGAAATTAGCATCAAAAGTAAGAAATATAACAAAATAAAAAATGCAATTTCTCAATATCAAAAATTTATTAAAAAAAATTTTAAATATGTTGGTGAAAATTTTGCTTATGAGGCAAGATCACTTCATTACAAAAATAAAAAAAATTCAAAAGGAATTTATGGTGAAGCTTCAAAAGAAGATCTAAAAGAATTGAAAGAAGAAGGTATAGAAACAGAAATTATACCTTGGATAAAAGATAATATAAATTAGTTTTTTATAAACTTAGCTATATAATTAACAGAAACATCGTTACTTACTTCCCAGCTGTTGTTAAATATGTTAAATTTCATCCCATCTAATTTCTTTAGTTCTAAATTATTTTTTTTAGAAATATTTATTAAATCTTTTGGTTTAACAAACTTCTCCCAATCATGAGTTCCAATAGGTAACCATTTTAAAATATATTCAGCACCTATAATTGCGAATACATATGATTTAAGTGTTTTATTTAAGGTTGCTGTAAACATTATACCATTTTTTTTTAATAAATTTGAGCTTTGTTCAATAAAAAAATTTATATTTTCTACATGTTCAACTATTTCCATATTTAAAATTACATCAAACTTTTTTACAGTTTTTAATTTTTCTGGTGAACCTATTTTATAATCAATTTTAAGATTGTTTTTTTTCGCATGAAATTTAGCAACATTAATATTCTTTTCTGAAGCATCTATTCCAACAACATTAGCACCCAGTCTACACATTGGTTCTGATAGCAATCCCCCACCACATCCTATATCTAGTATATTAATGTTTTTGAGTGGCTTATCAGAGTGTTTTATATTGAAATTTGTAATTATATTTTCTTTTATATATTTTATTCTAATAGGGTTAAAATTATGAAGAGGCTTAAACTTACCATCAGGATTCCACCATTCCTCAGCAATTTTAGAAAATTTTTCTATTTCTTTTTTATTTATTGTGTTAGTTTTCATTTGTAAATTGACTTTATATTCAAGATGTATTTTATCAATATATTTTAATTTTTAGAGAAAATTCTATCATGAAAATTGTAGTATTAAAATTTGGCGGAACATCAGTTGGTACAATTGAAAAAATCAAAAAAGTTACTGAAATAATAAGAAATTATCAAAAAAAAAAATATAAAGTAATTGTAGTTTCATCCGCGATGAAAGGTGTGACAAATGATTTAGTTAAAAAATCTAAAGAGATAAGTGGAAATTTTTCTGATTCAGAGTATGATGTACTTGTTTCCTCTGGAGAACAAGCCGCTTGTTCATTGATAGCAGCAAGACTTATTCATTTAGGTATAAAATCTAGATCTTGGTTAGCATGGCAAATACCAATATTAACGAGAGGTTTTCATAAAAATTCAAGAATTTGTCAAATAAATAAAAATAAAATTGTTAAATATCTTAAAGAGGGCGGAATACCAATTATAACTGGTTTTCAAGGCATCAATAATGATGACAGGATTACAACGATTGGAAGAGGGGGCTCAGATGCAAGTGCAATTATGTTAGCAAAGTTCTTTAAAGCAAAAAGATGTATAATTTATACTGATGTTGAAGGAGTATATACAACCGATCCAAACAAATTAAAAAGAGCAAAAAAAATAAAAGTAATTTCCTATGAAGAGATGCTAGAAATGGCATCTTTAGGAGCTAAAGTAATGCAACCAGTTTCAATTCAAGACGCAAGATTAAATAGAATTGACATTGAGGTTAAATCATCATTTATAAAAAAACCAGGTACATTAATAACTAGAAAATCAAATATCATTAATAACAAAATTATTACTGGGATTACATCAACGTATAATGATGCTAAAGTAACCTTAATTGGAGTTAAAGATAAGCCTGGTGTGGCAGCATCTATTTTTAGACCATTATCAAGCAATTCAATAAATGTTGATATGGTCGTTCAAAATATTTCATCAAATGGAAAAGAAACAGATTTAACTTTTACAATTAAGAATGAGGATTTGAATAAAACAAGAAAAATAATCGTAAATAATAAAAATATTAACTTCAGAAAATTATTATTTGAAAAAGGAGTTTCAAAAATCTCTATAATTGGGGTTGGAATGATAACAACTCCCGGAGTAACATTTAGAATGTTTAAATCATTAGCTAATAAAAAAATTAATATTAAAGTAATCTCCACATCAGAAATTAAAATCTCAGTTTTAATTGATAAAAAAAATACAAAAAAAGCTTTAACAGCTTTACATAAGGAGTTTAAATTAGATAAATAAAAAATGAGTATAAGGCCATTCAGAGATATTAAGAGAAAAAAAACGAAAGTTATCAGAGTTGGTAAAGTTAAAGTAGGTGGAGATAATCCAATATCTGTACAATCTATGACCAATACTTTGACAACTGATGTAAAGTCTACGATTAAACAAATTAACGAAATTCAAAGTGAAGGTGCAGATTTAGTTAGGGTTTCTTGTCCAGATGAGTCTTCGTCAAAAGCTTTAAAAGAAATTATCAAACATGTTGATATACCTATAATTGCAGATATTCATTTTCATTATAAAAGAGCAATTGAAGCAGCAAAAAATGGTGCAAGTTGTTTAAGAATAAATCCTGGCAATATTGGTGATAAAAAAAAAATTCATGATATTTTGCAAGCTGCCAAAGATAATAATTGTTCAATTAGAATTGGTGTTAATTCAGGCTCACTTGAAAGAGATATTTTAGAAAAATACAAAGAACCGTGCCCGGAAGCTTTAGTTGAGAGTGCTCAAAGAAATATTCAAATTTTAGAGGATAAAGGTTTTTTTAATTTCAAAATTAGTGTTAAATCATCAGATGTTTTTCTTTCAATTGAAGCATATCGAAAACTTTCAAAAGTAACTGACTATCCGCTTCACCTAGGAATTACAGAAGCAGGGAGTTTTATTTCTGGAAGTATTAAATCATCAATAGGTTTAGGCACACTTTTACTAGATGGAATTGGTGATACAATTAGAATTTCATTATCTGATGATCCAGTTAATGAAGTAAAAATAGGAAATGAAATATTAAAATCCCTTAATTTAAGGAATAGAGGAGTAAAGATCATTTCATGCCCATCTTGTGCAAGACAGGCTTTTCAAGTAATTGATACGGTTAAAATTTTAGAGGATCGACTTTCTCACATAAAAACTCCCTTAACTTTGTCAATTATTGGGTGTGTTGTAAATGGACCAGGAGAAGCTGCAATGACTGATATAGGAATTACTGGAGGTGGCAAAGGAAATAATATGCTTTATTTATCTGGTATTCAAACTGAAAAAGTTTTATCAGAAGACATAATATCCAAGGTTGTGAGTGAAGTTGAAAAAAAGGCCGCTCAGCTTGAAAAAAAAATATAATGATACCCTTAAAAACTATTGAAGAATTGATATTAAAACATTCCTTATTAGAAAAAGAATTATCAACTGGAGAATTAGACAAAAAACTTTTTGCTGAAAAATCAAAAGAATATTCAGACTTAAATGAAGTAATAAGTGATGCCAAAAAATATTCTTCATTTGAAAAAGAAAAAAAAGATTTAGAAA
>MDSZ01051817.1_pt1 | contig 13352 bp, 15 predicted proteins | sample 811201 | NCBI WGS metagenome assembly MDSZ01 (sample SAMN05326647, study PRJNA326480) | marine metagenome | isolation source: seawater | place: Indian Ocean: North | collected 2010
ATGTTGTAATGAATGCCGAAATGATTTCTTACCCAAATACAAAACTTATGTGTTCTGTAAATGTTGATGGATCTGCTGCTGCTGTTCTTGTTTCAGAAAAGAAAGCAAAAGAATTAGGAATGGGACGAGCTGTAAGAGTAAAAGCTTCTGCACTCGCCAGTGATCCGTATACGGATAGAGATTTGGTAATGCCCGATGTTAATGCTTGTACTAGATTGGCTGCAGAACAAGCTTATGAAATGGCTGGTGTTGGCCCAGAAGACATAAACCTTGTTGAACTTCATGATTGTTTTGCAACTGCTGAAATGCTTCATTATGAAAACTTAGGACTTTGTAAAGATGGTGAGGCTGGAAAGATGATTGATGAGGGTCATGTTGAGCTTGGAGGTAAAGTTCCTGTAAATGTCTCTGGAGGTCTTCTTTCAAAAGGACATCCTTTAGGGGCAACTGGAATAGCTAATATTTATGAAGTCTGCACTCACCTTAGAGGCGAAGCGGGAGAAAGACAAGTTGAGGGTGCTAGACTGGGAATGACTCATGTTATTGGACTTGGAACTGCTTGCGGTATACATATCTTAGAAAAAGTCTAAATAAGTGATTATTGGCGTAACAGGAGATACGCATAATAATCTCAAAAACATATCTAAAATCTGTAGTATTTTTAATGAAAATACTACAGATTTAGTTTTTCATACTGGAGATATTTCATTACCTAAATCTTTGCTGGCTTTCAGAACATTGAAATGCCCTTTAGTTGCTGTTTTAGGAAATAATGATATCGAAGAAAAAGAGAGTCTAGAAAAAGCCTCTGAAAGTTTTGATTGCAAAATAGTAGATGAACCTTACTTCACTGAAATTCTAAATAAAAAAATTACAATCCTGCATCATCCTGACTTGATAAACGATGATATGATCAATCAAAATGACTTTATTCTTCATGGTCATACACATAGATATAGATTAGAAAGAATAAAACACTGTACTATTTTCAATCCTGGTGAATGTGCAGGCTTTATGAAAAATAAAAATCAAGTTGGTTTGATTGACTTTAAGGATCAAAAGCCAAAAGTTATTAATTTTTAGTATCTTTTTTCCAAATAAAATAAGAAAAGAAAAAAGTTAATGTAAAAACAATCCCGAAAGGTCTCAATAATCTCAGCAATCCATTGTCATCTAAAATAGTAGCTTCCAACATAAAGATAGAAAAAATTGGAGACAATGAATTTTCTCCTGGAGCTTTAAACCAAACAGTTACGCTGGTTGCTAAAAAAAAACTAAACAAAAAAATTTTAAAAAATCTATTTTTAACTAATAAGGAAATTAAAAAACTTATTAAGAAAGATAAGAGAAAATAAGCTATCCAAAAAAAGATCATAACAATTCAGAAATGAATTTTTCCGTAATTCTCGAATCTCCAATTATGGTCATAATCTGACTTTTTGATGATTTATCTTTTGAGGAAATTTTAGAAAGTTTGTTAATGTATTTATCTTTAAATATAAATGCAGGAGGTACATTGTCTTCTTCAGCAACTTCTTCCCTCCAAATAAATATCTGCTTATTGCGAAAGGAAAATTTATTTGCATTTTTTTTCACTCTAAGTTCTTTCAAAGATTTATTACCTAAATTTGATTCTTTTTTTGAAACTTTCATAGCATTAACTAAGTTGTTTGATTTTAATAAAATCTTTTTTTGTAAGTTATATATTTCAATTAAATAATCTACATCATCTCCAGCATATTTTATCTGGCTTTGAGTTAGGGGTCTTTTCAACCAATTAGAATTTGTTTCAGTCTTTTGTAAGATAATTCCATAGTATTTATTTACTAGTTTTCCGTATGATTTTATTTCTTGATTTGTGATCAGTTTTTCAGCAAGTTGAATATCAAAAACATTTTTTGTAAAAATTTTTAGACATTTACTTAAAACATTTGTATCGCTTCTTACAGAATGAAATATTTTTAAATATTCTTTATCTTCAAAATATTTTTTTAAAACTTTTTCTGGCTTAACTGTTAGACAATCTATAAGGAAAATTTTATTTTTGGTAGCTATCTGAATCAAAGAAATTTTAGGAAAGTAAGTTGTTCTCCAATCAAATTCTGTATCTACTGCAAATACTTTATTTATAGAAAGCTCTTCGTCAACAGAGATGAGTTGATCATGTTCATAGATATACTCAATGACTCTTTTTCTTTTAAGGTTTCTTCTTACGAAAGTAAAAATACTCATAAAATTAGGATTTAGATAGTTTCGTTGTAATAACTTAACCTTTCAATATCTGACTCCTCAACTTTTTCTCCATATTGTATTTCAATAATTTTACAAATATTTTCATATGGATTTATGATTTGATGCCATTCATTTTTTTTTACTTGAAAAATATCATCCTTTTTTAAAATAAACTCCTTTTTTTCTTGTTCGTTAGATTTGCTATGCTTCACTAAGCAGGAGCCTTGACTAACAAACCAAATTTCATTTCTATGAAAATGTCTTTGAAAACTCATACCTTTTTTTGGATGAATTATTAACTCTTTTAATTTAAGATTTTTTTCTAAATATAAGTTGTAGAAGTCTCCCCAAACTCTCTCTTCTTTTTCAAAATTCCAGTTTTTTAGAATAAGACTAGATGAATTCTTTTTATTATTGCCTCCAATTCCAAATTGAAAATTAATATCTTCTAAAATCATTTCTGGAATATTTCCTTTATTTCGATCTCCTCCATTACAAAAATTTACTTGATTATTTGGATAATTTTTTTGTATTTCTTTCAATCCATTAATACAAGACCCATTTTCATCATCCTCAAACCCTAGAACTATGTCTACAATTTCTAGGTTTTCTAATATTATTTTTCTCTCTTTAAAGGGAAGGAAAAACTTTCCTTTTTTATTTTTTAACCATTCATCGCTGTTCAGTAGAACAATCAATAAGCTTCCATATTCTTTGGCTTCTTTTAGATATTCTATATGTCCGCTGTGAAGAGGGTCAAAACCCCCACTCACCACAGAAATCTGGTTTTTCTTCATAATATCTTTCTTAAATAAGATTTAAATTCTTTACCCAATGTTTCATCAGAAAGAGCAAATTCTACTATTGCTTTGAGGTAACCTATCTTGTTTCCACAGTCATACCATTTACCATGTAAATTTGAGAAAGAAACTTCGTTATTATCATCAATATAATTCTGAATAGCATTTGTAAGTTCAATTTCTCCACTTTTAGAAGATTTTATATTTGATATATATTTAAATATTCGATTATCAAAAATATATCTTCCCACTACAAAAAGGTTTGAAGGAGCTTTTAAGGATTTTGGTTTCTCTATGATTTTTTTTATTCTTGAATTTGAAATCATAGCAATGCCATAGTTTGATATTTCTTTTTTAGAAACTTTACCTAGTAGGATCTGAGAAATTCCTTTTTTTTCAAAATCTTTTTTTAAAGACATTAAATTATTTTCATTTTTTGAACTTTTGACGACCATATCTGGAAGAACTACCCCGAAAGGTTCCCCTTGAATTATTTCTTTTGCACATAAAATTGCATGACCTAAACCTTTAGCATGTCCTTGTCTTACACTTTGAATAGATACTTTTAAATTTGAAATAGACTTTATTTCCTTTAAAAGCCCTCTTTTTACTCTTTTTTCAAGCGTAGCTTCAAGCTCAAAACTTTCATCAAAATGATTTTCAACAGCTGACTTACTAGAATGAGTAACGAAAATTACCTCATTAAAACCTGCTTCTTCAATTTCTTCGATGATGATTTGAATTATGGGCTTTGAGACTATGGGGAGCATTTCCTTTGGAATAGCTTTTGTTGCTGGTAACATTCTTGTCCCCAATCCAGCAATTGGTACTATTACTTTTGTAACTTCATTGGGGTTTTTCATCGATTAGGGACTCCAAAAAATTTTAATATACTTCCGTGAATTTCTTTCACATGATCTCCATCTGAAGGAGCGAAGTTTTTAATTCCGTCAGAAAAATAAGCATAGCCTTCATCTTGATGCATTCCATTTTTAATTGCTACAAAAATTAATTTAGAATTTAAAAACACCTTTTCGCCATCAATTTTAATGAAATCTCTTTTAGTGATTTCGTTTGGATAAGTTAAAGTAATAAACAATTCTTCGCCTCTATTATCAATACTTTCAAAAAGAGAAATTTTATTATTCACTAACAGAGAGGATAATTTTTCTTCAGCAATTTTAGCCTCTTGTTTTGAATCAAAAGTAACAAGAAAATCTCTTGTCATCCTAGGAAAAACTTTTCTAAAAGTTATGTCGAGCTCTTCTAGAAATTTTTTATGATCTTTTAGCCTATAATAAAACTTTGTTCTATCATATGGTATTTGCGAAAGTCCAGTCGCAACAAGAACTTCCACATCTTTCATGTCTAAGAGATCACTTACTATTTTGTCATAACATTTCAACATATCTAATATTGGGTCAAGCTCTTTAGAAAGATACCAATTAGGGTTTTTAACTTTTGAATCTTGAAAAAATTTTGAATTGAAAAAATAATGGTGTTGAATATGCGCGCCTCCATTTAAAAATAAAGCTGAAAAATTTGGATTTTCTTTTTTAAATAAATATTGATGTATCTTAAAAATAACCAAATCTAAGAAAAGAGCTTTCTTATATCTATATCTTAGACAAGAAATTGCGTAAGCAGAAAGGCTTAATAAATCTTTGAAAGAAATTGCTATTAACATGCTTGAAATGAAATAAATAATAGTTTTAAAAGTTAACTTGCCCTTTGAATTATCATTTACAGCTTGTGAAATTGATTGATGAACAAAATTACTTAATAAGCTTCCATCATTCTTAGTATCTGTCCATGGGTCAGGAATAAAATATGATGGATTTTTTAAATTATTTTTTGTATTCATTGGGCTGACTGCTCCAACTTTAAATCCTCTAGATTCTAGAATTTCAAATATTTGTTTTTCAGAAGACGATGACATATCTCCAAGCCTAAATACTTTATGATCATTAAAAGACTTTCCTGTATGAACAGAAACCCATTGAATCCAGGGCTCTAAATACTCATATTTATCTTCAGAATGTGTTGATATAAATTTTCCCTCAATAAGCTTATTTAGGGCAGGAAGTTTCTCGCCTTCCTGAAGATATTTCTTAACAAAATTGAAATTTATTTCATTTAGTTCTAAAAGGATCAGTTTCATATGAATATATTAAATCTTTAATGTTTAAATTATTGATAAATTTCAAAATGTTTTTTTGTAACTAAATTTATATCAAAATTATTTTTTGCTAGTTCTCTTCCGTTTTTAGCCATTTGAAGCCTTAGGCTTTTGTTTTCTTTAAGAAATTTTATTGAGTCTGCAAGTTCTTTAATCGAACCTTTTTTAACTAAAAGTCCTGTTTTATTTGGGATTAAAGCATCCCTACAACCAGGTACATCTGTTGTGATTACAGCTCGAGCAGATGCAGCAGCCTCCATAAGCACTTTTGGAAAGCCTTCGTGATAAGAAGGTAAACAAATAAGATTTGAATGAGACATGACAAATGGAATATCCTCTCTATAACCCCACCAATCTATAATGTCTTTTTTAATCCAATCTTCTAATTCTGTATGTAAGATAGACATTGGATTTTCATCTAAATCGCCAACGAGAATCATATTTATTTTTGAATCTAAAGACTTGAGAATCTTTGCAGCTTCAATAAATTCGTAGACTCCTTTATCTTTTAAAAGCCTGGATATCATCATTACGTTAAATACTTCTTTAGGTTCCTTTGTAGAGGTAAATTTACCCAAATCAATGCCAGATCCTTTTATTAAATATGGTTTATTTGCAAACAAAACCCCATGGGATTTAAAATAATTAATATTTTCAGAATTTTGAAAAATTACTTTGACAGACTCTTTATTAAAAATAGTTTTGAAGCAACTAATTAAAACTTTTTGAATTAGACTGCCAAATTTTTTAGATGAATTAAAAACAAAACCTGTTCCTGTTATGGAAATTACTACCTTTAATTTATTGAAAAAAATTGATAACAGGCCTCCATACAATGAAGGTTTTAAACTTATTAAATGTACTATCTCAGGCTTGATTGTTAGATAAAGATAGAAAATTTTAAAAAATGAAATAATCTCATTATGAAATGACAATAGTGATTTAGATCTTTTGAAGGGTAATTTATATACCTTAAATTTTTTTTTCTCTAAACTCTCATAATGATTTATAAATTGTGCTGCAATATGTACCTCATATCCTCTATTTAGAGCTTCTTCAGCTAAATTTAATCTGTGCGAAACAAAAAACCAATCAACATTTGCTATGTATAATATTTTTTTAGACATTTAAAGAATGAAAGATCAAAAAAAAGTTCTTGTAACTGGGCACCTGGGATTTATAGGTTTTCATGTGGCAAAAAGCTTATTAGAGGATGGCTATTCTATCATGGGGATAGATTCTCTAAATAGTTACTATTCAAAAAGATTAAAAATATCTAGAGGAAAAATCTTAAAAAAAATAAATCCATCATACAAAAGCAAAATACTTGATCTTGCAGATAAAAAAACAATAAAAGAAATTAAAGCTTTTAGGCCAGACATTATAATAAATATGGCCGCGCAAGCCGGTGTAAGACATTCTCTAAAAAAACCTGAAGACTATATTCATAACAATATAAATTCTTTCTTGAACATAGTTTCTTATGCAAAAGATTACGAAGTAGAAAAAATAGTTTACGCCTCTACAAGTTCTGTATATGGGGGTAATAAAGATTTTCCCTTTGCTGAGAAAGATGTAACAGACAATCCTTTACAGTTTTACGCGGTTACTAAAAAGACAAATGAATTAATGGCACATGCATACAATAATCTTTATAAAATAAATTTCATTGGGTTGAGATTTTTTACGGTATATGGGCCCTGGGGAAGGCCTGATATGTCTTTGTTTAAATTTACTAAATCTATTTTAAATGGTGAGCCTATAGATCTATACAATATGGGCAATCATACAAGAGACTTTACTTACATAGATGACTTGCAGAGGGCAATAAAGTTAATTGCTACAAAAAAAAATAAGCATCTCAAGAAGAACTATTCTGAAATTTATAATATCGGCGGAAATAATCCTATAACTCTAAAAAAATATGTAAGTATTATTGAAAAAAGCCTTAATACTAAAGCTAAAAAAAATTACTTACCTCTTCAAAAAGGAGATGTAAAAAAAACAGTTTCTGATGTTTCTAAAATCAAAAAACATTATGGTTTTGTTCCAAAAACTAAGATAGAAGAAGGGATTAAAAGTTTTGTTATTTGGTATAGAAACTTTTATAAAGTCTAGTCTTTTAATTGTTCTTTTATCCACTTGTGTCTTAAAGAAAAAACAATATCTACCCTAGACCTAGCAAATTCTAGATAACTTTTCTTGAAATCAATGTAAGGTTTATTTTTAAACTTTTCTGTTGGCTCTGGATTTGTTAAATAAGAAGAACTGACCTCATAGATAACTATTTCATCATTATTGATAGAAGCATCATACGCAGCATTAGAGAGCTTTAAAAGTTTTGTAAACTTGATAAATTTTTCTTCCAGATTTTTTTTCAATGGAGAAAAATCAATAATAGATCCATTGGATGTTGATGTAGTAACCCATGATTCAGATTTATTCTTATCCCTTTTGTAGGTTTGTAAGACTTTATCGCCAATTACGATAATTCTGTAATCTGAATCATTATCAATAAGCTCTTGAATTGCTACGGTTGTAACTTCTTTTTCTTTTAATTTATTGAGGACTGCCTTAAACTCAGATATTTTAGAAACATAATAAATTCCCTTTGAATGATTACCAAAATGCTCTTTTACTAAAAATGGAAAATTGAAATTACTTGGTGTTTTTACTAAGAAGGACTCATCATTCAAGGTATTTATAATCTTTGTCCTAGGATAAGGAATGTTAAATTCCTCGAACATTTCATACATAAATTCTTTATCTTCCCACAACATTAATTCGTTTAGCTTTGGATATATTCTGCATTCTTGTGACTCAAGGAGTGAAATTGTCTTTGACAAGAATCTTGAATTAGATTCGAATAAAAAAGGATTATATTTGTCAGTAAAGGAATAAAAAAAATTTACCTTTCTTAATTTTCCTATTTTTTTTCCAAAAACAAACCTAATGTCATCTAGTTCATTTATCAATGAAAAAACTAATGCCATATCTTGGAATATTGCAGCAGAACCTAAATACCTAATTATTCCAAAAGGAAACTGAGGAAATATCCAGACTACATTATCGGATTTTTTATTATATTTTTTTAAAAGTAATAAAAAAGGAAATTTCTTAATTAAAAAAAATATAAGTAAGAATTGATAAATTAAATGATTAAATAATTTCATATTTTATTTTTGAGGATCTTCCCATTTAAATAAATTTTTTTTTGCTAATAATTCCACATAATTATAAATAAAAGATTTAGTAAGTTTTCCATCTTTAATATTTGATAAATCATCAATTAAAATAAATTTTTTTAAAAAAATTACTGCCATTAATATGGGAATTAACTTCAGACTTGTAAGTCCTAAATGAAAAAAAACAACATAATTTATCTTATTTCTATTTAGCCATTTTTTTGAGAAGGAATGAGCTCTAATTCCTCTTGATGAAAAAATGATAATTTTGTAGCCTTTAAGCTCAAGATATTTAACTTTTTCTTTTATATCTAAATTTATTTCAATATTTAAATTTCTATAATCAAATTTTTCCTCATTAATAGAAAGAATTTCATTTTTGCATAATGAATAGTCAAGATCGACTAAAACAAATTTATTTAAAAAAAAGAGCCTTAAAGAACAAAATAAAGATATTGGAAAATAGATTAAGAATCTCAAAAAGCGCAAAAAAAGCATTAATAACTCAATATAACTTTGAAACTTCTAAAAGTTTCTTAAAAGAACTTTTCTTAGATGGAATTGTAATCCTTAATCCTGAGTATTTATTTTTAAGAAAATCTATTTTTCTGGTTAGAATCTTATTTTTTAAGAAATGATTATATAGATGGTTCCTCTTTCTTGAATCAGCAAACAAAATAAAATAAAAATTTGTATTGAAATCATCAAGCTTTGAAAGATTAGTTTTTTTAAATAGGTTGTGTATCTTATTAATATTTTTATTTATTTTAACGATATGATCATTCAGCTCGTTAATATTCTTCATAGTATGAGTAATTATAGACCTAGAAAAATTTGTTAAATGTTTTGTATTTATTATTTTTTTTAAGTGAGTTGAGTTTGACTTATTAGTAATCGAAAAACCAATTCTGGATCCAGCCAAAGAAAATGCCTTTGAAAAACTTCGAGTAATAATTATATTTGAATACTTACTCACCAGTGAGGCACTCGATAAATTGAGATTAAAATCAACATATGCCTCATCGATTATAAAAAAAGACTTTTTAAATTTTTTAACTAACATTTCAATCTGTTTTTTTGACAAAATATTTCCAGTAGGGCTGTGCGGATTAATTAAATAAAAAAAATCAGGAATAGATTTTAAATTTAAAAGTTTTTCAAACACTAAATTATAATTAGAAATGGTTTTGCTGTTTAAAGATAAAGTACTTATCCTAAATCCAAGACTTTGTGCGGTAACTTTAAAATTAGAGTAACCTGGATCCAAAAGCAATAAAGAAGAGTTTCTTTTGCCGAAAGCTCTTAAAATATATTCATGAGCATTATCAGAACCGGGGTACAAATCAATAGAACATTTATGTTTTACATATTTTCTTAATAAATTTATCTCTTTGGAATTATCTAGCTCAGGATATCTATTTAATGCTTTAGAATTCAAATGAAGAGCTAGCTTTGGGTTTAGTCTCTTCCAAATTAAATCAGATTCATTCCAATCAAGGAATAAATCAACTTCCTTGAAAGATTTTCTGTCGGAGGGCTTGTAAGGTTTTACGCTTTGTACGTACTTATTTTTCATTGCTTCTATTTAAAAGCTTAAGAGTTATAGATTTATTTTTTGTAACTAATAAAAATAACCAAATTAAGAAAAACTTAAAATCATAAAATTTTACCTTACTTATTAAATTTACTGCCTGATTTACTTCTCCATTTATTAGTTCATTTAAGAAGTCATAGTAAACAAGTTTACGAAAACCAAATTCAAAGGCTTTATTATATTTCTCTGCTTCTCTTGGAAACTTTCTTTTCAATTTATTTAAAGTAATTTCAAATTCTTTTGAGACTAAGTGATATTTTTTCTTTGTATCTTGTTCGCTATGAATTCTATATTTTATCAAGGGTTCTTTTATGACCAAAATATTCCTTTGAATACAAATATTTAAGAAAAAATCTCCATCTTCAGAAAAATTAAAGAGCTCATCAAAAGATAAGCTTAGAGATTCTAAAAGTTGTCTTTTAAACATAATTGTTTGTAAATTTACATTATATTTTTTTAAAACTTTTTCAAAAATATCTCCCGAAGATATTTTTGGAATATTTTTTTTAATTATTTTCCCGATAGAATTAATTTCATAATATCCGCTAAATGACGCTTCATAATCTGTCTCTTTCATAAAATTTAGCTGCTTAAGGATTTTATCCTTTAAGTAAATATCATCAGCATCCAGAAAGGTTATATAATCTCCTAAGGTTAATTCCAATGCTTTGTTTCTAGCTTTGCCAAGAGATAAGTCTATATTTGAGTGAAAATACCTTATTTTTGGTGAATTGAAAGAATCAACAATTTTTTTAGTTAAATCTGTTGAATTATTATCGAAGAGGATTATTTCTATCTGTTTATATGATTGTTCTAATACAGAACTTATGCATTCTTTTAGATACTTTTCGCCATTTCTACAGTTTATTATTACTGAAACTACAGGATTTTCTTGTGCCATGGAGGTATTTTTTCTTCCTTAGAAAGTTCTTCTAAAACTTCTTTATCTCTGACTGTATCCATGCACTGCCAAAATCCATTATGTTTATAAGCTGATAAATTTCCTTCATTTGATAAAGTCTCTAAGGGATCTCTTTCCAAGACAGAAAGATCATTTTTTAAATAAGAAAAAATATTTTTTTCAAATACAAAAAAACCTCCATTTATCCATCCTTCTTTTACCTTATCCTTTTCAGAAAAAGATTGAACCATATCATTTTCTATCTCCAAAGCACCAAATCTTGGAATAGGTCTAACAGCTGTGACTGTTGCAATTTTACCCTTTGCGTTATGAAAATTAATTAAATTAGATATATTTACATTTGCTACTCCATCTCCATAAGTAAGAAAAAATTTATCATTAATATGATCTTCTAATCTTTTTATTCTTCCACCGGTCAGCGATTTTTCTCCGGTATCAATCAAGCTGATATTAGACGAAGCAATCAAATCATCTTTTTTAAGATTATCTGAAAAATAATTTCTAATTAATTCTCCTTTATAGCCAAGCGCAATGATGAAATCTTTGTAACCATAATCATAAAAACATTTCATTACATGTTTTAAAATTGGTTCTCCATTTATAGGAACCATTGGTTTTGGTATTAGATTTGTATACTCTGAAAGCCTTGTACCTAATCCACCGGCTAAAATTACTACTTTCATTTAGAGCTCTTCTTTAAAATTTTCCCACGTTGAATCTTTTTCTGAGACTATTTCTGGGTTCTCAGGAAGATCTATATTGAAAGAAGTGTCATTCCATCTTATGCCCCTCTCAAAACTTGGATTAAAGGGTTCGTCAACTAAATAAAAAACTTCGGTTTTATCTTCTAAAGTAAGATAACCATGAGCAAAACCTTTTGGAATAACTAATGACTTTCTATTTTTTGAGTCTAATTTCATGTGAAAACTTTTTTTATAGGTCGGCTCATCTTTTCTTAAATCGATAACAAAATCAATCAAAGAGCCTTGTAAACAAGTAATTATTTTAGTTTCTTGATGAGGAGGTATTTGATAATGCATACCTCTAAAAGTATTAGCTTTTTTGTTTGAAGCAATATTTGCTTGAGAAATATTACCTATTAAACCGAGCTTTAAATACTCTTCAAAACAATAGAATCTTGCGAAATATCCCCTTTCATCTTCTTTCTTATCCAGTTTAGATACATAAAGACCATTAAATTCTGTCTTCTCGATAATCATATTGCTTTCAAGTTAGAATCAATTAAATTATTTTTTATAGACTCTTTCAAAGATTTAAGTCTTATGAATTCGGAACTTTTGATATCTTCTACATTCAAGGACAAGAGTTCTATATTCTTGATCAAATCTTTTACTGAATCTTCTAATGAGAAAATAGGTTGATAATTCTGAGCAAGATTATTGTATGCTGAAAAATCTACTTTATAAGTTCTCTTATCTGGAGATGCTTTCTTGTTTATGCTTATTTCTACTGTTGGATTAACTGTTTTTACTGCCTCTGCTAATTCCTTCACCTGAAAATTTGCATTAATGCTTCCTACATTTAGAATTTGAAAAACTGCATCATTTGAGTCTTCTATAGACCAATGAATTGCCCTTGCCATATCCTGAACATGAATAATAGGCCTCCATGGATTTCCATCGCTTAAAATATTTATATGCTTTTTTACAATACTTGCAGCAACAAAATCATTTAAAACAATATCAAGTCTTAATCTTGGACTAAAGCCACATGCAGTAGAAAACCTTAGACATTTAATTATAAATTTAGGAGAAGCAATTTTTGATAATTCAACTTCAGAATTTATTTTTGATTTTGCATATTCTGTCAAAGGGTTCACCTCGTCTAATTCTGTTTTTGGCTTTCCGCCACCTTGACCATAAACGCTGCAACTTGAAGCAAATATAAATTTTTTTACTCCAACTTGTTTTGCCAATTTTGCTAAACGAACTCCTGCCAAAAAATTAATCTCTCTTGTAGCGCTTTCAAATTCTTCTCCCATAGGATCATTACTTACAGCAGCTAGATTAATTATGACGTCATATCCCTGAATATTAGACTTTTGAAGATCTCTTATATCCATAATTATTTGCTTATCTAAACTTGATTCAGGATTATAATTTGGCAATATTCTTTCAGAAAAATAACCTATATCCAAACCTGCAATAAATGACTGTGGATAATTATTTCTTAAATATGGAACTAAGACAGATCCAACATATCCCATGTTACCTACAACTAAGATTTTCATTTATTAAAAAAGTTATAAATACTTGAACTTATATATTTAATGTCTTTCATCGATAAGTCAGGATGTAAAGGAAGAGTAAGAAGACTGGGAAAAATATTTTCAGCATTTTGTAAAGAGCTTCGTATCGAACTTTTAAAATACTTTAGTAAATGATTTGGATAATAATGAATACCTGTTTCAATTTTTTTG
>MDSZ01266533.1_pt1 | contig 13350 bp, 14 predicted proteins | sample 811201 | NCBI WGS metagenome assembly MDSZ01 (sample SAMN05326647, study PRJNA326480) | marine metagenome | isolation source: seawater | place: Indian Ocean: North | collected 2010
AAATACGACCGTTTTTGATGCGTCGTCAAAGTCGTCCCCGGGAAAAGAGGAGGACCACTTCACGACGCGCACGTCGAAGACGACGACGAAGAAGAAAAAGAAGAAAAAGACCACGACGACGACGACGACGACGACGACGAACAAAAGAAAGGTCTACCGCTTCTCCACGCTCGTTCCGAACACCATCCCACACGCGGTGATGAAATCGAGGAAAGACTGGCGAGAGCTCCCGCTCGTGCAGCACAAGACCTCAACGACGAGGAGGATGGAGGGAGAGGAGGATCTCGAAGAGGAGGATCTCGAAGGAGTGGCGACGACGACGACGACAAATATTGATTTCTTCTATGCAGACGTCGGATGGATCCATCAAAACATCTCGTACTCGCGAGGTGGAGGAAAAGGAGGAGGAGGAAAAATGGCATCGTCGGTACTCGCGGGGAAAGTGAGCGCGCGAAAAGTGAACCATTTCGCGAACCACTCGGAGTTAACGAGGAAGGATCTGCTGGCGAAGAATTTACAAAGAGCTAGTCGGATGGCAAAGAAAAATGGGAATGTGAGGGAGATGGAGGCTTTTGAGAGGGTGAGTCCAAAGACGTTCGCGTTGCCGGGAGATTTGGCGTTATTTTCGAGGGAGTTCGACAAGCCGGCGGCTGCGACGGGGAGCGCGAAAATAATGGCGAATGTCGGTAATAAGGAAAAGGGTACTAATGATAACGATGAAGATATAAGTAAGACCAACAACGTGTGGATAATGAAACCAATCGGACAAAGTCAAGGGAGAGGGATTTTCTTCGTGTGGAAACGCGCACAAATAAGGCGGTGGCAAAATCGAAGGAAGAAGCTCGACGAGGAGCTATACACGAATAACGTGAATGCCGTCGGATTTTCTACAATTACCGATGGTTCACATCAGCAACAATGCCATTTATCACCGTTACCTTCCCAATATCAGCAACAGAGCGAGAATTGCGCCGCGCACTCTACTACTGCTACTTCTTTTCATCAGAACCAACACGTCTTTCATCATCAACAACAACAGCAACAGAACAACGCCACCATCAACATATGCAAAGAGAACTATGTCGCGCAAAAGTACATCCACAATCCATTTTTAATAGGTGGGCGAAAGTTCGATATGCGTCTCTACGTGCTCGTTCTCTCGTTTTCACCTCTGGTCACGTACGTTTACCGCGAAGGTTTCGCCCGATTTTCCTCGAAGCGGTACGAGAGTAAAATCAAAAGTAACTCGACAGAGAACTATTTAGTGCACTTGACGAACCACAGCGTGCAAAAAAAACGAGATAGTTATAACGCAAGCGTTTGCGATTTGAAATGGCCGTTACATAAACTTCGAAGACACATTCGTTCAACGTTCGACGCGCGCGCAGAAGAGGCGTGTTTCAAAGAGATTGAATGTATGATCAAACTTTCATGCGACGCCGTGAAATCGTCCATGATTCGCGATGAGAGATGTTTTGAGTTGTATGGGTACGACGTTATGCTCGACGAACATTTGAAACCGTGGTTAATCGAAGTGAACGCGAGTCCTTCAATGACTGCAGATTCGGCTTCAGATAAAGAGCTCAAGACGCGCGTGTTTGAAGACGTTTTGAACTGCGTAGATTTTGAAAATAAGTTTGCTACGGCCAAAAAGGAGGAAGAGGGTGCAAGCTGCAGTGAGACCAGTAATAGTAGCAGTAGTAAGACTAAAAGATCCGCGGCTTCGAAAACGTCGACAACTTCATCGCACGTTTCGCGTCTCGCGCGACTTCCTTTACGAGTGGGAGGCTTCGACGCCATCGTCAACGAATCGAAAGAAAAGAAAAACTTCGACAAAATGAGCAGAAAGCCCGCGACGATAGGAACCATCAATACCGATCGCGACGAAAATTTAAAAGAGATAGGCGTGGTATCATCGCCGTCGTCATCAGACGACGATAACGACGAAGAGGAAGATAATGAAGAAGAAGAAGAAGAAGAGTAGAGCACACGAAAAATTGTACATTTTTTGGTTCGATTTTCACACGCTCTCTTCCTTCCTTCCTTCCTTCCTTCCTTCCTTCCTTCCCTCTTCCTTTCCGTTAGATCCGCTCGCGTTATTGAATGTGTAGCATTAACGACTCCCTTCCGTCATTTTCTTAAACTGTTCGCTCGGTTCCATGTTCACGCCTTCCTTCAAAATCGGTTTCCCGTTCTCGTCTAACGGCCACGGGTTCCCATCCACATCCACCGGCACTTCCAACCGTTGCAACGTCGGCGTTGACCACGGATACTTCTTCACCATCCCATATTCGATCGGTCGATCGAAGTTTACGCTAAACCTTTGTTGAAACTTCCTCTGTGCCTCCTTAAACTCCGGCGTAGAGAACGACAATCTCGGATCTTCGTACTTTCGAGACTTTTCCAATTGTTCCGTGTGTCTTCGCATCTCTTCCAAAAGATCCGTGTGCTGCTTGTTGTTCGGATCGATTCTGCTCTCGAAGTCTTCCAACTTCTTGCGGTCCTCTTCCGCGGCCTGTTGGCCTCCGGTCCACGTGTTGTTCATTTCGCGTTGGGTTTGGTGTTTTGGTGGTGGTGTCCTCGGCGTCCTTTACGCTCCTTTGACGGTGTGACGCGTCGAGATCATTCCGGTCAATGTTCAAAGTCGTCTCAAGTTTTAAAGAAAAGCGTTACGTTTAAACCCTAAACATCAAAGGAAAAAAAGTCCAAAAAGTGTCTTTTTGCGTCACAAACAAACGCTTTGGTGGATCCCTTCGTCTCTCTCTCTCCCAAAAGGGGAGGGCGCAGACGAAGAAAACGAAGAAGAGGCTTTGGCTTTTGTCTCGCTTTGTGTCTCTTCTTTGTCTCTCCAAAATCGAGATTTCCCAGAAGAGACCTCTCTCTCGACGTTGGATTTGTTTCACCTTGTGTGAATACTAAGCGCTTTAGAAAGACTTTGGAAAAAATGGCGTCGCCTTCCTCTTCCGACGGGGAACCTCTCTTCCTGGAAATATTCCTCGCCGCGTTTCGCGCGGTGGCGAAGTTATTCGTAATGTGCGCCTTCGGGGCGTTTGCCAGACGGAAAAATCTGTTGAGTCCGGAGTTGACGAAGAATTTATCCTCTCTAAATGGGACCATATTTTTACCGTGTCTACTTGTGACATCCATCGGCGCGAGCGTGACGCTGGAAAAGTTGCAAAAACTGTGGCTGCTTCCCGTGGCGGCGTGCTTTAACGTCATCTGCGGGTATGCGTTCGGGCGAGTGCTCGTGTTTGGAAATAATAAGAGCAATGCGAATAATAGGAAGAATATTAGCAACATCTGTAAAACGCCGAAACGATTTCAACGAGCGGCGTTGGCGAGCTGTACGTTTGGGAACGCGTTGGCATTGCCGGTGGTCGTTTCCGTGGCGATCGCGGAGAGTGGCCAAGTTGGAAATTTAGTGTTTACGGAGGAGGATAAGGATAAGTGCGTGTTGTATATTGGAGTGTATTTGATCGCGTTGAGTCCCTTGATGTGGATAGTCGGGCCAAGTTTGCACAGGCCTCCAAAGTTTTTAGAAGGACAGCGAGAACGGGATGGAGGATGCTCGACGACAAAAAAGGCAAAGGAGAGCGATGGAAATTTGAATAGTAATGATACTAATAGCGATTTAGAAGAGGACAGCGACAATTACAACGAGGACGATTACGACGACGATCTTCCGGAAGGAGAAGTGGAATTACAGCGACTCACGCCGCCGTCCAGTCCGAAATCATCAAAGAACAGATTCAAAAACAGTAGCCAACAACATTCGACGCGTACTTTTGGGTTTGGAAGAGGAAGCGACGGCGGGAGCGAACTAAACACGAACTCAGATTTAGAGAATAATGGCACTCCCCGAGGTAGCCCCCGAGGCAGTCCCCGCTCAAAAGAGAGCAGACAACAAGAACAACAACAATTCGACGATAACAACAACGACCGTGGTGCCACCGCAGTGACGATAGGAATAACAGGAACACCTCCACCGCCAGTCACAACCACTCTCCGTCGAAATCCATCTTCCTTTGAGCGTCTCTCCACTACCATCTCCGAATCCTATCGCAAATCCAAACGGGCCATCAAAGGCTTTGTCAACGTGAACATGTGCGCGTCTATATCTGGTTTGATATTGGGCATAATTCCGTTCACTCGGAAGTTATTTTTTGATACCGACGGTGCGCTGTACTTTGTCTACAGAGCCTTCTACTCAATGGGCACAGCTGCGGTACCTCAAGTCCTTGTTATCATCGGTGCAACCTTAGCGAATGGCCCGGACCACTCCTTCGCCCCGAAGCGAACCGCTGTCGGCGTGCTCTCCGTCCGGTTCCTCCTCCTCCCTCTGGTCCACGTTGGCGTCTACTTTCTCTTCAAAAAAATCAACTCTAGCGCCTTACCGTCTACCAACGGTACCGATCACACCTTCTGGCTCATCTTCTTAATCGAAGGATGCACACCAACCGCGAATAACATGGTTTTACAAACCATGATGTACTCCAAAAACCCGGAAAAAGCCGGCGGTGGCGTCGCCAGTTTATTGTTTTGGCAATATTTAAGCGCGCCGTTTTTGTTAACTGGGTTTATATGCTTGTTTTTGAGCATAATATAATAAGCGTTTCATGGTTTGCCCATGTTACAAGGTACTTAGTTTTGTCTTTATAGAATCATACGTAGAGTTGCTTGAGTTGTAAGACGTCTTAGTAGACGTGTCGTGTATTCATTACGAGTTCAACATCCGCGCGCGCGGCGCGTTTTTCTTCTTCCATATTTTGTACTTCTTGCGAAGCTTCTTTCGCGTCACAAAAAATGCTTGCTCACCACTCGCGACGCAAAGCTTTTTCGGCGTTTGTATCGACGACGCTGCGCTTTTGGGATGGTACCAGCTTCTCTTCCTCCGTGGTGAAAGAGTGCGTCGGTCATCGATTGCACCATCATCATCATCATCATCATCATCATCATCATCAAAACGCGCGTCGTCTCGACACACATTGGACCACTTTAGCGGAATGCCATCGTCATAACGCACGTCGGCACCATCATCCCGCGTGTCACGCACCGAGCGCGAGGCGCGCGCACGTCGGCACAAAGAAAGCGTTTTCTTCTTCTTCTTCGTCGTCGTCGTCGTCCACGTCGTCGTCGCGATCGCAATCGAAAACATCGATTTCAGATAAAAACCAAAACATGCTCTATTACCTCTTAGCCATCACCTCCTTCACGGTCGGCGCGTCGTATGCGTCCGTCCCGCTGTACAGAGCGTTTTGCCGGGCCACTGGATTTGGAGGCACCACTCAACGAAAATCGATTGAAGAAAAGATTCAGGAACGAGAACAGATGGACAAATCTGTGTTGGAGAAAGCGAAGAAACGTTCGGTTGAAGTCACGTTCAACGCGGACGTGGCGGAAGGTTTACCGTGGAAGTTTACGCCGACGCAGAAGAAGGTGACGGTGACACCCGGGGAGACGGTGTTGGCATTTTACACGGCAGAGAATAAGAGTTCGAGTCCAATAACCGGTGTGGCGACGTATAACGTACAACCAGGGAAAGCAGGGCAGTATTTCAACAAAATCCAATGCTTTTGCTTCGAAGAGCAACGGCTCAGAGCGAAAGAGAAGGTGGACATGCCGGTGTTTTTTTACTTAGATCCAGAATTCGCCAGCGATCGAGGCATGGAAGACGTAAATAGTCTCGTGTTGAGTTACACGTTTTTTCAGAGCGAAGATTTCGACGGCGACGAGTACGACGAGGCCAGAGATTGGAACGAACGAGGAGAAGGAGAAGGCGGCGTAAAACTCCACGGCGGCGGCGGCGGCGGCGGCGCCGACGGTAAGAAAAAAGAAGTTTTCGTCACGCGGTAGCTCCAACATCCAATGCAGTTTTTGCGCAGACGCGTGTGTTGTTGACGTTGTTGTTGGTATTATTATTATTAGTAGTAGTAGTATCGCTGTCGTTCCTGTTGTAATTCTAGTTCACGTAGAGACGCTCGCAGTAGAACGCTCCACACACTACTTTTTCTTCTCAAAACATTTTGTCGAGAACCAATTTCAAAAATCTCGGCATTTAGTACATCGCACGCGTCCGCGACAGGCCAAAGAGACGCCGCCCATAATAAATAAGCACAAAATGGGGAACGGCCGCAAAAGTGCGGTGGAGCTGCTCCGCTCGTTGCAAGATCTCCTCGCGTGCGACGGGTGCGGTGTCGCGTTTGTCGCCTCTGGGAACGACGACGACACTGAGGAAGAGGACATGGGAGCAGCAGCTCGCCGCAAACCCATCACGCTCGACTGTGGGCATCACATTTGCCGCTCGTGTGGAAAGCGCGCGACGGCGGCCAGGAAAGGGTTCTACGAGGCGACGTGTCCAGCGACGACGACGACGAAAAAAGACGGAAGAAGACGATGCGCGCAACGCATCACCGCGAAGGATTTTGCCGAGGAAGAGAAAGAGGAACAAAAGGTGAATATCAAATTGGTGGAAATCGCGCACCGAGCGAAAGAACTGGACACGAAGTTGAAAGAAGTCAGGAAAGAGAGAGAAGGGCGAAACGATGATGCAGAGGAGAAAGAGACGACCGCAGATGAGGAGAAGGAGGAGAAAAAGTGCGGCCCACGTGGCGACGACGCGGTTTCGATGTGGACGTTGACCGCGGCGTTCGAGTCCGAGGTGCTGAGAACGGCGTGCGAAAGCGCGATGGAGATCATGGGTGACCCGGACACGCCGTCATCTTCTGCAGGTAGAGAAAGAGGAGATGAGGAGGCACTGTTTGCGAAGCTGGAAGAGCGAAGGAAGGCGAATATGACGTGCGCAAGCGAACGCGAGAGGTTGGAGGCGATTGAGGAATGCGAGAGGACAATTGCGGCTTTGAAGAAGAAAAAGGCGAAAGTACGACGTGCTCGGGAAATGACGGAAAATGCTCAACGAGAAGAGGAAAAGGAAAACGAAACGTCTTTGAAGGATCTGTCGGTGCTGCGAGAGAAGGTAACGGAAGAAATTGACGCCATGACTACAAATCAATTGCGCGCGAGGTATGTCCACATGCACGGCGAAGCGCCCGCAAAAGGGACGACGAAGAGCGAGTATCGCAAAATATTCGCAAACGTCGATCCGAACGTGTGGTTGGAAACGACGAAGTACATGGAAGGACAAAGAAAAACCGCGAACAAAGACCGAACATCGTTGCAAAGTTGGGATCATCAACCGCAAGAAGAAGGCGTTCTGGTTGTTCGAGATTCACTGGGGTGTGACGAGGAAGACGCGATGATGGGAGGAGAAGTGGGAAAGGGAAGGAAGGCGACGACGACGGGACTCTTTCAGAATCCTTTTCCTCGTTTGCGTTCTTCGAATAGGATTAGTAATAAACGACGCGCATCTACGTCTTTTGATTTTCCGGAAGTTTTTGCGTTGACGAATGCGTCGAACGAAACACAGAAATCGATGAAAGACGCGGCATACGATGAAATATTAAATCAGATGATGCAGTGCGGAAGGCACGCGGTTGTCATCAAAGACGATAATGAACCGCTAGATGACGACGTCACGCATTGCGTCGTGACGACTGGTGCGACTATAGCAAACGACGGAAAGGCGCAGAATGGGGCAAAAAAGAAATATATCATTAAGAAACGCTCCATGCGGTACTTAGAATCGTTAGCGAGAGGTATTTGGATCGTTTCCAGCGAATGGTTGGATTCAAGAAAAGGCACGAAGAAGTACGCCAACGAGGAGGACTTCGAGATTCACGACGCCGCCGGGACTTGGAACATGGGAACCGATGGGCTCGATGGGAGAATTTTTAACAGCACTTCCGTGCATCGGAAAAATAAAGAAAACTACTTGAGGGTTTGCGGGGGTAATGAAAACAAAATTGAAAGGGGCGTTTTCGGATCTTCGGAGTCGGATTCGCTGATGCTGACGAGAACAGCGCGCTCGGCGAAACATATTGAGGCAGCAAAGAATAGTGGGATTTTTAATGGTCTCAAGATTGTCGTCGACGTGCCAGACTTTTTCTTCTCGTCGAACAGTTCCGATGGAAAGAATAATAAAATGTCGTCTACGACGATAACGACGAGCAGAACAGAATGGACCATTCGTAAGAGCGATTGCGAGCGAATATTAGAAAGTGCGGGCGCCGAAGTGATTCGGGAACGAGACTACGTGGTGCTCGATTCGTATTTTGGAGAGAACGAAACGTATTCTCCGGTCCCAGACAGCGAAGAAGACGAAGAAGACGAAGAAGACGAACGAAATCTAAAACAGCACCATCATGAAAAACAACAACAACAACAACAACAACAACAAATGAGTAAAAGCGATGTGAAATTTCAAGAAAAGACGTGCGCTTCGATCGACTACGTTTTTCTGGACGGCACGTACGCACAAACGCATGGATTGCAAATCATCGAAAGAACAAGGCAGACGTTCCCAAACGCGAAAGTTGTCGATTGGCATTGGTTCGTCCACTCGTTAGTAAAAGGCTACACGTTAGAAACGGAAGATACATACGAAATGCCTCTCTGCGCTCGATACCCTCGAGAAAATTATCGATTATGAATAGATGTCTCGCGTTATCATTTGATACCGGCGCGTATTTCTTTATAATTCATGTGTACAACAAAAACAATTTTTAGGTGAGCGCTGATGGCCATTCGTATGCGCATCTTTTCTCTCTTTCTTACGACGCAATCTTTAGCCACGTTACGTTTCTTCCTCCTCTTTTTCTGCCACCGATTCCGAGGACGAAGAGGAAGGAGGATACGTGCAAATACCCAACCCCTGAATAGGCTGACACTCTCCGTGTTTCGGGCACCCGCCGTTCGTCCCCGGTTCAGGTCGGCAAATCAGCGCGCACTGGCTTGGCGTCGGTGAGCTTGGCACTTGCAACACGCACTGTCCTTTCGCCGTGGCCCATTTATACGGATCTGCTGGGCACGGCGCGTTCGACCCGCACTTCGGCGAGCAAAACGTGCCTTCGATCCCTTGGATTTGCACTTTCATTTCGTTCGGCAGACACGACCCGGTGCGCGGGTTGCCGTACGGCTTCGTGTGTTGCTTCGTCCCCGGAGTCTCCTCCTCTCCTTCCTTCGTTTCCTCCGCCTCCTCGACGACAAAAGCCGCCACGGCTTCGATCGAGGGAAACTTTGCACCATCATCGTCATCATCAGTCTTTGGGGAGTTGCTCTCAACCGTCAAAGTCTCGATTTTTGTCGTCGTCGTCGTCGTCGTCTCGGACGCGCACGCGACGCCGGAAAAAGGCGCGTTGTTGTTCAAAACGCAACACTGGACGACGAAGAAAAACAAGAGCGCGACGACGCGGGGGAAGAGTTTCTTCGAGGCGCGGAACGAAACGGCCATCATCATTGGCGTCGTTGACCTTTTTTTTGTGAGGCATTTTGGACCATTTTTGGAGAAGAAATCGAGAACTTTTTATTTGATGAATTATTATAATCGTATTCAATGCGGCAAATACAATCTCGTCGTCGTTCGACCAGCTGGTACGTGACTCCTACTACGCGTCGACGCAAATAATAATACTCTCAACGTCAGTCTCATCATCGTCGTCATCGTCGTCATCGTCGTCATCTTTGAGACGATCGAGGACGAAAACTCGCGACGGTTTATATCGCCGTTCGGGTATTGCTCGCGTATCCCTTCGTCTCGGGCCCCTCGCGCGGCGCGAGCGAAAGCGGTCGAATCGGGACGCATCTTTAGGCCGGAAACGAGACGGATGCGTTCGTCGTCCGTGACGGTGTGGTCGTCGTTGTCATCTACATCTACCATCTTTTCCTCTTCTTCTCCTTTCTCAAAGAGAGGACGAAAGGGTGCGCACATTCCCGCTTACGTCTTCGCTGTCTTCTTCTTCTTCTTCTTCTCGGTGTCCCCACGCACGAGTCTGTCCATGCACGCTTCCGCCGTTTTGCGCAAGATGCGCACTTTTTCCTTTTGTTTCGTCCATTTTTCGTCGTGTTCATCGACGCGTTGTCTTTCTCGATTCGTTCGTTCTTCTATTTCTGCGCGTTCTTTCATGCCGTCTCCGACGGATGCGACGAGGTGCACTCTCTTCGTCTCGAGCTTTTCCAGTTCATTTGTCCATTTCTCGAGTTCTTCTCGGCATTTCTCGGCGTCGCATTCGCACTCGTCGAGTTCTCGTTTCGACCGCTCGACGGCGCGCGCAATATCGCGCGACTCGCGCTCTAAACGCGCGAGGTTCTTCGCGTGATTTTCCCGGGACGCTTTCACAGCCGCCAACGCGGATGTTTCTTTCGCGAGCGCGCGCTCGGCGAAGTAGACGTCGGCAAGGGCAGGGCCGTAGCACACGGACGCGAACCCGGCGACGGCGGATGCAGAGAAGGCAACCGCGGCAACCTTTTGGCGAGAGATGGACATTGGCTTGCTTTTTTTGTGCGAGGAAAGGTTTTGACGATGATGATGATGATGATGATGATGAGTTTTAGTGTTAGGTATTCAGAGTGTCATTTGCGCGCTATTGTTCTTCGTACGACGACGACAACTACTATGCTAAAAGGCTGTGGCACCACCATCCTCTCGAAATGCGACCACTCGCGCCGCGTTATTTATTTGTCGTCGTCATCGTGGTCTTTTCCTGCACTCTTCGAACACGCTCTCGTTGGCGGCGTACAGCGTCTTCAGCGGCACTCCGCGCTCGAACAACCTCGTCTCCAAATCTTCCTTTTCCGATTCGTTTAAAATGTTAATCACTCGTACTTTTTCAAAATCATCTAGACTCGCGCCGCCGGTCGCACTCCTCGCGCACTCGAAATACTCGTCGTCGTCGATGAACGGAAAGTTGAAGACAACCGCGTTCGCTTTCAGCGGAGGTTCCGAGGAAAATCCCCCCGCGGACGACGGCGACGGCGGCGACAGAGACGCCGACGCCGACGTCGATGTTTTCTTCCTTTTATTACGACCCGTCGAGGACCCCGCACACGGTAAACAGCTCTTCGGCATCGCTAACAGGTTCCCTATGTTGTCTTTCCGAAACATCTCCGGCGTCCATCCATCTCGTGCCATCTCCTCCTCGAACGCGTCGAACGGCGAGTTGAATATGTCCACCTGTATTTTCCTCAGGCATTCCGGTTGGTCCGAGTGGGTGTAAATGCAGGACGGGAATCCCCCTGGCAAAAGCCCCGCGCGTCCTTCGAGCGCCGGGCGGTCTTGGACGACCAAGAGCAGTTTCAACCCGTCCGTTTGCGTCGCGAGTTTGGCGAGTTGTGCCACGGCGTGCTGTTTTGATCATCGCGTTTTGATGATCGCATTTGAAATAAGAGCGATATTTGATGATGATGTCCGATTTTGCGCGCGTCGTAAGACATTGGAGCAAAGAAACGATGATGATGATGCGGTGTGAGTTTAAGGAAGAAGAAGGAGGAGAAGAAGAACAGAGAGAGAGAGAGAGAGAGAGAGAGAGAGAACAACGACGAAAACAACAACAACAACAACAACCTTCTTCTCCTCGTCCGCGACCCGCAGCACGCAGTGCTCGGTCGGCTTTTCGTGCCACATCTTAAAGTTGGAGAGAGCGGTATATAGAGTGTTACATCTGAGGATATTTACCTACATAAGTCACCAAATTTTGTACTGTAATAATATATACACGACGAGGACGACACGATGCGTGGAAAGAGTCGACGCGACGAAACAAACCCCTCTTTATTATGTGTACTTCCGTTCGGAGAGATGGGCCGAGGTGCTCGTAAAAGATGCTCTCGCGTGTTGTGATCGGTAGTGACGCGCGCGTCGAGACGATGTTCAGATGTGTGTTTCATCGCGGGTTATGGTGGCGTGGCGCCTTGTCCCGAGCATTTCGCGAAACCGAACGCACTTCCGTACGCGTTTTGCCAGGTGTACGTACTGGTACCTTTCGCGGCTCGACACGACCACCACGAAGAACCGTGTTGTGTTTTGATGGACGGATCGCCGCCTGAGCCAGAGTTTCCTACCCATCTGCAGTAGTCTTGACAAATTCGGCAGCCAGAGGCATCGTACCAGCCTCTGTAGGCATCAGCGTAACCAGCATCTCCCGTAGACGTGGAAACCGGGCATTGAACTTCAAGTGGTATGTCGTAAGTGAACGTCGCTGGACTCGGCAACGAGTCAGAACCGCGGTTTTCCGTCTCTTTCAACACTTCTTGTCCGTCGAGAAGAATTCTCCACCCCGGTGCGTATCTCGGTCTCCAGTAGGAAATTTCAAACTCTTTTATAAGCTTGAGAGTTTTGATTTTCAAAACTTGCGTACCAGTCTCGAGCTGGTAGTTTTTCCACTGCATGTAACTCGTGGCGATATTGTCGAGCATGACGGTTTTGTCCGACCCGTCTCTGATACCATTTTGCTGTAACAAAACGGTAACCGAATCAGCTTCCGGAAATTCCCCGTCGATCAAAATCTTGGTGATTTCCATGTGATTGACCGCCACGTTCTTGTTGATTTCAAAGGTGTACGTGTAGGTAATCGGCTTTGCCGTGGATGGGCAATCGCTACCATCCCAGAGTTCGAAACTAGAGCCACTCGTTAACCCTCGAGCAGTGTATGTGCCTCCCGGGAAAGAAAACCATGTGTTTCCAATGGCCCCGTTGGGCCCACAATCACGGGGGAAACCGACATCGGGGTCGTTATAGTTGCAGAAGCTCCATTTATTGGAACCAGATTTTAAGTCATCAAAACTGGAATAAATTTCAAAGTCAGTGCCAAGGACATTATCCGAATTCGCCCAAGTGTACGTAAAAATTGAATATGCATTAAAGTCGGACGGGATATCTGAGGTGCGAGTGTAAAACGCATAGTCCACGCCGTTCCTGACGTATTTGACGACTGGGCATGCCGCAAACTTTTCGTTGAAAGAGGCCTCCCCAATATCGGCCGTAGTAGCACTTCCGTTATCATTGAGCGCCACAGCGGTAGAAAATGGAGGAGGAGGTGGAGGAGGTGGTGGAGGTGGTGGTGGAGGAGGTGGTGGAGGAGGTGGTGGAGGAGGAGGTGGTGGTGGTGGAAGAGGAGGAGGTGGTGGAAGCGGTGGGCAATCAGATGGAATTGTAGCAACTGTCTTAACCCATAAATTTACGTAATCAACCTCGACCCCCCCGGGACCAGGAATTGTAGTTGAACCACCATATGATTGGTATGCTCCGATTGAATACCACCACCAATTAATGTCAACACTTCCATCTATGAAATTAGACTCGCCGTTATTATATTCCAAGCCTCCCCAATATTTTGAGTCGGCTTCAATAGAAATTGGCTCATATCCTTCGACACCTCGGGAGGTAGCTGTAACCGGATTTGACGTTTGACTCCAGATATTCGTGATACCGACTCTTGGATATTCGAGCTTAAATTGAAA
>MDSZ01072675.1_pt1 | contig 13349 bp, 18 predicted proteins | sample 811201 | NCBI WGS metagenome assembly MDSZ01 (sample SAMN05326647, study PRJNA326480) | marine metagenome | isolation source: seawater | place: Indian Ocean: North | collected 2010
AATACTAATTAAATACTAATTAAATACTAATTAAATACTAATTAAATACTATTATAACTATTAAAATGTCACAAAATTCATCAAAAAAGAATCTTTATACTAAAAATCCTCTACGGAAATGGGAAAAGAAATTAAGAAATGCTAAAACAGAAAAAGATAAACAAAAAGCACAACAAATGGTAAATGCTTTATCTAAAAAAGAAACAATACCAAAAATAATTAAACAACCAACTGATAATGAATTAATAGATCAGGCAATTAAACAAAATAAACGAAAATTCAAAGAAAAACAAATGAAAGAATTAACTGATAAAAAAACTAAACAATTAAATTTAGAAAAAGTTAAAAAACGATCTGATATTCTATCAATTAAAAAACAAAAAGAAAATGATAAAGAAAATGAACAATTAAAAGAAATTGAATATAGAGAAGAATATAAAAAAGAATATAATAAACATATTCAACAAATTAAATCTCATAATGAACATTTTGAAAAAATTGCTCAACAAAAAAATATAAAAGAATTATTAATGAATAAAACTAATAATAATAAGAAAAAAGTAAATAAAGAATATAAAAAATATATTCAAATGGTTTCAAAAAATATTGAAATTAGTATTCAATTAATGATAAAAATGGATAATATTTCATATGAAGAAAGTAAAGAATTAATATATTCAGAATCACTTAAAAGTGAATAATAAATTATTTCTTAACTCTACTTAATGTATATTTAGTAATTACTTGTCTATTTAAATATATTTCATCCATAGCATTTTCGGCTTGTTCAGAAGTTAATACTTTTTTAAGACCATCATGAATAACTTTTTTACTGATAGGTGTTTTAGTATTTCTTTCATTACATCGTAGTTTACCTGAAACGGTATTTAAATCACTGATATTATATGATCTCATAAATCCAGTAATTTTAGGTTCTAATTTTTTATTTCGTTGAATTTTTAGTTCGCGAACTTGTTTTTCAAGATTTTTAATTTTTTCATCAACATCTAACCATTCTTTCACATTAACTTTAAAATGATCTAATTGATCTTTGGGTATTTCAGGTAAGATATTCATTTTTATAATATTTATATAATGTTTTTAAATAATATACTTATGTTTTTAAAATATTATTCAAATTGGGTATCAATAATCGTATTTATATGGTTTGTAGCTTATATATTAAATATAAAACAGATAACAAATAATATTCATCCATTTAATGCCACTGTATTAACAAATATAGGATTTATGATATTATTATATTATTATATAATTATAAAAAAGTATAAATTTGAGATATCTTTTTTAATATCTTTAATAATTATACATATAGTACCATTATATATAGCTTATAAATATTCAGGGAGAAAATATGGTAATGAATTTTTAATAATATCATTATTGATATATTGTATATATATGATAATTATAAATAAAGATCCATATGATGCATATTTTAAAGATATTATACCAACATCATGGGAATCATTAATAAAGATATGTCGTTTAAATAAAGAAAATTTTTCATTATTATGTAATATATTTAAATTATTAAACATATATTAAATATAAATGTCATCAATAAAAGAAAGGATAACTAAAAAATGTCATAGTGATCCGAGAGTTACTATAGATACGATCCATACAAATATAATAAGTGAATTAGATAATGATGATAAAATAAATTATTATTTAGATAATGGATTAATATTAGATTCGTATTATTCAAGTGATGTAAAAAAGAAAACTAAAAAAACAAAAGGTAATAATGTATTAAATTATTTTAAACAAACAGATGATATATCAAATGATACTATAGAAGTAAATGAAGAACATGAAATAAATGAAATAGATGCTTATAAAAGTAATATTGATGATACTTTTATTATTACAAATGATTTAATTGAAAATAATCTATGTAAAATGTGTAATAATAATATGTCATTTGGTATAATAGATAGTGAGATAGTTTGTCAAAAGTGTGGATATACAGAAGATATCATAATAAATAGTGAAAAAACATCATATAAAGATCCACCAAGAGAAGTAAGTTATTTTGCTTATAAAAGAATTAATCATTTTAATGAATGGTTAGCTCAATTTCAAGCAAAAGAAACAACCGAAATTAGTGATGAAATATATAAAAATATATTTGATGAAATAAATAAAAATATTAATTTAGATATAAAAAAAATAAAACCAAAACAAGTCAAACAAATACTGAAAAAATTAGGATATAATAAATATTATGAACATATACCTCATATTATAAATATCATGAGTGGGAAAAAAGCACCAAGCTTATCCAGACAAGAAGAAGAACAATTAAGAAGTTTATTTAAAGAAATTCAAATACCATTTAGTAATAATTGTCCACCTACACGTAAGAATTTTTTATCATATTCATATGTTTTACATAAATTTTGTGAATTATTAGAATATGATAATTTATTACCATTTTTTCCTTTATTAAAAAGTCGTGAAAAATTACTTCAACAAGATCAAATATGGAAATTAATCTGTAATGATTTAAATTGGCAATTTATAGAAAGTATCTAATGATAACCATTTATATAAATTTTATTAGGATATACCATATCTATTATAGCAAACGTTGATGCCGCAACCAATCCAACAGCAATTGCATGTGATTTTAAAACACCACAAGTAGGAATAATTAAGGTAGCCATAGAAACAACCGAAAATAAAACTAAATATTTTAATAAATTATCTTTATTTAAAATAGTTGATTTATTATTAACTTCTTCTTTTAATTCATTTAATTCTTTCATTATAATTATACCTATAAAATTATTTACGTTATAATTTACTTAAAAATATAATTTATTTATTATAAAAAATGAGTGAAGATGAAAAAAAAACGGATTACCTGGAAGTAGATGATCTATTACCTCACCAACAGTATGTATGTTTATCTTTTTTATCACCTGAAAATTTGATAGAAAAAAGAGAAGTATTTAATTTATGTAAATTCCTTCAATCTTATTGTAAGGATCTTGATTTAGAATACAGTGAAATCTATTCTAAATATGAAGATTTTGTTTATAAATTTTCTGATAAATTACAACGAGATTTTGATGAACAAAATAAATTTCAAACAAGTTTAAGAGGTCTAAAAATTAGAGGTTCATATTCAACGAAAGAAGAAGCTGAAAATAGAGCTAAAAAACTACAAATGATTGATAGTAATTTTAATGTATTTGTAGGAGAAGTAGGAAAATGGTTACCATGGGATCCAAATGCGGATGGTGTTCAAGATGAAGTATTTCAAAATTCTCAATTAAATGATATGATGAAACAATATGAAGAAAATAATGTAAACAGAGATATATTTTATGAAGAACAAAAAAGAGATAAAATTAAGGCAGCCAGAGAAGAAGTACTCCAAAAACGTAGAGAACAAGCTGAAAAACAAGCCAAAGAAAAAGAATTAGAAAGCCAAAAAGTATTAGATGATATTAAAACATCTGAAGTTGACAATGAAGTTGACAATGAAGATGAACCAGAACCAGAAGTAGAAGAGGTGGAACCAGAGGGTGAACCGGAACCAGAAGTAGAACCGGAACCAGAAGTAGAACCGGAAGAAATGGTTCATAAAATAAATGATGATATGAAACAATCATTAGATAATGTAGATCCATGGTTAGCATCAAAATTAAAAGAAAAAGATGAAATAAATAATTAATTTTAAAATTTTATATTCTTAATTTTTATACAATAATATATATGGAAAGTATTTTAGCTATTTTATGTATAATATTTTTTTGTTATTTAACTCATATAATTATAAAGGGGATAAATGAAAATAAAGATCATATACATAATTGTAAAACTTTATTTATTCCAGAAAATTTAGATATAGATGCATCATTTGAAAGTATAAAAGGATTAAATAGATCACAATTAAAAAAAAGAGCCAGACAACTTGGAGCATCTAAAGAATTTGTAGATAAAACAAATAATTTAGATTTAAAAATATATATAATTCAAGGAAGTATTTCACAGGATCATATTTTAACGATAAATATAGATAATGAATTAAAAAAAATAGAAAATGAAGAAATAACTGAAACTGAATATAATAAATTATATCAGAGTATTATTACTATGGATGATTTGAAAGATTTATAAATTATATATATATATATAAATGATTTATTTAATCATATTTTTAATAGGAATAATAATGATAACAGCAGGATATACAAATCAGATATCACCTCAATGTAATAAAAATTTACAGGTTAAAATAGTACCACGAGATGTATATGATGAAATATTATTAAATAAAGAATTAACTAATTTAGTTTATAAAGATACCATGTAATTGTTATTTACAAATACGATAATATATACTTTCACCTGATTTATTACTATTTCTTATAATTTTACAAATATTACCAGGACAAAGTCTAATTAATTTAGCCATAGGATCTGTTCTTAAAATAACTGGTAATTGATGAATTAATGAATTTGTATTTATTAAAATTTCATTAATTTCTTCTTTAGTTCTAATAGGAATATGTTTAGGAACTAATTCATGTTTTAATAAATTACGATATAATGTATCTATAAATAAAATATGAATATTTCTAAAATAATATTTATTCATTTCAAACTGATTTTCTTTCATTTCTTTTTCTATTTGAGGATTTAATCCACTATCTAATTCATTGATACCTTTATAATACATATTTTCAATATTAGTTTGAATATTATCACTAACAGGTTCATTAATAATAATTAATAAACTATCTTCTTTTTCAAATAAATAATCATCATTATCAATACCTTCTTGTTTATATAATGCTGTTAATTTATCACAACAAGTTTTATTAATTTTAGGAGCAGTTAAATGTAATTGAGGAAAATTATAATAAATAATATGTAATTTATGAGAAGGTATTTTTAAATTAGATAATGTTATATTACATCCCGATTGTAATAAAGCTTTTTCATGTTGTTGATTATACATTATTTCTAATTCTTTCATAGATATATCATTAATAATACTTGTATCCCATTCATTAGATAATATTTCTTTTAAAGTTATTCTTGAATTATATACTTTTTCCAGTAAATGCATTATTATATTATAGGTTTTTATAATTTTTAAATCAAATTTATTTAAAAGTATTATTCACAATATATTTAATATGAATAATTTAATATATCACGGATATAATAGGAACTATTCAATATTATTAGAATATATCTATGATAAAAATAAAGATAAACTACATAATATAATTTATACAAATGAATGTAATGCGAATCGTTTTAATTATCATTTAAGACGTCATAAAGATAAACAATCTATAAAGACAGTCTTACCCTATGAATGTGATATAACATTTATAGAATCTATAAATGATATTGATATTAGTTTTACTTGTAAATTAGAAACTATTACAGATAAAGATAATATTGCCCAAAAATATAATCATAGTTTAGGACATGAAGGTGGTGAAGATAGATTATTTAAAAAATTAATATTATCAACTGATTCAGATAAAGAATATCTAATAAAATTTGTAGATATAGCCAGTGAATTTATAAAAGATAAACATGAAATATTAAAGAAATCTACATCAGATACAATACGTATCTTCTATTTTCAGAAAGAATTTTGGAATATGTTAGGAAAAGCACCTAAAAGACCAATTGACACATTATATTTAAAAGAAGGTGAAAAAGAAAAAATGTTATCTATGGTAGAAGATTTTTTTAATCCAGAAACAAGAGATTTATATCTATCTTTTGGAATGCCTTATAAACATATTGTAATGTTATATGGTATTCCAGGTTCAGGTAAAACATCCACAATCACAGCTATTGCTTCTTATTTTGATTGTGATATTTATACAATTCCTATTACTAAAGAACTTACTGATTATGGATTAATTGAAGCTTTTTCTTATGTTAATGATAAAGAAGATAAAAAACGAATAATAGTTTTAGAAGATATTGATTGTATCTTTGATACAACCAGAAAAGAAGGTGATGAACATAATATGGTTACATTACAAGCTATTTTAAATTGTTTGGATGGACATATGTGTGTTGAAGGAACTTTATTATTTATGACAGCTAATAATCCAGAAAAGATGGATTACGCAATGATACGTTCTTGTCGTATTGATTATAAATTAGAATTGGGATATGCTAATGAATATCAAACAAAAAATATTTATGATACATTCTTAACTAATCAGAAAGATAAATTTGATAAATTTTATAAAAAAATTAAACATAAAGAATTTACAACAGCTATGTTACAAGAGTTCTTATTTTATAATCGTAAATGTCAAAATATATTAGAACATATTCCTAAATTTATAGAAATTGTTGATAAAAATAATCCAAGTGAATTATCTACTGATAAAAAAGAACAAAATTTATATATGTAATTATTTACGTTTTGTTTTTTTTTTAAACTTCTTTTTAATGTCTAAATCTATATATTTTTTTAATTTATCTCTATAATAAACTCTTTTAAATATGATATAATCTGATAAATTTTTAGATTTTTTAGAATTTATTACTTTTTTTGCTAATTGGTGAATAATTTTAGTATATCCTTTTTTATATTCTTTTTTTTTATAATTAATGATATCATTAATAACATTTTCAATTAGAATTTTTTTTTTAGGAGTAGGATATTGTTTCATATAATCCATCATTGGACTATTTATTTTATGTTTCTTCATATAATTTTATTTATATTTAAATTATATTATATATTATAATGAAACTTTTAGAAGGTTATAATTGGGTTTATACTACACATATATTATTAGTAGCTCCTATGTTAATTCTAATACCATTAGCTGTCATATATCAAAAACAATTGAAATTAACAGATAATTTAATTCATATGTTATTATATATTATGATTGCCTTTGGTATAGTTGTATTTTTTTATCATGGAAATAAATTAAGACAAAATATATAAATTATCATTTCTAAATATTATGAATTTTAACTTTTATATTTTTATAATCACTTTTATTTATCTTATTATCATATAAATGATAATATTCCCTTAAAAGAAAACAAGATAAAAATGTTAATACCATATATATAAATAATAATTATTTAAATTTGATTTATTTTAATTTAATTTTTATTAATAATAACTATGGATCATTTCCATCATATAATGGAGTCTATTAAATTTCCTTATTATGAAAGAAAAACAATTAAAACTACTAAATTAATAGGTTCAGGATATATAGGTAATGTATATGAAGGTACAATAAATAATAAAGATTGTATAATTAAATGTATCAATAATAATAATTATTATGATGATGTGAAAGAAACTATGTTTTATCAAGATGTTATAGATGAAATAATTATTAATCAAAAATGTAATTCAAACTATCAAATTAAATTTTATGGATATTCAGTTAAACAAACTGAAAAAGATATCATATTATATATTTTAATGGAAAAAACTTCTGCTATCGGTGATCTACATAAATATGTTTATCAAGATAAATTCTGGAAACAATTATCTAAAAATGAATACAAATTATCTAATTCAAATACTAAAATGTATAATGATAATTATTATTATGATTATATAATGCCTATAAATCATAAATATAAAATAATATATGATATGTGTTTAGCTGTTAATGATTTACATACATATAATATAGTTCATTGTGATTTAAAATTAAATAATATGCTATATGTAAATGATCATATAAAATTAATTGATTATAATGCTTCAGTTGATCTGAAAGATAATTCAGAAATAATTGGAAAAAAAGAACAAGGAACACCTGGATATATGGCAAAAGAAATGTATAGAGGACTAATTACCTATAGTGCTGATATTTATTCATTGGGTGTGTGTATATTAGAAGTTTGGTTTGGTGATATATGGCCAACAAATACCCATAGATATGATAAAGGAAGAAAATATATTTTAGATTATTTATCATTATTAAAAAATGATAACCCACAATTATATTTAATTGTTAAACAATGTACACATGTTAATCATACAAAAAGACCCACTATTAATAAATTAATAAATTCTATAAAATTATTAATAAATTAATTATAATGTATAAATTAAAATTAATATTTCTAATTTATTATAATGAATGAAAATTATATAATTAAAGATACCAGATATTTAGAAAATTTTAAAGATAAATCATTTAGTGGTTTTAAAAAAACCGATGTTATTAAAACATTATTTAAAAGTATTGAAAATGGAAAAGTTGAAAATGCTTGCCATTGGATCACAGAATGTATTATATCAGGATATTCTATTGAATTAATTGATAAATTAATTGGATTATCATCTAAATTAATTCATATAAATAATCCTTGTTTACCTAAATATTTATGGAGAAAATATAAATATTTTTTTAAAACTATTGATAATATTAATATTAAAAAACAAAAACATTTAATTATTCATTTTAGAAATAATCAAGTATTACGAAATCTTTTTTTTGATATTATATCTGTTATCACATTATCACCTAAAACTAAAAGATATGATAATTATCCTAAAATTAATGAAATAAATGATTTTAAATTTGATGAAATAAAAAAACGATTACATGCACAAGCTAATTTTTGTCCGGATAATATATTTAAATTTACCGACCCCGAAGAAGTAAGAGTCGTTATCAATGAATTAATGTTTCATTTCAAAAATATTAATTCAGGTTATGAAAATTGTTGTTATTGGATCGCCTGGATCTTTCAATGGGAAAAAAAAAATAAAAAATTAAAACAAAAATTTGAAATCGATGAAAGAAATATCACAGATATTAAAAAAATATATTGTAAAGATATCGTATGGTTGATTTGGACAGCCATATTAGTTGAAGCAAACAATAGACAAGATTCACTTAAATTTCAAATTAATTCATTATATCAATTATTTAAATATGATTTCACTTCCCCTAAAAGAACTATTAAAATACCTCTCATTTATCATGCTATTGGATATTTAACCCATACTATTAATTATAATATACCTATTATTCATAATAAAAAAATATATCTACAATGCCAATGCCAAGTAAATCAAATGTTTAAAATGAAAAAAATACTTGAAAATACATCCCCCAATGAACCCCCCAAAAAAGAAAAAAAGAAACAATTAAACATTAAACAAGAACAAATTAATGATAAATTCTCCATATTGAATGATATTGATAATATGATATAATTGATAATATGCTATAATTGATAATATGATATAATTATTAATCAGTCGAACCAAATCCTCCTTCTCCTCTCGATGTATCTGATAATCTACCTGTTAATTCAAACGTAATCGGATCTAATGTCGGAGAACATAACTGAAATAACCTCTGACCAACCTTTATTGTATAATTTTTATCTGAAATATTATCCAATGCTACCATAATTGAACCACGATATCCCGCATCAATTATACCTATTGAATTTGCCATTCGTAATGGTGTCTTATAAATAGATGATCTCGGACAAAGAAAACTTGAAATATTAGTATCTTTATTTTTATCAGTAAATGCTTCATATTTAATTCCTAAACTAACCAGTTTAGTTGATTTTGCCTCTATATTTAATTCTTCTATAAAGAATAAATCTAAACCACTATCTCCTTCATGATATGTTGAATGATCCCTATAAAATTCTTCTACTCTAATATTATCTGCTTGTAATTTAATATGCATTTTATATATATATATATAAATAAAGTCTTTTTAAGTATTTAATAAAATAAACTCAATCAAAAATCAAATTTTAGATTAATGATGTCACGGTAAATTATATATTAATTACTAATTATTTATTCTTATTAATACCTCATCCACCAACCATTTCAGTTGATGTTTTTTGTGAAGGTCATCCACCTTTTACTTTTTTCCTACGTGTTTTTATTCTTTTTTTACTTGGTTTTGTTTTAATATTAATATTTGATTTTGTATTATATTTTTTTAATAAACGTTTCATTTTAGAAGTAATATCCTTAACTTTTGATGTTTTTTTATCTGAATCATTCATTTTTCTCCACTGACTCACATTACTAATATTTGTTAAATAATATTTTTCACCCTCTTTTAAAACCAATTTATTATTTAAACGTATCATCCTTTCTTTCATTTTTATAAATTAGTAGATATAATTAATTAATATAATTAATTAATATATATAGATGTCCTACACATAGGACAAGTTAATTCTTTTTTAAACCATTCCAATATACATTTTGTATGAAATTTATGATTACAATGGAGTACTATACTCATTTGTCTTGGAGAAAAATTATCAATACAAATTGAACATATATCATTATTTAATGTCGTACCTTGTTCTTCTAATTGGCTTTCATTTATATAATTATTTAAATTAAGTCTCTCTTTATAATTTAAAATTTTATCTTTAGCTATAGATGTATATTTATAACAAGCTCTTAAAAAACTACAAGATAATATACTTATACCCACAATCCATACAATAGTATTTTCACTTGTTATTTCTTCTTGTGTATTATTAATAGGTTTATATTGTGATATATCATCTGATATATCATCTAAATTTAATGTATAATTATAAATCATTATATATTAAACAAATTATATTATTATTAAATAAATTATAAAATTTTATTATCTTTTCTTATTTTTTCTTTTAGTTTTCTTTTTTTTACTTATTATTCGTTTAATTGTTTTTCTTTTTCTTTTAATTGATTTTCTTTTTCTTTTAATTGTTTTTCTTTTACTTTTAATTGTTTTTCTTTTACTTTTAATTGTTTTTCTTTTACTTTTAATTGTTTTTCTTTTACTTGGGTTCCCCCCGGCAAAACCCTTAAAAATTGCTTTGGCTAATGCGGGTAACCCTTTTTTCATTCCAGAAGCAGCTATTTTACCTAATCCCGTCCCCAAAAATGTCCGGCCTTTACTATAGATCCTATATTTTAAACTATCTTTATTTCTTTCAGTAAACATTACCTTTTTCCTTTTTATAGCTAATTTGTTTAAAAAAGAATTTACGCTTTCCAATTCTGAATTATCTATTTGTCCACTGATCCGCCGTCCCGCAGGCATGGCCAGCCCGGGCACCGACATGTTTTTCCTATTAAAGCTATCTATCCATTCTTTATAGCTATTCGATGCGGCCACTAAAGCAGCGTTTCGTTCTCCCTGGCTACTGTCTGCCCCTCCTGCCCATATATCTAGATTTTCATGTATTATCTGATTCGCAAATTGCACAAGCCACTCACGGAGAACCTCGAGTGCGCCTTGTCCGTCAGCATGTGGCGGCATAAACCCATGACTATCAACTACGGCGTTAAATGCTGTATACATATTTTTCGTATATTCCTTTGCAAATGTACTGAACAAGTCCACCAAAAGCTGATCTCTTACCGTTATTGTCTTTACTCTCATACCCCCTCCAATCATAGCACCACCATTTTTTGTTGGTTGTCCCGGCGCCTTCGCGGCCGCTTGCTGCTGCTGCGCCGCCGCCTGTGCTGCCTGTGAGTGTTCCTCCACGTGAACCGTGTATTCAAGATGTGGTTTGTGTGGCAATGGCTCTTTAGACACATCATGAGAATGTGTTATTATTATTTTAAGAATGTCTCTTACGTCTCTTACGCGATCTATCCACGGTCTTTCATCTACCCCCTGTGTCAGCATATTCGAAGAATCGTATGACTTCAATATATTTAATTGTTGTATTATAAATTTAATAATTTCACCTTTACCGCCGGGGATGCTCCATGCTTGACCTTTAACTCCACGTATTAGAATTTCCAGAAATCTATCTTGTGTATCTTGATTTCTATCTAATAATCCAGTACTAAATAAATATATAATAGCTTCTGATATATTATTTAAAATATCTATAATATAAGCCTGTAAATACCGATTTTGTTTATTGATAATACCACGCAGCTCTATTGAGGTGGGGAGCTTTCCAGTTGATAATGACATACAACGCCACATTTCCAACCAAGTGTCAACTGTATCTTTTTCTTGTTTTTCACCAACATCACTAAATACAGACCATGCTAAACTACGCACTTTATCCAGTAGTAAATTAGATTTTATTTCTTGTAATGAGGAATAATCTTTTTTTTTATCACCTGTTTGTAATGAAGGTTCAGAACCATCTGATTGACCTCGTTTTGTTTGTAACGGAGGTTTGAGATCCTGAACCCCGTACTCTTGCATATCATTAAAATCAATTTTACATTGTTTAGTCTGAAGAATTCCACACATTAATATCGATTCCACTTGTTCAAGCATAACCTCTGGTAATATAACCTCTTTTGGTTTTCTATTCCTTTTCAATAAGCCAGTTGCTTTTTTTAAAATTTTAGGTCCTCCACCTAAAAATTCCACCTCCCCGGGCCGCGGCTGCACGTCACCACTTTGAGGATAATGTTGCATTACCTTATTTACTTTTAAATTAGTATATAAAACCATAGTAGCTACTAAAAATTCATCTGGATTTGTTGTTTTTAACCACCTATATATATTTTCTTTATGTCTATTAATCTCCGCCATCACCGTCTCTGCCTCTGCCTCTGCCTCTGCCTCTGCCTCTGCCTCTGCCTCTGCCTCTGCCTCTGCCTCTGCATCTGCCTCTGCCTCTGCATCTGCCTCTGCCTCTGCCTCTGCATCTGCCTCCTCCTCCTCGTCAGCCGATGACAGTCCTCCTCCTCCTCCTACTATAGCTTGGCGAACGGGTAAAAAGATACGTTGAGAACTAAATTCTAATAGTTTACTATTCCACTTACTATAAGATTCACCGGGTTTTTTAACCAATTCTAATATTTTTAAGGGCATTTTAGAACTTTCATGTAGTTCAACCAGATGAACCCCTAAGCTACTCATTGTCCCCCCATACGCATGTGTGGCATTAGTAATTAAAGCTAACATTTTTTCTTTTTCGGTTTCTTCCATCATACTTCGGAATTCCGGCATCAGTTCATAATAGTCAGAACTATTATTACTTTGTAATATCACTTCTAAATTAACCATACTATTAAGAGCTTTTAAAAAATCAGTCATTATAACCCCTTTACAATTACAAGCAATATACATGGCAGAATTTAGTACATTTTGTAATTCTACTTTATCAACATTTCGCAACCATTCTAAAAGCTCCAAAATAGATGTTTTATGATCTGGAAAATAATCCATACTCGCTTCTATTTCAGAATCTGTTGGTAGAGAGCCTTCAGTCATTTGTTTTTTATAATACTTATCTATTAGTAACATACACGCCTCTTTAGGTGAAAGTTGATAATTTTCTTTCTCCGCCCCTGCCGCCGCCGCTGCCGTCGCCGCCCC
>MDSZ01262293.1_pt1 | contig 13349 bp, 11 predicted proteins | sample 811201 | NCBI WGS metagenome assembly MDSZ01 (sample SAMN05326647, study PRJNA326480) | marine metagenome | isolation source: seawater | place: Indian Ocean: North | collected 2010
AAGGTATCATAAAAGTCACAGGTAATACTGTAATTGATGCGTTATTATCAATTTCTAAAAATACAGCTAAATCAGGTAAAATTCCTAAAGGTTTTGAAACAAAAAAATTAATATTTGTCTCTATTCATCGTAGAGAAAATTGGGGTAAAAGACTTAAAGATATTATTGAGGGTCTCAAACTTATTTTAAAAACACACGAGGATGTTCAAATTTTTATGACAGTTCATCCTAATCCAATGGTAAAGAATCCAATAACAAATGCTTTAAGTAATAACTCTAGGATAATTCTTTCAGAGCCATTAGATTATCTAGAGTTGATTAAAGTAATCAAAAGTTGTGAGCTGATCCTTACCGACTCTGGAGGATTACAAGAAGAAGCTCCTTCTTTGGATAAACCTGTTCTTTTAATACGAGAGACTACTGAAAGACCAGAAGCAATTAGTTCAGGCACAGCAAGGTTAGTGGGAACTAGTAGTAATAAAATACTTAAAGAAACTAGTCGCCTTTTATTTAATAAGGATGATTATGAAAAAATGTCAAAGGCGAATAATCCTTTTGGGGACGGGAATGCTAGTAAATATATTCTTAAACATTGTGAAGATTTCTTATTATGAACTATATATCCTCGAGTGCTTTAATATTTTTAAAATCTAATGTCCTAGGAATTAATATAAAACAATAAATCACTAAGTATGAATACTCTTGATTCATCAAAAAAAATACTAATTACTGGTGCGGCTGGCTTTATTGGTGCGGCAACATCAAAAGAATTGTTGAAAAGAGGATTTACCGTTATAGGCTTAGATGATTTAAATAACTATTATGATATTGGTTTAAAAGAATCTAGGTTAAATTTAATTGAAAATTCTGCAAATAAAAGTAAATGGAAATTTTTTAAATTTGGCATAGAAGATGATTTTCAATTAGAAAAAATTTTTAATAATTTTAGACCAGAAATAGTTATAAATTTAGCTGCGCAGGCTGGTGTAAGATTTTCAATTAAGGAGCCTAAAAAGTATATCTCAAGTAATTTAGTTGGGTTTTCAAATATTCTTGAAATGTGCAGAAATTATGGTGTCGAAAATTTTATTTATGCTTCAAGTAGTTCCGTGTATGGAGGTAATAGGAACTTGCCATACCATGAAGACCAATCAGTTAATCATCCAATAAGCTTATATGCGGCAACAAAAAAATCAAATGAATTGATGGCTCATTCTTACAGTCATCTTTATGGGTTACCTTCCACTGGTTTAAGATTCTTTACTGTATACGGACCATGGGGTAGACCAGATATGGCACCTATGATTTTTGCAAAGGCAATCATGAAAGGAGATCCAATCGAGGTTTATAATTTTGGAGACATGAAGAGAGATTTTACATATATTGATGATGTTGTTGAAGTTATTTGTAGATGCTGTAATCAACCTGCAACAAAAGATAAAAATTTCAACTACGCAAATCCGTTACCATCAATATCTTTTTCATCACATCGAATTTTTAATGTGGGTAATGAAAATTCAATTGGACTATTAAACTTCATATCCAGCTTAGAAAAAGTCTTAGGTAAAAAAGTTGAGAAAATTTTTAAACCTATTCAAGATGGGGATGTTTTAGAGACAGCTGCAAATACTGATCTTTTAGAAAAATGGATAAATTTCAAGCCAAAAACTAAGCTTGAGGATGGATTAAATAAATTTGCTTTTTGGTATTTAGATTATTTTAGGGAACGCTACTAAAATTCACCAATACCAATAGTCCAAAGTTTTAACCCGAATTTTTGTATTTCAGTAGTATTACAAAACCCTTTCGTATCAAAAATCCATGCTGGTGCTCGCATGTTTTTTGAAATTTTTCCCCAATCTAGACATTTGAATTCATCCGCATCAGTTAATATGATCAAAGCATCTGCCTTAATAGTTGATTCATATTTATCAGAATGGAAGCTCCATTTATTGCTTAGTTTTGTTATTTCCGATTTATGATTTTCAAGATTCAGTTCTTTTTCTATCTGTAATGAATTTACTTTAGGGTCGTAAAAACTCAAATTAGCACCCTCACGTAGTAATTCATTAGAAATACTAATTGCTGGTGATTCTCTAGTGTCATTAGTATTAGCTTTAAATGCGAAACCAAAAATAGCTATTTTTTTTCCAGATATTGTCCCAAAGAGTTTTTGAACTATTAATTTGGAAATTCGTTTCTTTTGCCAATCGTTTATGTTTATGATTTGTTCCCAATATTGAGATACCTCTCGAAGTCCATAATGGTTACAAATATAAACAAGATTAAGAATATCTTTTTTGAAACAACTGCCACCAAAACCTGGACCTGCATTTAAGAAGTATTCTCCAATTCTGTGATCTTTACCAACAGCAAGAGCAACATCTTGAATATTTGCTCCAGTCGATTCACAAATAGCAGATACAGAATTTATTGAGCTTACTCTTTGAGCTAAGAACGCGTTTGCAATTAGTTTTGATAATTCAGAGCTCCATAAATTAGTAGTAATTATTTTGTCTTTATCAATCCAGTTAGAATAAATATTGGATAAAGATTTTATTGATTTAGCATGGTTACCTCCAATTAAAATTCTTGCAGGATTAATTAGGTCATTAATAGCTGTTCCCTCAGCAAGAAATTCTGGATTAGATAAGACATGGAATATTTTATTATTAGAGGAATTTTTGCTAGACAATTCTAAAATTTCTTTTATTGTTTGGGCTGTCTTAACTGGGAGAGTGCTTTTTTCAACTACAATTGTTTCCCCAGTCCCAAATTCTGATATTTTCCTTGCTGATGCTTCAACCCATTTGAGATCTATTGCGAGTCCTGCTCCATAACCTTCTGTTTTTGTAGGTGTATTAACTGAGATGAAAATCATATCTGCATTAGCTATGTTTTTCTCTATATCTGTAGAGAAATGAAGATTAACACCTCTACATTTTTCTATTATTTTGTCTAATCCTGGCTCAAATATTGGAAGTTTAGATAGATCTTTTTGATTCCATTGCTTAATTCTCTCGCGATTAATGTCCACTACATTTATTTGAATGTTGGGACATTTATATGCAATCACTGCCATAGATGGACCTCCTACATATCCAGCTCCAATACAGCAAATATTTTTTATTTTCATTTTAAATTTGAAATTGTTTTTTGAAATATTGAATAGTTAAATTTAACCCTTCATAGAGAGATACTTTCGGATACCAGTTTAAACGACTTCTCGCAAAATTAATATCTGGCTTTCTCTTGTATGGATCGTTCTCTGGAAGAGGATTATAAATGAAACTGCAATTATTACCAACCATATCATTAATTAAATGCGCTAAATCGTTTATTTTGATTTCTTCTGGATTTCCTAAATTTAATGGACCTTTATATTGTGAGTCCATTAATTTATCAAGACCATCAATAAGATCAAAAATAAAGCAAAATGATCTTGTTTGGGTTCCATTGCCATATATCGTTAAAGATTTTTCTTGCAAAGATTGGCAAATAAAATTACTAATAACTCGTCCATCTCTTGGGCTTAATCTTGGACCATAAGTGTTAAATATTCTTGCAATTTTAATTTTAGTTCCATACATTCTTGAAAAATCAAAACACAAAGATTCCGCAATCCTTTTACCTTCGTCGTAACAGCTTCTTTTCCCAATTGGATTTACTGCCCCCCAGTAATTCTCCTTCTGAGGGTGTTTTTCTGGATTACCATAAATTTCACTACTGCTTGCGAGCAAAAATCTTGCATTTGATTTTTTTGCCAATTCAAGCATATTTAATGTCCCTAGGAAAATGGTTTTTGAAGTTTGTATAGGATCTTTTTGATATTCGTTAATAGATGCTGGGCAAGCTAAATGCCATATTTTATCAGAATTAATTTCAATGGGGTTAACTACATCATGATCAACACAAATGAAGTTTGTATTATCTTTTAAATGAGCGATATTTTTCTGAGTGCCAGTTTTGAAATTATCTAGACATATTACCTCCTCGCCTTTTTTGAGGAGTAAATCAATCAAGTGAGAACCTAAAAAGCCTGCTCCTCCCGTAACAATATTTTTCAAAATTAATTGATAATACTAGTTCAGTATATTATGTTATGAAAAATTTTTAAATTTTTTAATTGCTTTTGTTTAAATTCTTATTTAGTCGTTAAATAATTTTTATCTTGGATAATTCCTTTAATTCCAGCAAGCATTATCCAAATTAGAATAGCAACTCTACCATCAAAATAAGTTATGTCGTATAGTTGAGCAGATAAGGCCACAAGAGTAGATGTAAAAAGACACTTGTCAAAAAAGTGATTAAATTTATTTGAAATTTGCTTAGCTTTAAATATTTTTACCCATCCTTTTAAAAGTAGAAAAGTTATGAAAGATGTGAGAATTAGTGAAAGGGGAATTCCATAATCAAAAGCTATTTGTAGAATTATATTGTGTGCATGCTGAGCTCCAAACTTCTCATTTAAAGTAATATAGTAAATCCCAAATATGCCAGCTCCGTAACCAAGAATTGGCTTTGAAATAATATAATTTAAAGTATTTCTCCATATTATTATTCTTGGGAAAGTATTAAGATCAACTAAAAAGAGTGAAGAGAATTTTGTAAAAATTAATTTAATATTTTTTGGAATATAAATAATACTTTGCTCATATGAATCAATTGGTATAAATAAATAAATAAAGTAAAATATAGCTACAAGAAATATTATAAATAAAATAACTTTAACAGAAAAAATTAATGGCAAAGATATCATCACTCCTATAAATGCTGCTCGAGAACTAGACATAAATATATAATAAAGAGTTATTAAAGCTAAAAAAAAGTATAAAAATTTTTTTACTTTATGATATCTATTTTTATAAATAAAATATATACACAAAGGCCAGACCATGGATAACCATAATCCAGTGTAATTTTGGTTACTAAAAAGACCTGATATTCCCTGCTCGGGAATTATCATGGGTTTGTTGTACCAAATAATTAATCCATTTAAAAATCGGAATGGGCCATAAATTTTAAAAATATGCTGAGCTATACAACTAAAAATTAAGGGTATTGTTCCAATTACAAAAGATTTTGCAAAGTTAATTCTTAATGATAAGTTTCTTAAATAATATTGCGAACTACTAAATAAGGTAAACAATATAGTCCATCTAAGAAAGTTAACTATTATTGTAGATTTATTATATTCAGGATAATTAAAAAAGACGAATACTGAATTAAATAATATTATACTAAATGATATAAATAGAGCTAAATTCCATTTATCTTTTAAAATTTTAATTCTATTAAATACTAATGAAATAATTAATGAAATCAGTAAAAGAAGGATACTAAACGGAAGAAAAGAGCATAAACTTAAAGCTCCAAGGTTGAAACATTTTTGACCAAATATTAAAAATTTTTCTTTAGATAAATGTTCCTTGATAGATAGCATTTAATAATTACTAATTATTTTTTAAGCTTTTATATGTTTCAATCGTTGATGTTAGACCTTGATCTAATTCTATTTTTGAAGCCCAGCCAAGTTCTTTAAATTTATTAACATCTAGATTCTTTTTTGGAGTCCCGTCTGGTTTGTCTTTATCCCAAATAATATTTCCTTTATATCCAACTTTTGTCGCAATCATATTAGCTAATTCTTTTATTGAAACATCTTTTCCTGTTCCAACATTTAAGTGTGTAAGGGGGATTCCATTACTATCTAGAGGCGCATTTTTTGCCTTAGGGTCCCATTTTTCTAAGGCAAAAACAACAGCATCGCCTAGATCATCAACATGCATAAATTCTCTCTGTGGGTTACCTGTCCCCCAACATATTACTTCTTTAGCTCCGGTTTTCTTGGCTTCATGAAATTTCCTAATTAATGAAGCTAATACGTGACTATTAGTAGGATGATAATTATCGTAAGGGCCATATAAATTGGTTGGCATCAATGAAATAGCGTCAAATTCATATTGATCTCTTAAGGCTTGACAAAGTTTTATTCCAGCTATCTTAGCTATAGCATAAGATTCATTAGTTTTTTCTAAAGAACCTTTAAGTAGGTATTCCTCTTTAATTGGCTGTTCTGCATATTTAGGATAAATACAACTACTACCTAGAAATATAAATCTTTTAACACCTGCTCTGTATGCAGTTTCAATAACATTTGTTTGCATTTTGATATTTTCAAGTAAGAAATCTGCAGGCTGAGAAGAGTTCGCCAATATTCCTCCAACTTTCGCAGCAGCATGCACTACGATGGTTGGTGAGTTCTTTTTAAACCACTTATTTAAATTTTCAAAATCTAGTAAATCTAAATCTTTTCTTGATGGTAGGAGTAATTTCCCGCCACTATTTTGATCGCCATATCCATGTTTTTTAAGCTGCCTTACAATCGCTCTACCAGCCATTCCATTAGAGCCTGTGATGAAAATCTTGTCTTGCGTTGTTAATTTATTTTGCATTAAGTTAGACTCCAAATAAAAAGCATTAATAAGATGGTGGAGATTCAAATTCAGCTGATATTGTAATTCCTGATTTCTTTAGTATTAATTCTTTTTTTGCTTCTTCTTTATCAAATTCAATCATTTCAGAAATCATTTCCTCCAGAGTTATTTTGGGGGTCCAACCTAATTCATCATGAGCTTTAGTTGAATCTCCTAACAATTCATGAACTTCTGTTGGCCTGAAATAACGAGGATCTATTCTAATAACGATTTCATTGGTATCTGCTCTTCTTCCAATCTCATTCACTCCTTTCCCTTCCCACAAAATAGCTGGACTATTAGCTTTGTTTTTCCAACCAAGTTTTTCTGCACTTATTTCAATAAATTTTCTGACTGTCTCCATTCTACCTGAAGCAATTACGTAATCTTTTGGATTTTCTTGTTGTAACATTAACCATTGCATTGCTACGTAATCTCTTGCATGCCCCCAATCTCTCTTAGAGTCAAGGTTTCCCAAATAAAGACAATTTTCAAGACCCGAATTTATTCTTGATAACCCGCGAGTAATTTTCTTCGTCACAAATGTTTCTCCTCTACGGGGACTTTCATGATTAAATAAGATCCCATTGCACGCAAACATTCCATAAGCTTCTCTGTAATTAACAACTATCCAGTAAGCATAAAGTTTTGCTACCCCATACGGACTCCTAGGATAAAATGGTGTGGTTTCTTTTTGGGGAGATTCTTTTATAAGACCATATAATTCACTAGTGCTAGCTTGATAGAACTTTGTCTTTCTTGCCAGGTTTAGAATTCTTATAGCCTCAAGAATTCTGAGAACACCCAGTGCGTCGCAATTAGCTGTATATTCTGGAGTCTCAAAACTAACTCCAACATGGCTTTGCGCACCTAAATTATAGATTTCATCAGGTTGTATTTGTTGGATAACTCTAATTAAATTAGTGCTGTCAGTTAAATCTCCGTAATGAAGTATTAAGCTTGGATTTTCTTCATGAGGATCCTCGTACAAATGGTTAATTCTTGAAGTGTTGAAACTGCTTGAGCGTCTCTTCAGTCCATGTACTTCATAACCTTTTTCTAAAAGAAATTCTGTAAGGTAACTACCATCTTGTCCTGTAATTCCTGTTATGAGAGCTTTTTTTATTTTTTCTCCTTTATTTTGCATTATTTTGATGATTTATTTTTAAATTAATTTCTCAAAGAAATTCTAGTAAACTTACGCTTCCTGCAGGATTCGAACCTGCGGCCCACTGCTTAGAAGGCAGTTGCTCTATCCAGCTGAGCTAAGGAAGCTTATTCTATGACTTTTTTGTTCAGCTGAGAAAACAATTTGATCTCAATCTGCAGAATAAACAATCATATACTCGACTTTTATCTTACTAATCAAAAGTAACAGAAACAACCTTTTTTCATCAATAATAATTTCTTTTAAAATTATTTTATTTGTCTACCATATAAATCATCGAATCTAGTAATATCATCTTCACCCAAATAAGAACCAATCTGTACCTCTATTAATATTAAGGGAACTTTTTCAGGGTTTGACAATCTATGTTTTGCCCCAAGAGGTACATATATACCTTCATTCTTTTTAAGGATGGAAATTTTGTTATTTATTTCTACTTTTGCAGTTCCACTAACTATTACCCAGTGCTCTGAACGAAATTTATGCATTTGAAGGGAAAGCTTACCTTTTGGTTTGATTTCCAATTTTTTTACTTGCCACATCAAACCTTCTTCAATGGAAGTGTAATTCCCCCAAGGTCTAAATACTTTTCGATTAGTTAATGCTTCAACAAAATCCTTTTTTTCAATTTCTTTGACGATAGTTTTCATTTCTGAAGCGGACTGTTTATTAATCACTAAAATTGCATCTTTAGTTTCAACAATAATTAGATTTTTAAATCCTGCTCCAACAATTAGTCTTCCTTCACTTCTTATGTAGGATTCTTGAACATTTTTTATAAATGTTTTTCCTTTTAGGAAATTTCCATTTTTATCTTTATCTGATTTTTCCCAAATAGATTTCCAACTTCCTATATCTGTCCATTTAGTATCAAAAGCTATTACTACCCCCTTTCTTGTCTTTTCCATAATTGCACAATCTATTGATAAATTTGGACACTCTTGAAATAGCTCTTTTGGGATACGCAAAAAATCATTATCCTTGTGACTTTCTCGAATTAATTCACAACACAAATTATAGATTTTTGACTCATAGCACTTTATTTCGTTCAATATTGTTGAAGCTTTAAACAAAAAAATACCACTATTCCAAGTAAAACATTTATTTTTTAGCATTTTCTCGGCAACTTCTTTATTTGGTTTTTCTACAAATTTTTTTATACGACTTATGTTGTTGTTTTTTGTTAGTTTTTCAAATGCCTCAATGTACCCATAACCCGTTTCGGGACGAGTTGGGAGTACTCCAAAGGTAACTAGATTTCCTTTTTTAGCTTCATTTAAACCTTTTCTTATGATTTGGCAAAATTCTAATTCATCATCAATAATATGATCTGATGAAAGGACTAATAAAATAGGATCATATTCAATATCTTCAGCTAAAAGAGCCGCTAATGTTGTTGCAGGAGCTGTATTTCTTCCAAATGGTTCAAGAAGTAATGATTTTGGCTTTACTCCTATTTGCCTCATTTGTTCTGCTGCAATAAATCTATGTTCTTCATTGCAAATAACAATTGGATCTACTAAGTTTTCTAAACCTTCTAATCTTAATAATGTATTCTGTAAAAGAGTATAATTATTATTTTCAATAGGGTTTAAATATTGTTTTGGGAAAGATGCTCTCGATAGAGGCCAGAGCCTTTTGCCGCTTCCTCCGGAAAGAATAACTGGTAGTATTTTTAAGTTATTTTCATTTTCGCTTTTTTCCACAATTAGATTAACAAAAAATTTCTATTATAAATTAATAATAGTAAGTTATATAATTGGAAAATTTAATAATGTAGAAAAGATGTAATATTGAAAATATTTAAAGGTTATAATTGAATTTAGGTAAAAAAAATCTGTGTCTCGAAAAACGGTATCAGCATCACAAAAAAGAGAAATTCTAGAACGTTTCCAAAATGGATCTAAAATTAAAGATATTGCAAAAGATTTTCAATTTACAATTCCTACAATTACAAGACAGTTAAAAAATTTAGTAGGAGAAGAGGAATTTTCTAGAACAAAAAAAATCATAAACAATAGTTCATTAATTAAAAATAAAATCGGCGATGATACGCAAAAAATTTCAGAAGCAAAAGAGATTAATAGCGGAAAATATAATGAAGTTAAAGAAAATAGCGATAATGTTACTTTTTTTGAGTTAGTACCTCTAGAGGTTGAAATAGATTCAGCTAATCAAAAAGATATTTCATCAAAACCTATTAATTCAATTGAGTTCCCAAAAGTCGTTTTTATGATCGTTGATTCTAAAATAGAACTACAGACAAAATTGCTAAAAGATTATGCTTCTTGGAGTTTCCTCCCTGAAGATGATTTAAATAGAAATACTATTGAGATTTTTTCGGATCAGAAATCTGCAAAGAAATTTTGCTCCCAAAATCAAAAAGTAATAAAAGTTCCAAATCCTAATGTTTTTTTAATTGCTTCTGAAAACCTTAAAAGAAGAGGTATTTCAAGGATAATATTTGATCATTTATTGCTTTCATTATAATTAATTTTTAAATTATTCCAAATAAAAACTAAGTTTTAATAAACTAAAGCTCAATGATCCTGTAATGAAACTGCTTGTAATTATAAATGATACTGGCAGCGGAATAGTTTTCGTAAAATAAAAGTTGGCTCTTCTTTTTTGAGAGCTATTTTGTATACATAAAAATATAAATACAAATAGAAAAGTATTAAGTAATAAATTAAAAATTAAAAATTTTGAATTTTTTTTCATAAATTTAATAAATTTTTTTATTTTAAAGCTAAGTTGTAAATCTTATTTCTGGATATATTATGTTTCTTTGATAAAAAATTAGCTGCTTTTGAATGACTTAAACCAGCATTCGTTAGATATATTAAATCTTCTTTTAGAGATTTTATTTCGGAAATTTCATCTATTTTTGTTTTTTTATAACTACTGATAATTATTGTAAACTCTCCTCTTGGCTCATTTTTTTCAAAATATTTAATAACTTCTGAAATTTTATTCCCTATATGTTGCTCATATTTCTTAGTTAGCTCTCTTAAAATCGCAATATCTCTTTCTCCTCCGCAAATATTATTTAGATCTGATAGTAATTTTTTTACTCTATTAGGTGATTCATAAATGATGGATGTAAAATTACTATTATGGATTGAACTAATTAAATTTGCCCTTTCTTTCCCAGTTTTTGGAATGAATCCATAAAAAACGAATTGAGATGTTGATAGACCACTGCTTATCAAAGCACTTATTGCTGCGCAAGGGCCTGGCACCGAAATTACATCAAAATTATTAGATCTTACAAATTTAACAAGAGATTCTCCTGGATCACTAATTAATGGCATACCTGCATCACTAACTAAAGCAACCGAACTTCCCTTATGTAATTGATTTAGTATTGTATTAAATCTGCTCATATAATTGTTGTCGTTCAAGCTAATAAGCTTATTAGATAAGTTTAAATAATTTAATAATTTTAAAGTTACTCTAGTATCTTCGCACGCAATAAGGTTTACATTTTTAAGAATTTTGACTGCTCTTTTTGAAATATCTGTTAAGTTGCCAATTGGAGTGCCTACAATGTAGAGAGTGCTTTTTTCAGGTTCGCATTTTCTATGAGATAATTGATTATCAATATTAATCATGTTTTTGTGACTTACTTGCCTGAAGGGGTGTGCTCTGAATATTTAATTAATATTTTTAGAGAAATTGGGATAAATGTCTGCTCTCTTTTAAATACATATACTCAAGATAACTGCGATTTTAAAAAGTTCAGCAAAAAGTTAGATATTAAAAATATAAAAAATGATATAGTTACAGAAGCTGACCTTAAAGTAAATGAAATAATAAAAAGCTTTATTATAAGAAATTTTGGAAATATAGATTGGGAATTTCTAAGTGAAGAAGATTATAAAATTAAAGAAATAGAGCATTTTAAAAGCGACTGGGTTTGGATAATAGATCCATTAGATGGAACTAGAGATTTTGTGAATAGATCTGGTGAATATGCTTGTCATATAGCCTTGGCCTATAAGAAAAAAATTATAATGGCTAATATTATTGTTCCCAGTAGAGAAGAATTATGGCTCTACTTAAAAGATAAAGGAACTTGGTGTGAAGACTTATCCAATAATAAAATTAAATTCCAATCGCCTAAAATCAAGAAAAGAACGGAGATTATAATTACTAAAAGCAGAAGTCACTCTCACGAAAAACTAGAAAATTTGCTTTTGAAATTTAATCCGAAAAAAGTAATTGGAATGGGAAGTATTGGATACAAAATAACATCAATCATCAGAGGTCAAGCAGATCTTTATATTTCCTATTCTTTACCAGGTAAATCTTCACCTAAAGATTGGGATATGGCCGCACCTGAGGCTATTTTGAGAGGCTATGGGGGATTCTTGACAGATATCTACTGTAGAGATCTAGAATTTTTAGAGCACAATAAATTTAATCAAGGAGGAATTATAGTCGGATCTTTGAATTTAAATCACAGGGATATCTGTAAAAAATTATTAGAGTTAATTAAAAATTAAATAAATCTACGTTAATGGTGCTACTGGAGTAGGGGTTGGTTCTGGGTAAGACATCCCTCCGTTTTGAGTAACTCCTCTAAGAGTTAAATTAATTCTTCCTCTACTATCAATTTCTCGCACCCTTACAGTTACCTCATCTCCTTGCCTTACAACATCTTCAACTCTCTCAACTCTAGCTTCAGAAAGTTGAGAAATATGAACCATTCCCTCTTTGCCAGGAAGTATCTCAACGAAAGCTCCAATAGGGATTATCCTAGTTACCACTCCGGAGAAGATTTCTCCTTCATGTACTTTTCTAGTCAATCCTTCTATTATTTTTTGAGCTTCTTCGGCTGCAGCTCCATCATGGGAGGCAATAGTAACTATTCCTCCATCTTCTATATCTATTTTTGTATTAGTTCTTTCAGTAATACCTTTTATAGTTCTTCCTCCTGGACCAATCACTGTTCCTATAAGTTCTGGATCGATTCTAAAGCTTAAAAGTCTTGGCGCATGTGGAGATAATGAATCTTGTGGCTTTTCGATTGCTTCTTTCATTTTCTCTAAAATATGCAATCTCGCTGGACGAGCTTTTTTGATTGCATCAGAAATAACTGAAACCGGCAATCCCGTTATTTTCATATCCATTTGTAATGCTGTTATTCCTTTATCAGTTCCAGCAACTTTAAAATCCATATCACCTAGAAAATCTTCTATCCCTTGAATATCAGTGAGGATTCGAATATCTTTCCCTTCTTTTATTAAACCCATAGCTGTTCCTCCTACAGGTGCTTTCAAGGGCACACCGGCATCAAGTAATGAAAGTGTGCTCCCACATACTGATCCCATTGAAGTGGATCCATTAGAACTTAAAACCTCGCTAACTACTCGGAGAACGTATGGGAATGTTTCTTTACCGGGAAGTACTGGAATTATTGCTCTTTCTGCCAAAGCTCCATGACCTATCTCTCTCCTTCCTGGAGTTCTAAGAGGTCTAGTTTCTCCAACAGAATAAGGTGGAAAATTATAGTGATGCAAATAAGTTTTTTCGGTACTTGGATTTAGATCATCCATCTCTTGTGCGTCGCTCGGAGTGCCAAGAGTTGTAGTAGATAATACTTGAGTTAGGCCTCTTTGAAACAATGCTGAGCCGTGGACTCTTTTTGGTAATATTCCTGCTGAGGCTTGTATTTTTCTAACTTCGTCAAGATCTCTCCC
>MDSZ01129244.1_pt1 | contig 13347 bp, 10 predicted proteins | sample 811201 | NCBI WGS metagenome assembly MDSZ01 (sample SAMN05326647, study PRJNA326480) | marine metagenome | isolation source: seawater | place: Indian Ocean: North | collected 2010
GGACGTAAAGGTGGATCGTTCCTTGAGAGCGGATACGTTTACGCACCATATGTACCACTCCAGGTAACTCCAACCATTTTCGGTGTCGAGGACTTCGTACCTCGTAAGGGGGTCATGACCCGCTACGCCAAGAAGATGGTTAGACCTGATATGTATGGTCTCGTCATTGTTGAAGATCTTAACGGCTAATTATAGCACGATCTAAACACAGAAAAGCCTCACCATTAACTTGGTGGGGCTTTTTTATTTCTATTATGCTTTAACTGCTATCCAGAACTAATTATTATGATATACCTGCGCCAAGGAGATTGAATGAATGGCTTATCCAACTCTCACACCAGCTAGCACTATCAGCGTCTCTAGACTTCCAGTTACGGGGAATGCAGATAATGTAAATGCTTCAACCAACCCCTTACCGTATGGGGTTTATATCGATCATGCCTCCTCACATGATGCCCTGAAGGGTTTTGTGACCGGCGCAGTCGATCAAGTCGCCTATGTTTACCGGAAGCTTGGTGGCGATGTCCTTGACATTGAAATTACAGAACATCAGGTTTACGCAGCTTATGAAGAAGCCTGTCTTGAATATTCGTACTTGGTCAACGTTCACCAAGCCAAGAATGTCCTTGGTAGCGTTTTGGGTGCCGGTACTGGGTCTTTTGATAATGATGGAGAGCTTCTTAGCGCAGACGCACTTAGTGGCTCAAATGTTGCCCTCAAATATCCCAGGTATGATTTTCAATATGCAAAGCGAGTTGGCGAAACTGTATCTACAGAAGCAGGACTTGGTGGTCTTGTCCCCATTTACTCTGCCTCTTTCAACACGGTTACGGATCAACAAGACTACGATTTGCAAACCCTCATATCTTCTTCGGCTGCTAACTCTGCTAGCGCCCCTTATTTCGAGAAGGTGGGAGATAAAAGAATAACGATCAGAAAAGTGTATTATAAAACTCCGAATGCCATGTGGAGATTCTACGGATATTATGGCGGCTTGAATACAGTCGGAAACCTATCATACTATGGTCAATATTCAGACGATTCTACTTTTGAAGTAATTCCAGCTTGGCAGAACAAAGCACAAGCCATGGCGTTTGAGGACGCAATTTACACGAGAAATTCACACTTTTCTTACGAGATAAAAGATAACAACTTGAGGTTATTCCCAAGCCCGGTGGATTCTTCTCCAAAAAAGATGTGGGTGGATTTCACGGTGGAGACAGATCCTTGGACGGAGGAGAGCAACAAACTGGATGGTGCCAAGGGCATCAACAATATGAATACGCTGCCATTTGAAAACATACCGTATGACAGTATCAATTCAATTGGTAAACAATGGATCCGAAGGTTTGCCCTTGCTCTCTCTAAAGAGATGCTGGGACTTGTCCGAAGCAAGTTCGCTACTATACCCATCCCTAATGAAAGTGTAACGCTAAACGGTCCAGCCCTTGTTACAGAAGCCAAGACAGAACAACAGGCTTTGAGGGACGAACTGAAGACTGTGCTTGATGAACTTACGTATGAAAAACTTGCTGAGAAAGACAGCAACATTGCTGACTCCTCGCAGAACGTACTGAAGAACATACCCCCTTCAGTATTTGTAGGATAATATAAATGGCAGATAACAAGTGGTCACAACCAGATAGTCCTCCTCCTCCCTTATTTACTGGGGAGAAAGAGCGCAATTTAGTCAAGCAGATCAATGATGAGGTCATCGAGAGGGTCATAGGTCAAACTGTCCTTTATTATCCCATAAGTATGCAAGATACTAACTTTCATCCCCTTTATGGCGAAGCGATAGAAAAGACTTTTTTGCCCCCGGTGAGGGTTTATGCTTTGATCGGCTGGGATGGGCAGCAAACAACCAATAATTCTTTTGGGGTTGATAAGAGGTCTTCTATTAACATATACTTCCACAAGAGAAGGCTAACTGAAGACCAAAACCTTTACGTTCGAGAAGGAGACTTTATTTTGTATGGCAATTTTCATTACGAAATAGTCACTCTCAACGAACCCCGTCAGCTTTTTGGTCAAGTGGACTATAAATACGAGATAGAAGCAACATGTCGAAGAGCGAGAAAGGGAACTTTTAATGCTTACTAGGATTTAACCAATGTCGAACTATACAGGAATTCCAGATGAAGATAGAGTGGGGATTGATCGAGATCTCAATTTTGCCCCCTCGACTCTAGAGACCATTGATTTTGCACTCTATGATTACATAAATGACGAGCTAGCACTCAAGATAAGCACCAACACAGGGACAAAAAAAGTCCCAGTTATATGGGCATCCGCAGAAAGATCCTTCCAGATTAAGAACAACGAAGAGTATCGAGATGACGAGGGGATGATTATTCTACCCGCCTTAACAATAGAAAGAAAAGATGTCGACAAGAACCCATCCAGAAAGGGTGCTTATTACGGAGGAATGTTCCCTCTCAATACCCAAAAGGAAAAGGGCGGATCTATTGTTATTTCGCGAAAAATAAAACAAGACAAAACATCCAATTATGCAAATGCCACCGCAGACAGGAGGTGGAACAACGTCGCCGCACCCAACTTTGTCAGAAAAGCGACAAAGAAGGTGGTGTATGAAACGATATCCATACCTCCCATTATTCATGTTTCAGTTAATTATGAAATTAGGATAAGAACCGAATACCAACAACAAATGAATGAGTTGATTCTTCCCTTTGTAACGAAACCGGGCTTTATCAATAGTTTCATGGTAAATCGAGACGGACATCGATATGAAGTTTTTCTGGGAGCAAACTTCCGTTCCGACAACAATTTGAATGCCATGGAGAACGAAGAGAGAAAGTATGAAACAGTCATCACTCTGGAGGTGTTAGGCTACCTCGTTGGCGAAGGAGAAAACCAGCAAACTCCTCGATTTTCTATTAGAGAAAACGCCGTCGAAGTACAGATCCCCAGAGAGCATGTTGTGTGGGATGATCCCCTGGTTACAGGCGGTCCCCCTCGCGCAAGTAAAGAAAATGTTGGAGTGGACGGCAAGTATAGAGAATAATTTTGGACTTTCAAAAAACAAAACACTATTTACTAAAGAAATAATACCGTCATAATTGCAAAGACGAAATAAAGGAGAATTCGATAATGTCAGCAAGAGATTACAAGTTTGTATCACCGGGAGTATTTATTGAGGAAATCGACAACTCTCAAATTCCAGAAGCTCCAGAGGCAATCGGTCCAGTAGTTATTGGTCGTGCCAGAAGAGGTCCAGCATATAGACCAGTAAAAGTAAATTCATTCTCAGAATTTATTACAATTTTTGGAAACCCTGTTGCTGGTCAAGAAGCCAGCGATATTTGGAGAAGCGGAATTCCTACCGCTCCCACATTTGCTGCTTACGCAGCCCAAGCTTGGCTTAAGAATAACTCTCCTTTAACTTTCATTCGCCTTCTGGGGGACCAAGACCCGTTGGCAGCAACTTCGGATAATAACGCGACAGCCGGTTGGGTTGTGACCGAAAAGGGATCTTCTACCTTTGCAGCAGCGGGTGGTGGAGCATACGGATTGTTCCTTTTCAACTCGGGAGCATCGGGAGAAGCTGCGGAGAACTCAAAAGGGTGCTTGGCTGCTACATTCTATTGCACCACAGGAGCCCCAGTCCTTTCTGGTTCAATTCGAAACCCAGTTAACGATGATGACGAAGATTATGCATGGAACAGTGGCGGCAAGATGACGGGATCCTCCGCCTTGATTTGCTCTCTTGACACTAACAAAACATTTAAAATAAGAATATACGACGAAGGTGGCTTCCCCTTGGCAAGCGATGGAAACGTTCTCAAGGAAACGATCTTTAATTTTGATCCAACTTCGCAAAATTATATCAGAAAGGTGTTTAACACCAACCCAACTAAGACCAATAGCAATGTTTCAACCCCAACGGATACTTTCTTCTTGGGGCAAAGTTACGATAGGCATGTTAAGGATGTGATTTCGGCAAGCACTGACTGCTATGGTATGATTATGCAAATCGGTGGAACTACCGTTGAAGATGGTGGTAATTATAAATTCGCTACCAATGCTTCACAAACTGGTTGGTTCTTCTCACAAGACCTTAGAAACACTTCTGGGTCTGCCGACTCTGACGAAAACAAGTTAAGCCCATCTTTCGACGCTGGAGATACAGCACTCGCTTCGAGGCTTTTCAAGTTGCACACCCTTTCCACTGGCGAGGAAGAGCAGAGAAACTTCAAGGTATCCATTGAGGACCTTAGATATTCTAGAAATCCAAATAGCCCGTATGGAACTTTCACACTTTCCATTAGAGATATCAGAGATACTGACGGGGCTAGAAAATATGTTGAGCGTTACACAAATCTTACCTTGGATCCAAACTCTCCAAACTACATCGCCAATCAGATTGGTGACATGTATGTGCAGTGGGACACTACGGAGCATAGATTGGTTGAATATGGGTCTTACCCAAATAAATCAAAGATTGTTCGTGTAGAGATGGCAAATTCTGTAGAGGCAGCGCAGACTAATCCGGAATTGCTTCCGTTCGGCGTTTACGGTCCTGTGAAGCTTAAAGACTTTGACTTTACCACAGACGAAACTCAACTATCCGCTAGTCAGCCAATTGCGAATACCGCTCCTTTCTTGACAGCGGGTTCTGGTTCTCAGTATGGAGCAGTTACCGGATCTGTCGATTTCGGCGCAGTTCTTTTGGCTACTGGGTCAAACGCCCTTCCTTTCACAGGAAGTGTTGAATTCCCAGCCCTCCCGTTGAGAGTTAGCGCCAGCACTGATGGCTTATCGGATCCAACCGAGGCGTATTTCGGAGCACAATTCACGAGAGGATCCTCCTCTGTTGTGTTCGACGAAAGCTGTTTCGATGTTCTTTACACCCTTCCGAACGGAGCGGGTGGAAGTGACGGATTTTCAGCCGTCTCCAATACCTCCCAAGTTTCATGGTACTTCACACTAGATGACTTGGTAACTGATGATGCTTCAACAAAGCCAGCTTATTACCAATCTGGATCCCGCGCAAACGGATCTTCGGTTACTGCGATGACAGGTTCTTATAAGGCTATTCTCGACAAGGGATATGATAGATTTACATCGCCGCTTTATGGAGGCTTTAACGGATTTAATATTCGAGAGAAGGAGCCATTCAATTACAGAGCACTCCCAGAGGGAGCAACTGAGGTTGGCTACTCGATGTATTACTCGGTGAAGAAAGCCATCGATATGTATGCTGATCCTGAATTCATCGAAGGTAACTTGTTAGTAGCCCCAGGAATTGTCAATGAGGGTCTTACCACAAGAATGATTGAGACAGCGGAAGGCAGAGGTGACACCTTGGCAATTATTGATCCTAGAGGTGGCTATACCCCTGCTTCGGAAGATACTCAGACTGAGCAAGAAAGAATTTCGACAACACATGTCACAGATGTTGTCTCTAACATGACCACGAGAGCACTGAACTCCAGTTACGGAGCCACGTACTATCCTTGGGTTAGAGTTACCGACACTATCAGCGGGCGCGGCGTTTGGTCACCACCTTCCGTAGCAGCCCTCGGCGCACTTTCTTACTCTGAAAGTCAGTCCGCCCTTTGGTTTGCACCAGCAGGATTTAACAGAGGTGGATTGACCGATGGTGCTGCCGGTATCCCTGTGACAATGGTTAGAAGCAAGCTAACTTCTAAACAAAGAGATGATCTTTATGACGCAAACATTAACCCGATTGCAACATTCCCGAACGAAGGCATTGTAATCTTCGGTCAGAAGACACTACAAGTTACTCCTTCCGCCCTGGATAGAATTAACGTAAGAAGGTTGATGATTTTTGTGAAGAAAGAAATTTCTAGAATTGCATCAACGTTGTTGTTCGAGCCTAACGTGCAGTCAACTTGGAATAACTTCACCTCCAGAGCAGAGCCGTTCCTTAACAATATTAAGAACAACTTTGGTCTAGATGCTTTCAAGGTTATCTTGGACGACACTACAACAACTCCAGACTTGATTGATCAAAACATCATTTACGCTAAGATTTTCTTGAAGCCAACTAAAGCTGTAGAGTTCTTCGCAATTGATTTCGTGATCACAAACTCTGGTGCAGGTTTTGAGGATTAAAAAATAGTATCAAAACTATTTACTATGAAGCGAAACAATTAACAAAATACACTTCAAAGGAAACGTAATAAAATGGCAGCAAAATTTTGGGCAAACTCGAATGCAGAAGCAAAAAGAAAGTATAGATTTATTTTGGATATTTCCAAGACGGTACCTGGGCAATCTCTAAAGTTTGAAAAATGGGTAATCACCAAGGTCAACAGACCTAGTTTTCAAATCAGCGAGACAACCCACGCATACTTAAATCACACCTTCTACTTCCCAGGAAGACTTACATGGCAAGACGTTTCGTTCACAGTGGTTGACGCCATCAATCCAGACTCCACTGGAGTTTTGATGGGAATGTTATCTGCGTCTGGATATAAATTGCCTAATCAAGCGACAAGCCCCAATGCTCAAGGGACTATTTCTAAAGCCAAGTCTAATATCGACAATGTTAAGATCTCCTCCATTGATGCTGACGGCAACCTTCTTGACACTTGGACACTCTGGAATGCGTGGATTTCCCAAGCTAATACTGGGGATTATGATTACACGGCAGATGACCTCATGTCGATTGATGTGACCATGAAGTACGACTATGCAACATACGCTATCGAGGGACAAGAGAAAGGAGAAAGAATTAACTCTTCTGGTGGAGCTGCCTTCTACGGCAAGCTTGCCAGTCCCGGTAATTCTTAAAAAATACTTAACATTTTTTTCCACCTAGCCTATAATTATCCTACCAATTAAACCACACGAGGTATAAATGAGTTCTAGAAATAACCAAGAGAGATTTGGGGGACCCCTTTCCCCAGATGGTGATGTACCTGCGCCAGAAATATTGCAGCAAACTGAAGCCACGCAGCCTACAATGTCTTACATTGCCCCCACTGAGATGGTGGAGTTGCCTTCCAAGGGAGCGTTTTATCCCGAAGGTCATCCCCTTTATAACACAACTGCGTTGGAAATTCGGCACATGACCGCCAAAGACGAAGATATTCTTGTCAACCAATCTTATATTAAAAAGGGCATTGTTATTGACCGCCTTCTTGAGAGCGTAATAGTGAACAAGAATATAAAGGTGGCTGATCTTCTAGTCGGTGACAAGAACGCTGTGATTATTGCCACACGAATTACCGGGTATGGTGAAGAATATTTAACAAAGATAGCGTGCCCTTCGTGCGGAGCCATCTCGGAGAATGAGTTTGACTTGTCCGAAGCAGCTAAAGTCACCACCCCAGACCTAGACACTCACAACGCAACCCAGACTGAGAATGGCACCTTTCTGCTTACACTTCCAAAGTCGGGGGTAACAGTAGAAGTCAGACCTCTTACGGGAGCCGATGAGAAATCTCTAATCAACTCAGAAGCAACTAGAAAAAAGCACAAACTGGCACCTATTGGTCTTACCGACCATATGAAAAACTACGTAATATCCGCTAGTAATCAAGGATCTCCAGTTAATCCGCATGAGTTTATTGACAACATGCCAGCCCTTGACTCTAGGTATCTCAGAAGCACATATAGGGACCTTATGCCTAATGTTGAACTTGTGCAACATTATGAATGCAATGATTGCGGCTATGAACAAGATTTGGAGGTACCGTTTACCTCTGACTTTTTTTGGCCTAAGTGATAAATATATTGAGAGTGTATACGAGGAAATGTTCCTCTTGAAGTATCACGGCGGCTGGAGTTTGCTAGAGACATATAATCTACCCATAATGATTAGAAGGTGGTTTATTAGAAGGCTGCAAAAGCAATTCGATAAAGAAAAGCAAGAAATAGAAAAAGCCAAAAGAAGATCAAGATAGCCTATAACCAACGGCTTATTTTGATCTTTTTTTTTATTATTAATAACTATTTATAACGGAGGAGTATGTCATGGAAGATAACAAAGCGCAAGATCTCGCACCTATCGAGATTAATTTGAAACCCGAAACAATTGACGAAGGCTATCTTAGGATGCTCGGCTTTCAAATAGAAGCAATATTAAAAATGATGTTTGGCGGCTCTTTTGTCCCCACCAGCATTAGGGGTACAAAAGAACAAGTATCTCACTTTGCCAGGGCACTTGGCAACGAAAGGCGATACCTTAGAGCTTTTGAAAAGCACGGCTTGACCGACAAGAGAACTCTAAACAATAGGCACAAATTAGAAAAAGCAATTGCAGGATTTGAAAAGTCCACAGGTATCAAGTGGCCTTTCAAATAGGAAATAACTCATGGCTTTAACACCAGAAGAGCAGCAAAAACTAAATGAATTATTGGAAAAGACCAATCAAGGTTTAGCCAAGCAGGTGGAGTTTCATGCAAAAATGGCGAGACTTCAGGGGGAGGAGGTTTCCAAAGCGAAAGAACTTTCGGAAACGTATGCCCTAAGAGGATCTCTTCAAGCTGAATTGTTAGAGCTTTTGCAAACCGAAGGTGAGGAGCGAAGTAAAATTGCTGCATCTATGCTGCAAGAATTAGAAAGAGATAAGGAAAAGGGAAGAATAAATCGTGAAAATTACCAGGCACAGGTCGCAATTCTCAAAGAAATTCAAACCCTGGAAGCCCTTTCTAGGACAGGTAACGAAGAACTTCAGGCAAGCGCTGAAGCAAGACTCCATACACTAAAGCAACAATTAGCAGAACAAAAAAAGCTGAACGAAGCTCAACAAGCAGGTGTTGTGGCGGGAGCTAGTATAGTCTCTAACATGGGAAAACTCATTGGTTTCTCAGATAATTTGAGCACTGGCATTACGGGCAATTTGTTAAAAGCAGCCTCATCCGGTAAGGGGCTTGGTGCCGCTCTCCAAGGCGCAGCAGCACAAGCCATGGATCTCTTTAGCTTGTCGAATGTTGCTGCATATTTTGTGCAACATATGATAGAGATGGGCGTTGCCATGGACAATGTTGCCTCTAACTTTGTAGCAGCGACAGGGGCATCTAGAGAATTTGGGGCAGTTATTGAAGATAGCTTCTTGGCTACAGCCAAATATGGTGTCAGTATACAGGAGGCAGGATCCGCCGCTGAAGCCCTCACTCTAGAATTTGGTAGGTTTTCGCAGCAAAACAACGAAGTTAGACAATCTCTTATAGAATCCACCGCCCTCATGGAGCAATTAGGAATTAGCTCTCGAACCACCGCAGATAATATGACTTATTTGGTTTCGGGATTAGGGATCGGCGTTGGCGAAGCCCAGGCAACTCTAGAGAGCTTCGTGACAACCGGGCGACAAATGGGCATTCCAGCGAGCCAGATGGCTGAATCATTCGATGCGCTTCAACCACGCCTCGCACTTTTTGGCAAAAACGCACCTCAGATTTTTGAACAAACAGCAAAGGCTGCTAAATCTCTAGGTATGGAGGTCAACGATCTTGGTCAAAGCTTGTTTGCACTCAGTGAAGGTCTCGACACATTTGATGAGGCAGCCGAAAAAGTGGCAGCATTTAATCTTACGTTGGGCGGCTCTTTTGTCAATACTTATGATTTGGTGATGGCAGCAGCCGAAGGACCATTTGAGCAGATAAAACTACTTCGAGACGGACTCGAAGCGGCGGGTAGATCGGTAGCGGACTTGGATTTCCGAGAAAAGCAATTTATGGCACAGCAGTTTGGGCTTGAAATAAATACTTTGACAGCCATCCTTGACGGACAAATAGACAGTCAAGATGAGCTTAACGAACAAACAAAAAGTCTGGAAGAAATAGCAAGAGAGGCTGCTCCTTCCCTTGAGATATTGTCTCAATCCTTGCAGAGCTTAACTGGCTTTTTAACTGAAACTGCGGATATGTTTAGGAGCGTGGCGACTTCCCTGGGTGATGGTCTTGGCTATGTGATTGGCGTCGTGGTGGTTGGCTCCATTGCGTTAGCCATCAAGGGATTTCTATCCGCTAAAGCGGCAGCCAAGGATACGCTTAATACTGTCAGAGAATTTACCACTTCTCTCAACAGCTTTTCCCAGTCAGCTCTAACCGCAGGAGCGAGCGCCGAGATTGCTTCCGCTGGCATGGGAGGCATAGGGGAAGCCCTTGGTGAAGTAGCCGATGAAGGTACAGACGTTGCAGGTACAACAGGGGACATGGCAGATGAGTTGGGAGGTCTAGCTGAACAAGCTGATATGGCTGATGGCAAGATGGGAAAGCTAGCAGAACAACTTGGAATAGTGGCAGCAGGATATAGCATAGCCTCTCTCGCACTGGGACCTTTGACTGAGATGTTTGATTCTCTGATGGGTCCGGATTACGGATACATTGCTGCCGGAATTACTGCCATCGCTGTAGCCGCCGCCCTTGCAGGAGCAGCTTTTTATGGGCTCATTACCGGACCACAGACAGCGATTGCCTATCTCGCTGCTTTTGGAATAGCAGCCGCAGGCTTGATGGCATTGGCATCGGGACCCACCGGAGGCGGCGCACCAAAAATGAGCAAATCCCCTGACCTAACGGCAGGCGCAGGTCAAGCAAAGGGTTTTGATATGGGAGCCGGAATGGATGACTTTATCGTCCAAGGGGAAGTAAGCGGGAAGCCAAAGATTACTCCCATTAATTCTAAAGACGAACTTATCGGAGCAAAGCCGGGAGGTCCCGTGGATGAAGCCTTTAACAGAACAGCCGCCCCCACAAGCCAAGTGCCCGAAAGACTAATTGCCGCACTGGAGAAGATAGCAAACTCCATGAACACACCAGTAGCCGCTGGTGCAGGATCAGCACAGCCAGTACATGTATCACTAGAGTTGGATAAACGCAAGTTTGGATCCGCAGTGGTGGACATCGTTAATCGCGAATTAAATTTATAGGAGGGTCCATAGGTGAGTGAAGAAAATCCAGTAGTTATAAAAAAGAGCCCGGTTACGGACTTGCCAAACGGAACCACCCTTAATGACACTTTCCGTGGATATGTCAAGGGAAAGCTGCTTAGTGTAATCTACCCATCCACCCAGGAAAGCCTCGAATTTAATTCGGGTATCATCGATAGTTTTTCCGATAACTTCTCAGCCAAATGGTCCAAGGAAGAAAGCTATGGGCGCATGGACTATATTGCGAACTACTCCAATACACAAAGGAGCATGAGCGTAAGTATAATTTTAATTGCGGAATCAGAAACTATAGCACAAAGAAACATGGCACAGATGTCAAAGCTATCGCAATTCATGTATCCCACTTACGAGGGGGGAGCGATCAAGGATCGCCCTCTTATAAAAATAAAAATGATGAATCTTATTCAAGATGCGGCAACCGGCGGACCCCTGCTTGGATTTATTGAAAGCTTGGACCATAGTTTTGATTTAAAAGAGGGTGCCTTTTTTTCAAATGGAATGTTGTTTCCTAAGTTTTTAACAATTAATTTTAACTTTTCACCCCTTCACTCCCAAAGGCTTGGGTTCGTGGCAGGATCTCAAAATCAAGATGCTGCAAATTTCCACGCATTCCCATATTCGGTCAAAGAAAAGGGAGGAACATCACCAGCGGAAGATATGCAAACCGTTACACCCGCCCCCGACGACCCAGAGAGGGAGCAAATGGAAAGCAACCTCCCACCCGTTCAGGGCTCAGAAGAGATCTTACGGGAACAACGCGAGGGAATAAGGGTTTAAAAGGACAAAAAAATGGTTTCAAGATATGATAATAGAAATTTGGTAATAAACTCCACAGAAGAGTATCGCACCATTATGGAAAAAAGAGGTGTAAAGGCTATAAAGCAATTCACCACCGGCAAAATGAAGTTACCAACACCAGAACAAATTAGGACACTACAAGTTGCTAATCATATCTGGAAGACGGGAGACCACTTCTATAAGCTAGCTCATCAATACTATGGCGATTCAACTTATTGGTGGGTGATTGCTATTTATAATTTAAAGCCAACGGAAGCTAGTGTACAATTTGGAGACACTATTTTTATCCCGATGCCGTTGCAGAGGATATTAAAATATTTAGATGTGTCATCTTATTAGGGAGCTTGTAGGTATCAATGTCTAGTCAAGATAAATTATTCAAGAAAGCGGCGGATTTTCTGAGCAATTCCGATGTGGTGGTGGACTTCAACGAGGCTGCTCAAGATCTTCTTTTTTCTGGTCTTAGTCGATATGCCGACAATTTTAAAAAATTAAACCCAAAGGGCTATAATACGTTTACGGCACTAGAAGATGCCGATCCATCCATTCTTCTTTCCAAGATCACATCCCATGGAGCCGGAGTTCAGCCGTTCGTTGAATATGGGGGTCACCCCGTTTTAGCTTCTGCAAGAACTCCAAACTTTAAATTAATAAAGCTTTTCCGCGATAGCAACAATAAAGTGATTGAGGGCATGAATGTGGAAATCCCCCTCTTCCTATACGGCACCCAGACTATTTTAAATCCCACAGATAGATCTACTGAGGCATTTTTTTCAAGTATAAATTTTGATTTAAAAAATACCACTCCCTTTGCTGCCGGTCGTTTGGTCGAGGTGAACTTAGAGATAGGCTTTAATTCATTGGCAGCAATGAGTAAGACCTATTCCGTACTCACTGACAAGGGAACACCAAAGCAGTTCCAGTATTTAGATCTTATTAGGAGGTCGGCAGGGAGATCCCCCGACCCCCAAAGTTATGCCTCTTATTCTCTACAGCTACAAATTGGATGGAATCCGGTTGACACCAACATGTTTAAGGGAGGTGAGGAGGCATCGGTGCTTTCAGCCGCCTCCGGCGCTGGAACGGCATTCAATAACATAACCTTGTTTTTAGAGTTAACTGATTATGATATAGATATCCAACAAAACGGAATGGTAAAGTTAAACCTTAATTACCATTCGTTCATCGAGAGGCAACTGGATACCGTGGACTATGATTTGTTTAACGGTACCGCAGAATTTAGCCCCAATGTTAAAGGGTTGCCAGCGACCCCAGCAGAGGTGAGACTTAGAAGATTGGAATCTACACTTAAAAGCCATCGGGATAAACTGATACGTATAAAGGCCGGAATAGAGAAATTAGGGGGATATTCCCAGGGATCCCGCTGGGCTTCCGATGAAGAGAGGGCTAAAACACACCAAAAAAACGTTGAGATCTACGAAGAGTGGGTGGCAGAGAACGAGAAGGCAATGGGGGATCGACTCATAGATCTCAGGCAAGAAGCAAGAGCTGAGAAGGAAAGCCGCAAAGAAGCCATAGAAGCAAGACTTATCTTTCAAAACAAAGTAGGAAAATATCAAAAGATAATGTCAAACATCTTAAGAAACAAAAGAATATTTTCTGTAGAAATACCGCGAGACCAACTAATGATGTACTCGCCC
>MDSZ01205205.1_pt1 | contig 13347 bp, 25 predicted proteins | sample 811201 | NCBI WGS metagenome assembly MDSZ01 (sample SAMN05326647, study PRJNA326480) | marine metagenome | isolation source: seawater | place: Indian Ocean: North | collected 2010
TGGAAAACATTCTTTAAAAGTCCATAGACCTTCTAATGGTTCTTCTCCAAAAGGAGGGGCACATCTTTGAGCAGAGTGTGTCATTCCTATTTTCTCCATTACATCATATGCATGGTTATAATCCCAATTAAACTTTTTTGGTCCTGTCCATATGTCAGCAGTTTGCCAATCATAAACAGGATACACTTTATAAAAATGACCTGTGTTGTTACACAATGTTTTTTGTTTACCACTTTTATTAAGTTTTCTTGTAGGAAACCTAGATATGTCTACACCACCAGCAATAGCTTCTGCTAGATTAATTTCTTCTTTAGGTTGGATAATATAATTTTCTACTGTCCTTTGTGATACTGCTCTATACCTAGTTAAACTTTCATCTGCTCGTATACCCATTATACAAGCTGTTCTTCCGTATTTTTCTACAGGGTAAAGTAAAGGTGCCATGAAAGGTATTGTTAAACGACCACCAACAACATCACTATTATAATTATCAATTTTAGTTATTGCTTCTGGTGGTAACGGTCTAACCCATTTATCTTTATCTTCTGGCGCCCAAGGATACCAATAAGGACTACTTCTTGTACAAGCGTTTCTATGTATAACAGGAACACACAACCACCTTAAATTAACATCTGGTAATTCTGCTACTCGTCTAACGTATTCTTCTGTTTGGTAAGGTATAGCTTCTTCATCCCAATGCACAACATCTAGTGGCAACCTACCTCTTTCTCTAGCTACTTCTAGTGTAAGGTTTAGACAAGCTGTGCTGTCTTTACCCCCACTAAAAGAAACAGATACAGTATCAAACTGATCAAATACATTATGCAACCTTTCGATTGCTAAATCATAGACTGATTTATTTAGTTCTTGCTTTTTTAAAATAGCCATTTGTCATCATTACAGCTATTGCACCACTAGAGATACAAGTAAATACTGCACCCCATACTTTGTAATGCAAACCACCACCAAAGTTACCATAAGCCATCATTGGAGCTCCAACAAACAGAGCAACACAAATACCCCAGAACACACCACTCTCATTTAGTTTACCTTTCCATATTGTAAGAACAGTAGGCAATAAAGTACTAGCTCTTAATGTTCCGTAAAATAAAAACAGATAAAGTATTTTCATATCTGGTATATTAGCAATTACTAAACCAAAGATAGCTAAGAACACCATTCCAATTTTTGCATAAACCATAGTTTGCGATTTATTACCCATTTTTTCTGCAATATCGTGGCCCATTAAACTACTAATAGAACATAAACTACTATCTAATGTAGATACTAAACCACTTAACAACATAATAGTAAAAGGTAATAGAACCCAAACAGGCAATAACTCTTTAGCTGTTATAACATTAATTAATTGTGCGTTACCTTCGTGTTGTAAACCTAAACCAGCTGCAACAAATCCAATAAGACCTGTTAGCACAGGAACGACACCAAATACACAAGCACTAGTTATAAATGCTTTTTTAAGTTGACCTTTTTTAGTACTAAATGTTCTTTGCCAAAATGACTGATCTCCAAATGGACCAGCTAACAAACCAATAGTAACTGCTATACCGAAACTATAAGCTACTGACGGATTAAGTGGATTACGATATTCTCCACTTATACCACCCATACCGGCAATAACAGTAGACCAACCACCACCGGCACTAACAATCCAAGGCACTATTACTACTACTACTGCAAGTATCAACCACATCTGCCAATAGTCTGTTAAAATAGAGGCTCTAATTCCACTAACATAACTATAGGCAAATGCGATTGCAGTCAGGAGCAAAGTGACTAAGAAGAAATCTAATCCTGTAAGATAACTAATAACTGCTCCACCAGCTAATAGTTGCACAGCAAACTGACAAATAGCTAAACCCATCAACTCTATTAAGTATAGGTTTTGCACCCTAGAAGAATAATTCTTTAAAATAAATTGACTTAATGTGTAACCTTTTGGAAACATATTTCTTAACTTAACTGCAAAATAACTAAACAAAACTAAACAAGCTATATTAGGTACTGTAAACCAAAACAGACCAGCCATACCTTGTTGATATGCTTTTTGTGTTGCAATAAATAATGCAGGCGCCCAAATCCAAGTAGCAGCTACACTAAAACCACTTCTCCAGAAACCAACATCTCTATCAGCTACTAAATAATTATCTTTTGTTGTACTAGGTTTTAAAATGTAAACACTTACTAAAACCATAAGCAATCCATACAGACCTAGAATTGCTAAACCTTGTGTTTGTGAAAATACGGTCATATTACTCCTTTACATATTTCTATTAACGCATCAGATGTTGTTGGTAAGTTATGTTTTTTTCTGTAACTGTCTAAATATTGGAATACGTTTTTCCTATCTATGTTTTTTAAAGTAAAGTTAAGGTTAACATATTCTTCATCAGAGTTTGCGAAGTTACTATCTGTAACATATTCATCTGGTGGTTGTTCTGTTTGACTTTCTTCCGTAATACTTGTCAAACTTGTTGTTGAAGCAATAGGGTCTAAGTGTAACGATTCTAATTCTGCCTGGCTAAAACCTGTTTTGCTAAAATCAAAATCACTTCCTTTTATTTGTGCTAATTCTATTGCTAGTAAATCAGTATCCCATTCTCCGTCTTGTGCAATTCTATTATCTGCAATACGATATGCTTGTATCTGGGTATCTGATAGATCATCAGCAATCAAACAAGGTACTTTAGATAAGTTAAGTTCGGTTGCTGCCATAAACCGAGAATGACCTACAATAATAACCTTATCTTTATCTATCACTATAGGTTGTTTAAAACCATATTCCAAAATAGACTCTTTAACCTTTGCAATAGTACGAATACTTTTGCGTGGATTATTCTTATAAGGTTTAATTGATTGCAAATCTAACATTTCAATCTTCATGCTTACCTTCTAGCAAATAACGAAACGAAATACAATCTACATTTCTCTGACTAACAAAATTGTGTGGTCGAGCGAAACCCCCGTAGCATATGCTGTAAAGTACCTTTTTTCGTGGTTTTTAGGGGTATCGGGGGGTGTTTTAGGGTATAGGGGGGTTCGTTATTAGGATATATAACTATCTAGCACTTCTCATAGCATTTCGGAAATGTCTGGTAAAATGCTTTTGCATAAACTTATCAGTCATACGTCTACCGTCTTTAACAAAGCCAAGTATCGGTCTTACAGGTACACTTGGAACTAAATGAAATAGTCGTTTAGATTTATTACGTCTACCTTGTACAATAGCTTCATGTGATTTACCTTTCTCTACTCTTATAGTCCTTACGTTTTTCTTTTGTAATATTTGTTGAGGTCTTTGTGATGCCTTACGTCTTCTACCTAGTTTCTTATGTTGTTCTGGTGTAGGTACAGCAATATAGTTACCTTCTCTTGCATGTTTCATGCCACCTTTTTCTTGCATAAGTAGATAGTCTTTATTAGTAGAGTCAAAGACAGATGCCCTAGCTGTGCCTGTTTTAAAGTTAAACTTCTTAGCATGTTTAAGGTTCATGCGTAATATACCTTTAGCAAAGTTACTGCTATTACCTGTCTTAAATGCGTTAGGGAATGTCTTGTTAATGAAGTGTTGTCGTAGATCAAACACAGCACTTTTAAATGTTTGTTGTAATGCAAAGGGTACTTGCTCCCTTTGTTTTTTATTCATACCTTTAGTAAACTCTTTTATGTTACTCTTTACTGATACTTTAATCTTCAATGTATTGTATGTGGTATGTCTTGTTTCTGTGGCAGATTAAGTGTTTGATGTTGTAACAAAGCATATGCTTCAGCTTCTGTTGCATCATTAAAACCAGATATCTCAAAGAACACCTTATTGTCCTTAGTAAATATCGTAATAGATAAATCTGGTATTAAACTATATTCTGTTTTCATCTTCTTCATTTACTTTAGTTACTATAGTCTTTACGTTTCTGTCTGACAAGTCGTCTAGTGTATGTGTTATTAAACCTTCTATATCTTTTAAATCGTCTTGTGTATTTATTACTTGTATATCTACTTCTTCGTCATTGTGTAATATTTGTACTATATACTTCATAATGTAAAAGGGGGTATACCCTACGAATACCCCCCAGAGCAAAATGCCAAAGAACTAATAAGGAGGAAAATAATTAATTCTATAGACAATTAATTGTTATCAGAACTAGTATTCATTTGCAATCTTATTACCCTCTAGGTCAAACGTCTGTTTATAAGCCATCATGCCGTCTTTAAAAATAAATAAGTGGTTTTTACCTTCTGTATTATAGTATTTATACTCTTTACCAATATTATGTTTTTTTCTTAAATATGCTTCCCCTATAATAATTTTTTCTTCCCATCTTTCTTGATTTAACCATGTACTAAACATAGGCCAGAATTGTGGGTCTTGTCTTGTACTTAACAAATAATTGTACTTTTCTACTATTACAGAATCCGTTGTTTTATGTTTAACTTTTTGATAACTAAAAAATGCTTTTTTCTTACTACCTACCTTACTAGTTAGCTTTTCCCATACATTATTAAAATTATCGGTATATATATTATCTTTTTTATGTTTATTAATATTCTTTATATTATCGTCGGTCTGTAGTCGGAGGCTTGTCGGTTGGTTGTCGGTTTGTTCTATTGCAAACTGATAATCGTTGTAATTCCTTATTGTTATGACGGTAATACCCTCGTCGGTATGGCAGTCAATCATGTTATCTTTTTGTAACCTTTTTATATATCTTCGTACCCTACTAGGATTCCACATAAATATATCTGAGAGGTAATCACTACCACCTACTAACTGTCCTCTATCCAATGTTATTAAGTAATTACCAAATCTACCTCTGTTTTTTATAAAGGCAGCAGTACATATCATCCAAATAAATGCCTCTCTTTCTGACATTATCTGTGGTCTAAATATTGGGCTTTTAAATATCTTTTTGTATATCTTGATGTACCCGTCTGTCGTCATTTTGCTCTCCTTGTTTTACTAAATCTATAAAGTACTTCCAATCCAAAACCACAGTAGGTAATGCTCTATCTTCTACCAATAGTAAAATTTCAGCACTACCTTTCCACCTTTGTATAGTTTTAAATCCTTCCCCATTTGCCCTAGCTTTAACTTCGACAGTACTTCCTCCAAGTATGTCTACACTAAGGTCATGAGGAAAATCTTGTAAAGCACCAGATAGAGGTTGTCTTCTAGCTTTAATATCTTCCTTATTGAACATCTTAACTAGATTATGTTCTACTCTATATCCTTTTCTTTTTGAGAACTTTCCCATAGTAAGTAATATCCTTATATAATCCTAACATTTCTTCGTCATCTATTCCTAATTCTCTTTTTAACTTATACATTTGTAAAATACTAGGCACACTCTTACCTTTTTCAAAATAACCTACTTGTGCATGAGTAACACCGAGAATATCGCCAAGTTCAGTTTGCGAATATCTCCACGATTTTCTTTTTTTCTTTATTAACTCCCCTACATATCTAATGTAACTTTTCTCTCCTTCAGTCATTAATAAGCCCTTTCTAATAATTTATCTATTAACGATGATAACAAAGATGATCGCATATTGTTAAAGGTATAACTATGGTCAACATTTTTGTAAATTTTTTTCACGAAATCTTCATCGAGGTTTGCAAGTTGGCACACAATTTCAAAGTCATCTGTGTTAAACCAATCCTTGCAATCCTCAATAAATGATTCTTTGTTACGATAGGGTTTAGAATCTTCAAATATTGCACAGGCGTCAAGAATCCCTCGCTTGATAACATATCGCCAAAGTTTCTCATCACTTGAAACTTCAGTAAATTCATTCTCTGTTTCAAGGTACAATATTGCATCCTAACTCCTCCTATTTTACCAGACTATACTCTGCGTACTTTTTACCTTTTTTTGTGTAAATAATTTCGCAGTTAATATTATGTCCTTCTTGTTTTAAGTCGTATATCCTACCACTTAACCTAAAACAATCAAATAAGTTTAACGCACTTAAAGGGTCAATCGTTTTACCCTTTTTTAAGTGTGCTAATATTCTCTTATTTTGCGATTCTTTATTGCTCATTCTCCTACCTCCTGTGTAGTTTTGTGTATAGATAACCAAACATACTTTAAATTCTTTTTTTTATTTTTGTTTTCTTTACACATTTGTTTTACTTTTTGCTCTCGTTCTGCAATTTGACTGTCAGTTAAATTAGACAGTTTATGCGGAACTTCTTCTTTTTGATTTGGTTTAAGTAACCTAAACTTTACATCTACCATCCCCAAACCTCCTTTCTCATTCTGTATGCTACAGGATCGTTCCAAGACCAATCATCTGGGTTAGGAACTATTAATTGTTTTAATAACTCCTTATCATCTGTTATTCTTAGTAACTTCTCCATAGATACTATTGTTTGTTGAACTATAGAAAGAATACGAGGATCATTATCAACATCATGCCATATAGACTTATATCCGTCTCTCTTTCCATAACCAACATACAACAAGCTCGTTCTAAAGTTTGTAGCTCTAGCATATAGAACCTGTTGTAATCTCGTAGACCAAGGCACAAAAGATTTTAGTTGTTTCGTAGTTTTTAAATCTACAATCACTCTCTCTCCTTCTTTTGTTTCCATATGGAAATCTGTTCTGCCTGTAAATGGTATGTCATAAACATCACTATCTATTTCTACTTTAAAGTTAAACTTTAACCAATCTTGCGCAGAGATTAAAGTACCAAAGTTATTTAATTCATCGACAGTACCAGCAACAATGTCATGTAGACCTACTTGTAATGGTTCATAATTGTCGTCTTTCTGTAGATTGCTTTGTTTAGCTTTGTTTTGGTAATGTTGTACTACAGTTTCTTTTGTAGGTGTCTTACCTTCTTTTAAAGCTATCTCTACTTGTTCTTCTACAATATGACCTCGTAACATATTAAGGTTGTAAGGTGATGTCATTCCGTAGAATTTTCTTAGTAGCCATATCGGTTTTTCTGTTATGAACCGATTTATGTGGCTTGGACTTAGTGGTAGTAGTCCGTGTTCCTCTAGTTTTAGTTTCTTCATTTAGAAACTCCTTTCTTGCTTGTTCAAAGCATACTTGCACATAATTTGGAAAAAAGTTTTTCGTTTCTTGTACAATTTTTATTAGTTGGTTTGCTCTGTATTCTATCTTAAAGTCAAGGGAGGTCAGAAACCTCCCCTTAACATAACTATATTTAAAATGGGATGTCATCGTCCTCATGTTGTGGAACTTTAGTATCAACCTCTTGAGCTTCTACTGCAATCTTATCAAGGTTACCACTAAGTGTAACAGTACCCTTTTCAGATTTGTTTCTCCAACCTGCAACCTCATAATAGACACCGTCTATTTTTATATATCCTTTAAAGTCTGGATAATTTGGGGTTTGCTCCTTTTTAGCTTTAGTAGTTGCATACAAAACCATACGACTATCGTCTTTTGGTCCGTACTTCTCTGCACCTTCTAACCTTTTTTCCTCAAATGTTTGCAAAGGCATCTTCTCCTCCTTTACTTTTTTTACTACTTTGTTTATCGTTTGTGATAGTGTTTGCATCTATAGTTGCCCCTCCTAAGAGCATTTCTTCTGCACTAGGAATAACTTCAGTATCTCCAATTAGACCTAAAAAACCTAATGCCCTTCCGACAGAACTAGTCTGACAGAACTCTATTATACTTGGTTTTAAAAATGGTTTAACATCTGCAAACGATTTGTGAGCATATCCTTCAGCAAGTAATATCTGACCTTCGTTGTGGTCGTTAAGATGTACTGTACTTTTAAAAGTTACACTCTTTTCATTAACATTAACCATTTCTGATTTAATAGTGATAAGACTTCCAAAGACTTGTCTTAAACACTTTACTCGTAGTCCTACAGTTGCATAAGGCGTTCCATGTATAGATACCTTTCCGTCTGTAGCTTCTTTTATATTGTTCATCACTTGTTTTAATTTACTTGTGATGTTTCCATGTTCTAACATTAGTTTACCTCCTTCATCGGTATTGTTATCCATGTAGGTCTGTTCCTACCTTTCTCCCACTTAGCAAAACGCATCTTGTCGCCTATGTAGTAATTACGATAAGCAACAATAGGATCGTCATGCTTGTACTCGTCTGGCATACATTGTGGTATCTGTGTTGGTTCGTCGTGCCAAGTCATACCGTCAATCGGTTTAAAAGCATAAAGAACTGTTTCGCTCTTGTGTAACTTCTTAAACCTAAATGTATACTCCTTAGCAATTTCTTGGGCATGGGAAAATAACCACATAAAATTACTAAAAGATTGTCTAGTCCATACATTCATCGGATGATTTACATACGCAGGCTTGTATAGATTAGGGTCTTGGTGTCCCGTAAAGTCGTGGTATGCAGTACATAACATCTGCACACTTTCTAACAACATTTTGGGAACATGCTTGTCGCAAAGATTTCTTGCGGCAATCTTCGGGTCTTTATCTGTATAAAAGATATTCATATTTACTCTCCATTAAGTATTGCATAACCTCGATTGGTCATACATCTACTTACCATACGAATCTCGTAATAGCCATATTCCCATGCAGAAGTTTGTTCTTCTATAAGGAATCTACATTCTTGAAGATCGTCAAAGTAAGTTTTGTTAGCCGAACTAGTCGGGTCGTAAACAGGAAGGTAACTACTACATCCTGTCAGTAATAAAAATAATAAGCCAATTCTTATCATTTGTTCTCCTTTCTTGTGGGGTGGATTTTGGAGATTAAACTATAGTTAGACCACCCCATTCTAACTACAAACATTATAAACTATCTGCCTTGTATTGCAGTCATAAAATGCTCGATTTCTAAACCATATTTTAGAACCCAATACATTCCTAACAGTATTAAAACAAAACAAACATAATTAAGTATTTCTAATACTCGTTTCATTATTTCCCTCCTGTCTTTTTATTAAGGTATTGTTCTCCTTTATTCGTAATTGAATAATGAAGCATTCCTTTCCTATCTTTTGTATCTCGTTTTTCACATGAAACAAAATCTAGGTTTTTCAATTTGTATAGTTCGCCTCTTACCTGTATCTGTGATTGCTCATCACATTTACCTAGAGTTAAACTAGACAAATGTTTACAAGTAATCCAAGTCTTGTAACCATTAGTATCGCACAATGTCAGTAATATAGTTTCACTAACATCTGATATACTATCAGTTGCCATAGCACCTAACTGCTTTTGGATTTCTGTAACCTCTGTAATAGTTTTAGGTTTGTACTGTGTCTTTGGTAACTTTATAGTAGGCAAAGTTTTCTGCATACTGCCGTTACTCTCTAAAGGTTTAGACACAGGTTTTTGTTTTAAGTCTTTACTTACTAACTTATAAACAAAGTCATCTAGTGTACTCTTTTTTGCTCCGTACTTTACTAGTGTGTCAATCGCATTGACTAAGTCTTTTGGTAATATACTCATTATACCCCCTTTGGTCGTGGTATACCCCACGAAAAACCTGCAATCGGTTGACCTGTACGATCAGTATACGAGTCTTTGACTGCATTTGTTAGTTGTTGTTTTGGTAGACCACAATCTTTGTAACCTTCTGCAATACAGTTAAGATAAGAATCACTAGGAGGTTTGACACAGTCATGCTCTACCATGATGTAAGTAAGTACATCGTGTGTACTACCAGCAATGTCAGTTTGCATTACACCCTTACCATAAAGATAAGGGTAACCTTCGTAACCGTCTAAAGCTAACTCACATCTTGCAGTAATCTTCCATAGACCACCAATAACTTTACTACCCTCACATCTCTCAATATCTGCAACACCACGAAACACTAGTTTCCAATTATGAACAGTCATTGGTGCAATAAATTTTGCACTAGGGCATCTGAACGACATATGCCTATGGTTCAAGTTAGAACCATAAGCAAAATAATAATTACAAGTTAATCCCATTAGGCACCTACACTTTCTGGTTGTCCGTCAAGTTTGATGAAATGCTTCATACGTTTTCTGTAAAAAGTCTTAACAGTAGAGTCTACATCTAAACCATTAAACAATACTGAAAATCTATGACCAAGTGGTCTAGTACCAAAACGATTGCTGTCCATTTTTTTAATTGGCTTACCATTCTTGGCAGCATTTACGATTGACATACAAATAAGAACCCAATTAGATATCTTATCAAAGTCAGTAGTACCACTATGGTGTCTAAACTCTACAGTAGGTTTTCTAGTTTGGAAGTTTACTTTTGAATATCTACCATTGTAAAAAACATTTGATACACATCCTAGTGTACGACATCTGTCTATTGCTTTTAGTTGTCTGTTAATTGCATTTGCATAACCTTGACTAGTAGAACCCCACATTGAATTACAATATTGATTGTTACGAGTACGTCTACTTACAGGCATAAAGTAATCAAACACATCTTCAAACTTTAAGTATCTTTTAGCAATTAACTTTTTTTGTTTAAAAGTAAGATCGCTAGTTCCGATATGTACATGAAGTCCACAGTTACGATTAACAGTTGCATTAAGTCCTTCTAAAGCAAGTGAAACTTTTTTTACTTGATCAAGTTGGTTGATAGTAAGAACAGGACCTACAATCTCAAAACCATAACCATTACCATGAACAGAAGAGTCATACTCTACATGCCAAGTATTATGATTAGAAGAATGATAACCACCATAAGTAAATTCTAATCCTGTTCTGTTAGTAAGTAAGGTAGCAAAGTTACTAATAATAGTAGATCTGTTACCTCTAGTATTTGTAAAAGTAGATGAAGGAATAATACATTCTATCTCTACTCCGAAGGTTCTGTTTGTGTTTTCTAAGTTTGTCATTTTAATCTCCTTATTAATTAATATCTATATTGATACCAAATCCGATAGATATTGCAAATTAAAATTACAAAAAAAGTGTTTTTTCTTGTCGTATAAGGGTTTTTAGGGGGTTTCTGGTACTATGATACCCCCCTATATTTGACGTTTTAGGGGTATTTTAGGTTTTATGGGGTATTGGGTAGGGTTACCCCTTAAAATTAAAATAAGGGGTATTTAAAGAGGATTAAAGACTATTTTGTAAGACCCTTTTGTTTTTCGTAAGTTCTTAATGCGCCCATACCTAGTAAGGACATAACAAGCGGCATAAGCATACCCATATCTAGCTCTGGCAAAGGTAGTGTTTCGATATGAAATGTTGCTAAGAAGAATAATAAAAAAGGTTTTATTACATATTCAAACAATAATGCTAAGGCACAGCTCATGCCTATAAGTGGCCTCCAAGCTCTTTGCATAAAACCAGACAGACCACCGGCAGTAGATTGAGCATCTGCTAAGTTAATAGACATTTGTTTTTCTTTTAACTTTGCTTCTATCTCTTTCATTTGTAGCTTTAGTTTTTCTTTCTCTTCGCCACTAAAATGAAGATCGTCTATTACATTGCCTACAGTTTTAATTGTATCGCCACCTAATAGTTTACCCAACATTACGCATCCTTTCTGCTAGTTCCTCACAACGTCGTGGAGTTTGTTTCCTCCAGGCACTATCTAACATCTCATCTGCAGCCACATCCCATTTAGACTCTAATATTGCTTGTTTAACTTTTTTAAAACCAGCAAGACGATTTCTGCCTAATTGGAATGCCATGTTAGTAAGAATCATTAGACACTCATCTGGTACTTTTATTCCAATATATTCTTCTGCGTCTTTCATTGCTATATTAACATCATACTCAAATAGTTTGTCTATTGTATCTAAGTCTAACTTGTCGCCTACTCGCCAAGGTTCATTGTTTTTTATAAGGTGTCCTATGCCTACTGTCGGATTGCCTAGATGATCTCGGTAGACAACATCACGGAAACCTTCGTGTTCTAATATTTCGTGTTTTAATTTTTCGATGTTCATAAGTATATATTATTATCCCAAGAACCATTTTTTTTCAACACCATTGGTACTATGTAAGGAATACCGTCTGTAATTATGCCACAAGATAGAATAGGTTTAGATAGATTTACCTTCATATATGCCATAGCTAGAGATTTCTTATCTACTAGACAACCGACTGACATACCCCAATTTAGATGATAGTCATTACCGACATACTTAATTTCTGACGTAGTGTGAAAATGTCCTTGTACACATGAGGTAGCTGTTTCTCTTACAGCTTTGGCTATATCTTTTGTAAATTGATGTGCAAACAATACATTACCTCTTTTGGTTTTAATCTCGTGTTTTTCTTTCCACTTCCAACCCTTACCAACTCCTAGTATTTGGTTATATGTTTTAAGAAACATCTTACTCATACCTTTAGCCATAGCACGACGAAGAACCATAGAACCATGATTAGACTCTAATAGGATCATTTTAGGAAACATCTTTTCTAATTGTTTTATGTATTTTCTACCCTGTAATAATTCGTCTAACGGACTAGGTAGATCAGGATTGATGACATGAGATACATTTATACTATGCCAATCCATTTCATCGCCTATGTTTATAATTAAACTTGGCTTGTATTCTTTGTTTAGCTTTTTTAAAAAAGCAAAGCTGTCTGGGTGGTGGTAAGGAAAGTGTAAGTCGCTGATTACAAGTATTTTAGAGTTTATCATATATAAGAATCATAAGTTGTATAACAACAATACCAACAAGCATCATATACAACCTAAACAAACGAGATATATCCATTTTTAAATGCTCTACATGATTTTCAAGTAGTTTACGGATATACTCTAATTCTTTTTTCATTTCATGTTAGACAAAGGATTTTCCAATGCGTTCTTAATTTGTTTATTTGTTTTTTCTTCTAACTTAGTCATATCATCTTTTATTTCTGTTATGGCTTCTTTTAAATCTTTACTGTTTTCTCTGCTATCTTCTTTTACTCTTTGTTCTACATCTTCTACAATACTTTCAATTCTACGAACATCTGCTTTTAAATCATTTTTAAGTTCTTTGGCAACCTCGGAAACTAAAGTTACTTCTTGTAATATCATATTCATTTCATCCTTTAGCATGCTAACTTCTTGTTGCACGAGATCAATTCTTTTATCAAAACCAGATAAATCTGGAGCTGTATATTCTGTAATTTTAGAACGCATATCTTGGTAGTCTTTGTAAAATTCAAAACCACCCCACAATGCACCCCCTAAAGTAGAGAGAGCTGTCAGTATTACAAATATTTTACCACCTCTAAATTTGACACCACCTACTTCTAATTCTGCCATAACTATTCCAAATCCGTCTGCCATTGACTATCAATCATTTCATTCATTACGCCATCACTACCGGCAAACAATAAATAACTTGCTATATTGTTATCAGAAATCATCGTGTCTTGTAAGGTTTGGTCAGTAAAAAAATTTGCTCTATCATTTAAA
>MDSZ01104415.1_pt1 | contig 13346 bp, 13 predicted proteins | sample 811201 | NCBI WGS metagenome assembly MDSZ01 (sample SAMN05326647, study PRJNA326480) | marine metagenome | isolation source: seawater | place: Indian Ocean: North | collected 2010
CATATATATTTTATGTCGGAGGAAGATATAAATATAAAAATTTTAAATTATTAGCTGAAGCATATTCAAAAGATCATCATATTTATAATAATTTTAATATCATTTGTTATGGTGGGGAAAATATTTCAAATGAAGAGTTAAATTTTTTTAAAAAATTAGGAATAGATAAAAAAGTATTTAAGCTCAATGGGAATGATAATCTTCTTAAAGCATTATATTCCAAATGTAGCTTGTTTATAAGTACAAGTGAATATGAGGGTTTTGGTTTAACAATATTGGAGGCTATATACTCTAATTGTAAAATTTTATCTAATAATATAAATGTTTTTAAAAAAATATTTAATAATTCAATTAATTATTATGAATTAAACAATTTAGAACATTTGATATTTCAACTGCAAAATTTGCTTATTAGTGAAAATAACTTCGCCGTAGAGTACGAAAAAAAGAGAGTGCTACAAAATAATACTTGGGAAAATACTGCAAATATGACAAAAGAAATTTATAAAATAGCCATCAACACTTAAGTTAAATTTAATAGATCTTTGATTTTAATTTTTTTGCGAACACCATTATCTAATTTAATAACTTCACATTCAGAAATTTCTTGCAATTTTTTTTTTCCACTCAAATAATTTAAATTACCATTTATGTCTCTACTTTCTCTAAAAGATGCATTAGTTGAATTTGACAAATCTTCAATGATCAAGTTTGGAAAAAACTCAGATTTTGGAAAATCCTTAGAAATAAAGAAAGCATTATTTTTTAACTCATTTGTTCCAATAAAATAATAATTTTTTTTATCCATTAGTTTAATTGCAGCTCTTAAGGACATTCCAAAACAAAGGTTTGAATGATGATAATGAGTCCTGTTAAAATTTTTTATGTTTGGTATTGTAACTTCGAGCTTATCACCGAAAGTTGGATTGTACTCTAGTATTACAATTTTAGAAAAATTCTCTGGAAATTTATCAAGTATCCAATAATCAATGCCATCAATATCAATACTTAAGATATCTGTTGAACTAAAATCATTTTTTTTTAATGTTTCCAAAATATTGTCAGTCGAAATAAATATTTCCTCAATATTAAGCTCTCCCTTCCAAGTTTTTATATTTTTATTAACTTGGCTTTTAAAGTTCGGGATACAATCTATAATTAAGCCTCGTAGTGATCTTGTTTCAAAAATAAATCTTGTATTTGACTCAGTATAATCACCTACTCCTATTTCAATAAAACTAGGTCTTTTTATTTTTAGACGCTCTAATAAAAAATCAATAATCCCATCTTCACCATTTTGGGAAAAAATTTTGTATTGAATTTCGTCAAAAGTTTCGATATCAAAATATTTATTTCTCATGTTTAAAAAATGAGAAAGACCTATCATTCTTTTTCTTTCAATTTGAGGATCAATTAGGAATCTTTTAAAAATATCTTTAAATTTACTAATCATTTAATTCAAATTTATTTGTATTGAGATTAAATATTTTATCACACTTTAAAAGTGGACCTCTTCTATGAGATATAAAAATTAGAGTAATTGATCTATCAATTGAAAAAATATTGTTTAAAAAATTTTCTTCTGTTTTATTATCCAAAGCACTTGTTGACTCATCAAAAATTAATATACTTGGTCTTTTATATAATGCTCTAGCTATTCCAATTCTTTGTTTCTGTCCTACCGAAATATTCAAACCTCTTTCACCTATCATTGTGTCGACCGTGTTGGGTAAAGATTTAACAATCTCATCTAGCTCAGCTAATTTAACACATTTATCAAATAAATTTTGATCAAAGTTTTCAATTTCACCACACAAAATATTATTTTTAATAGTGTCATCTGTTAAGAAAACTTCCTGGGGTATGTAACCTACATTTTCAAGAATATATTTATCGTGTTCAATATTGTCTATAATAATTTTACCACTTCCGGGGTTTAACAAACCAATTAAAATATTTACTAAAGTTGTTTTTCCTGTTCCTGATGAACCATTAATACCTATTCTTTCACCTTTAGAAATTTGAAAATTTAAATTTTTAATCAAATGATTATTTTGGTTCGAGTACTTAAAATTAATATTTTCTAAAATTAATTTTTTATTAAATTTGATTTTTTTAATTTTAAAATTTGTTTTTTTAAAATTATCTTCATTCAATAAAATGTTTGTAATCAATTCAAATGAAGCCTTTGTAATTTTTAAAGTGTTAAAAGATGTTGTAATACCATTTACTGCTGGAATTAGTCTTATTGAAGTTACAACTAATAGAGATAAATAAGGTAATAAATTGAATATATTTTCACCTTCTCCCAAATTGAAAATTATTATTGCTACTAAAATAAATATAACTGTTACTTCAAGTAAAAGTCTAGGCAACATTTGAACAAAATAATTTTTAAAAATATAAACTTCCATCTTCTCAACATTCTCTAAAAATTTTTTAGTATGATAATTTTCTAGTTTATAAATTTTGATTTCTTTTAATAAGCCTATAGTCTCATTTATTTTTTGAATAATATCAGCTGAAGTTTTTTGAATCCCTTTACCTCTAAGAAATAATTTTTTTTTTTATTAATAAATAAAATAATAAATGAAACAACTGACAAAGAAATAAAAATAAATAATGAAATTTGAAAATTAGATATCAATAATAATATACTTAAAGAAAATAAAATTAGAGTGTCTCTTATTAAGTTTAAAATAAAAATTAGATGAAGTGTAAAGTTACCAATTTCAGATGTAAAAGTTCTAACCAATTTTGAACTATTTTCAGTTAAAATAATAGATGGGTTATTTTGAACATAATAATTGTAAACTCTTTTTGAAAAATAAATTCTTAATTTTTTAAGCATTTTTCCTTGAAAATAAAATAATGAACCAAGCATTAAATTTTTTAGGATAAATGCAAAAAATATTATTAAAGATAATATAAAAATTAATTCAAAACTATCCAAAGTGTTTAGAAAAAAAATCTTTGAAATTATTATTTTTGAGATATTTCCCTCTAATGGATTTGCAGAATTTATTATAGAAGAAAACAATAATGGTATAGATCCTATACCGATTATTTCAATTATAGATATAGCAATTATAGAAAATAAAATTAAAGACAAATAAAAAATATATTTTTTTTCTAAGACTTTAAAAATAATTTTTATTTTTTTCATAATACTTTTAATCCAATATAAATATTTATGATACTTTTAATACATGATATCTGGTTTAGAGGTATCTTTAAAGCAGCTAAAGATCCAATCTAAATTATTATTTAAATGAGTATATTGAATATTAAAATATCAAAAAAATTTTAATAAATTGATTATTTAACTAATTTAAGTTATTTCAACATATTTTTTAATTTTATGAGTAAAAATAATTTCATAATTTACGGTAAACCCTGTTACGGTAAAGAAGAGATTGATAGTATAAATAAAGTTGCAAGAAGTTACTGGATAGGAACTGGAAAGCAAGTTGAAAATTTTGAAAAAAAATTTATAAAATATAAACAAGTTAAGTTTGCTTCAGCATTAAACTCTTGTACAGCAGCTCTTCATTTATCTTTATTATCTTTAAATCCTAAACCTGGTGATGAGATTATTACAACTCCAATGACTTTTGCATCTACTATTAATTCTATTGTCCTATCAGGATGTAAACCTGTTATTGTAGATATTAATAAAAATAATTTGAATATAGATGAAAATTTAATTGAAAAAAAAATTACCAAAAAAACAATCGCGATAATGATTGTACATTTTGGAGGATTACCATGTAATATGGATCCAATTATCAATATAGCAAGGAAATATAAAATTGAAATTATTGAAGATTGTGCTCACGCTATTGAGTCTAAATATAAAAATAAACATACAGGAACTTTTGGATATTCAGGTTGTTTTAGTTTTTATTCAAACAAAAATATAACCACTGGAGAAGGTGGAATGTTAATTTGTAATAAAAGAAATATTGATAATAGAATCAAAATTTTAAGACTACATGGAATGTCAAGGGATGCTTGGAAAAGATATTGGCCAAGAAATAAAACAAATAAATGGAATCATTATGATATTGTAGAATTAGGTCATAAGTATAACATGATAGATTTAAATGCAGCTTTTGGAATTGAACAACTAAAAAAAATAAGTTTGATGCATTATAAAAGGGAAATAATATTCAAAAAATATAAAAAGGAATTAAAAAATTTACCTTTGTTCTTTCAAGAGGAAAATAGATATAATTACAAACATGCTTACCATCTTTTTCCAATAATCTTGGATAAGAAAAAAACTAAAAAGAAAAGAGACGATTTATTATTTTATCTTAATAAAAATAATATAGGAGTAGGTGTAAATTATAGATCTGTAACTCAATTAAGCTATTTTAAATCAAAATTTAAATGGACCAATAAAACTTGTGAAAATGCAAATTATATTGGTAATAACATTGTAAGTTTACCAATTTATCCTGATTTAAACTTAAAACAGCAAAACTATATAATATCAAAAATAAAAAATTTTTTTAAATAATAAAAGGTGACAAAAACTGAAAAAATTGGATGTGTTGTTATTGCTAGATCAGGATCATCAAGATTACCTGGTAAAGTTTTGAAAAAAATAAAAAATGAAACTATTTTAATTTGGCTTTTAAAAAGAATTAGAAAAATCAAAGAATTTAAAGATATCGTCGTTGCGACAACAACAAATAAAGAGGATGATCAAATAGAAGATTTAGTTTTAAAAAATAAGTTTAAAGTTTTTAGAGGTAGTAGTGATAATGTTGTTAAAAGATTATATCAGGCTTCAAAAAGATTTAAATTTAAACACGTCGTTGAAGTTACTGCAGATTGTCCACTTATTGATCCTGAAATAATTGTTCAATGTATTAAAACTTATCAAAAAAATTCTGTTGATTATCTAAATAACTGTTTTATTAGAAGTTATCCTGATGGTATGGATATTCAAATATTTAATGTAAATTCTCTTAAAAAAACATTAAAATTGACAAAAAAAAGTGAAGAGCTAGAACATGTTGGCTTGTTTCAGATGAGAAATCAAAAAAAATTCAAAGTAATAAATCTAATTGCTCCAAAAGAATTATATTGTCCAAATTTAGGACTAACTCTAGATGAAAAGCAAGATTTCACATTAATAAAAAAAGTCATAGAGGGCTTAGGGAAAAAAAATAGATACTTTTCATGTAAAACTATCATTAATTATATTAAATCAAAAAGATTAAATAAAATTAATTCAAAAGTAAAAAGAATTGGAAATCAGGCTTTTCTCTAAAATACAATTAATGAAATATAAAGTTTTGTTTAGGTGCGACGCAGCTGATATTAAAGGGATTGGTTCTGGGCATTTAATCAGGTGTATTGTAATTGCAAAAATTTTGGAAAATAGATTCAGTTTTAAAAAAAAAGATATTTTATTTATAACGAAATCAAAAAACAAATATGAATTAGGCAAAAAAATTTTAAGGAAATATAAATATCAAGTTTTATATATAAACCATAAAATAAAAAAAGAAGAAGAAATTAATGTTTTATCAAAATTTCAATCTAAACTATTGGTGATAGATAAATATAAGTTTTATGATAGTGGTAGTTATAAGCAAATAGTTAAAAATTTCAAAAAAATAATTTTTATAGACTCTTACAACCAAAACTTAAAAAAAGTTATTTATTTAAATCCGACTTTTCCAAGAGCTGTCTCATCTAAATCTCCGATTTTAATAATTCCCTCGCTTTTAGAGAAAATTATTTCCAAAAAAATTAATCCTAAAATTAAAAAAGTTTTTATTTTTTTTGGAAACTTAGATGTAAATAATTTAGAAATTAAAGTAATAAATATTTTAAAAAAGTTAGGTAATTTTATATTTTTTACTAACTATAAAAACAAATCAAAATTAAAAAAATTTAAAAATCTGAAATTTACAAATCAAAAAAATTTTTTTAGAATTATACAAAACTGTGATCTAGCAATTACATCAGGTGGCCTTATAATGTATGATATAATGAATTTAAATATTCCTCTTATAATTATACCTCAAATCAAACATCAAAGTATCAACTCAAAGTATTATGAAAAAAGTAATTGTTTAATGAAAGTTTTAAATAATAACAATTTAAGTAAAGATTTAATAAAAAAGATTAAACTAATTAATGATAGAAAATTAAGAAATTCTATGGTTAATAGACAAAAAAAAGTATTTTCTGAAATAGAAAAAAAAAAAATATATTTTATTCTTAAACAATGTATTTAAACATCATGGATTTTTTTAACTTTAAAAATAAGATTATTCTTATTACAGGATCTTCTGGATTAATAGGTAAAACTATTTGTAGAGCTTTTTTAAATTGCGGGGCAATAGTATATGGAATTGACATTAAAAAATGTAAGCTTCAAAATAAAAGATATTTTCATAAAAAAATAAATCTGAAAGATAATAGGAAAATATCAAAATATATTAATAACCTGATTGCAAAAAATAAGAAAATTGATGTTATTATTAATGCTGCTGCTGTATCCTTTTTTTCGCATTTTGAAAAAAGAAAGATATCTGAACTTCAGAAAACAATAGATGTAAACTTAGTTGGAACTATGAATGTAATAAAAAACTATGTAATAATTCATAAAAAAAAAAAGCTTAAAACTTGTAGGATAATTAATTTTGGATCTATATACGGATCCCTTAGTCCAAAATTTGATATTTATAATAAAGGCGATAGATATAATTCAGAAATTTATGGCGCTTCAAAAGCGTCAATAATTCAAATAACAAAATATCTTGGTGTTCTTTATGCAAAAGACAAAATTATTATGAATTGTATTTCACCTGGAGGGACTATTGACAAAACAATTAAAATTTCAAAATCATTTAAATCAAGATATTCAAAAAATGTTCCTTTAAATAGAATGGCTAAACCTGAGGAAATTATCACAGCTATAATGTATCTCTCCAGTGATCAAACAACTTATACAATTGGGCAAAATATTGTTGTGGATGGCGGTCTCTCGTCATGGTAAAAAAAATATTTAATAAAAGTTTCAAATCAAGCTTTTTGATTGCTGAAGCAGGTATCAATCACAACGGAAGTATGGATACTGCGATAAAATTGATTAGTGAGGCAAAAAAAAGTGGTGCAGATGCTATAAAGTTTCAGACATACAAAACTGATAAAAGAGTTTCAAAAAATTCTCCGATTTATAAAATATTAAAAAAGTGTGAACTTACAAAAAGTGATTTTTTAAAACTAAAACACTTCTGCGATAAAAAAAAAATTATTTTTTTTTCAACTCCTTTTGATAACGACTCTGTTGATTTCTTACATAATATAAATGTCAAACTATTTAAAGTAGCTTCTTTTGATATTTCAAATATTATTCTTTTGGATCATATTATAAAAAAAAAAAAACCAACTATAATATCTACAGGAATGGCATCCTTAAAAGAAATTAATAGAGCAAATTTATTATTTAAAGAAAAAAAAATTCCCCATTCTTTTCTGCATTGTATTTCATCTTATCCAAATTCAGAAAAGGGCTCATATCTCGCAAATTTAATTGATTTACAAAAAAAATTGAGTTGTCCAATAGGATTTTCTGATCATACGAATGACATCAAAACTTCCATATACTCTAATTTATTAGGAGCCAAAATAATAGAAAAGCATTTTTATTTGGGTAAAGGTCATGATTGCGTGGATAAAGCGGTGTCTATCAATCCTTTTCAAATGAAAACGCTCAAATCAGAATTATCAAATATTGAAAATATTTTAGGTAAGGTAAAATATGGTATTAGAAAAGAAGAGATAAATGCATTACAATTCAAAAGAGTGAAAAATGGAAATAATAAATATAAATAAATTAAGAAAATATAATTATTTAGTCACTGGTGGCACTGGATCATTTGGTCAAAAGTTGGTCGAAATTCTACAAAAAAAAGTTAAACCAAAACGTATTGTGGTTTTTTCAAGGGATGAGCTAAAACAATTTGAAATGAAAAAAAAATTTAATAATAAAGAACTAAGATTTTTTTTAGGTGATATTAGAGACCAGTCAAGAATTGAACAAGCTTTAGATCAAATTGATGTGGTAATACACGCAGCTGCACTGAAACAAGTGCCTGCTGCAGAATACAACCCAACAGAGGTAATTAAAACCAACATAAATGGTGCTGAGAATTTGATAAATGCTTGTGTAAAAAAAAATATTAAAAAAGTTATCGCTCTTTCAACAGATAAGGCTGCATGTCCTATAAATTTATATGGAGCAACAAAGTTAGTTTCAGATAAGCTTTTTTCTTCTGCAAACAATTTTGTAGGTAAGAAAGGACCTGTATTTTCTATTGTAAGATATGGAAATGTAATAAATTCTAGAGGATCTGTAATTCCTTTTTTTTTAGAAAAAATAAAAAGAAAAGAAAAATACCTTCCCTTAACCGATATTAATATGACAAGATTTTTTTTAACGATAGAACAAGGTGTTAATTTTGTATTAAATTCATTATCTAGAATGCAAGGTGGTGAAATATTTGTGCCGAAATGTCCAGCTATTAAGATAACGGAACTAGCAAAAATTCTTAAAAATAATGTTAAATTCAAAGTTATTGGTGTAAGACCTGGTGAAAAAATTCATGAAGTTCTATGTCCTAAAGAAGATGCTTTAAATACAATAGAGTTTAAAAACTTTTATTTAATAAAGCCTACTGTAAATTTTAATAGAAAAAAAAATTATAAATTACTTCCTACAAGAGAAAAAGGTAAATTTGTAAAAAAGGATTTTGAGTATGCATCAATTAAAACTATAGATAAAAATTCTAAAAAAAATATAAAAAATCTTTTAAATATAAAATCATAATTTATAAATTATGAGCAATAATAAATTAAAGAAATTCAAATTAACATTTTTATTGGATAGGAATAATAATTGGATAGAAAAATTTCTTTTAAATTATAACTTTAGTCAAAAAAAAAAATATAGAATTAAAATAACTAAAAATCATAAAAGTATTAAAAATGAGGACTTGGTGTTTATTTTAAGTTATACAAAAATTCTTCCTGAATCTTTCTTAAAAAAAAACAAATTAAATCTAATTGTCCATGCAAGTAGATTACCTAAAGATAGAGGTTTTGCGCCAGTACAATATCAAGTTTTAAGAGGAAAAAATAATATAGATATATCTTTACTTATAGCTTCCAAAAATGTTGATACTGGAGATATATTCCTGAGGCAAAAATTTAAGTTAAACAAAAATGATTTATCAGAAGAAATTAGGGAAAAACAAGCTAAAGCAACATTTGATATTATAAAAAAATTTTTAAACCAGTACCCTAATATAAATAGTTTCAAACAAAAAGGTAGATCAACCTTTAATAAAAGAAGATATTCAGATAGCAATAAATTAAATGTTCACAAATCTTTGAAAAGTCAATTTAATATCTTAAGAATTTCTGATAATGAAAAATACCCTGCTCAATTTAAAATTAGTAATACAAATTATATTTTAAAAATTTATAAAAAATAGTTAAAAATATTTTTTTTTAATTATCTTTATAATTTGAGCATTCCCAGAATTTTTTTTAGGAGGAAGATACTTTTGAAAAAATTTTTTATAAGATTTTACTCTCATATTTAAATCATTCATTAATCCTTTTTTAGTAAAACTAATATTATCATAAATATTGATCTCTTTTAAATTAAGGAACCTATTGTAATGATTTGTTGTAAAATTTCTTTTTTTATATATTTCAGAAGTAATATTTATAATTGGTTTTTTTGATAATGCTGCGTATAAAATTACACTTGAGTCATAAAAAACTACCAAAAATGCTTCTCTAATGTATTTTTCCACATCAAAATTTACTATTTTAAAATTTTTAAATCTGTGTTTTGCTTGTTTAAAATTGTATTTAGGTGAGATAGAAACAATTACCTTTTTTTTATAAAGTTTTTTTAATTTTGAGAGAAAACTATTTAATTTTAAGTAGTGAATATTAAGTTCCGTTTCACTAAATTTTCCTAAAATTTCTGATACATCTTTATAATCCGGTGGCAACTCTAATAGTAAAATATGTTTTTGTTTGTTTTTTTTTTTATATATCTCACTTTCATAATGTAAGCTATTTACTAATACAAATTTTTTAATATGAGAAAACTTTCGTCTTGAAGAATTTAAAGCAATCTGATTATAAAGTATTTTATTGCTTATAAATCTTATATCTATTTTTGAAAAAAATTTAAAGAAGACCAAAATATTATGCAAGAAATATGGGATAGTTCTAATCATTACTTGGTTAATTCTGTGTTTGAGTAAGCCCTTATAATAATAATCAGATGGTTGGATATGACCTAAATTTGATATAATTATTTGAGGAATTTTTTTTTTTTGTTAAATAACGATAAATTGAAAAATATTCTAACCTCCTTGAAATACCATTTATTACTAAACATTCATCATTATCTATAAATTGTTCAAGTTCATTAAAATTCTTGGGATCAAACAATTCAATATTTTTAAAATAATTACTTTTTTTAATTTTGACAATCTTTGGTTTAAAAAACATTTGAAGACGATCAGTATTTACAATGTAAAAATTTTTGAATTCATTATTTAGATCATGTATTATTTTTCCATAGCTGGATGGTAAAGTTTTTAATGCGTAGAAAGAATGTAAAAATAAAATTTTTTTTTTTTTCATAAAAACTATACAATGAATTATATTTAAGAATTTGAAGTCATAAATATATTAACAATATTTATTAATTACTCTTCAGAAATATAAAGTAGTCTTTATACTTATAAAAAACTTCAATTATAAGTGAGTAAATAATGGTTGATATAAGGGTATTTCCAAAGAAAGGTAATGCCAATGTGTAACAAGTAATCAATCCTGCTAAGTCATAACCATACGAACCTGATAGCCATACACCTAAGTTTGTGACTATAAAAAATAATACTGCAGCTGAAAGAGCACCAAAAATTCTAAACTTAAATCCTAAGGAAGTAAAATATTTTGAAAGTAAACCAATTATTACAACACTGCCCCATGTAAAAAACAATATATTATGAAATCCAATAAAAATGTCTGTAATAACAAAACTAAATAAAACTACAGGCATATACATAATTCCAAAAATCAAAGGTATGTAAAAACTTATTGCAATTAAGCTTGTAAAGTTTGGAGGATGGGGAATAAATCTAGTTATCATAATTGATAATAATGTTATAATTGTAATTTTAGTTAAGTTCATGAATTAATATTATAGAAATCTTTGAAATTGACAATCTAAAATAAACTTTGAAAGCCAAATCTTATTTGTCTTCCATTTTGAGAATATCCATAAGGTCTTTGATATGCTTCATCTAACAAATTTGAAATGTTCAAACTTAAAAAGCCAATGTTTGTTTTTTTTAATACAGCTAAATTCATTACATCTGTGCTGTCTACTTTTGTTACTGAAGGTGCATAATCAAATGATTTACCGTAATGTTTGTAATTATAATTTATAGAAAATGGTCCAAATAAAGAATTATTAAAACTTGAATCATAGTTGATACCATAAGTTGAGTCGGGCCTGTTAAGTTGATGGCTACCATCTTCTTGTTTACTTGATGATATTGTATTGTAAATTGAAAGCCTATGATTGTTTACTTTAAAAACTAAATTGCTCTCGATACCATCTTGTTTTAAATCAGACTTATTATTTGTGTAACCTGATCCTCCATTGTATGAACCATTATATAATAAAGCATCTTCAATAGAGCTTCTGTAAAATGTATTTTCTAGACTTAATGAGTTGTTAAATAAAAATTTTATTTTTAATTCATTAGTTCTGCTTTTTTCAGGATCTGCATCGGGATTGGCGACATGCTTATAAGAATCTGTTCTTCCATTATTTCCATATAACTCGTAAAGACTTGGGTTTCTTAAGCCCGTAGATTGAGTTAAACCTAATTCAAATTTTCTAAATAACTTTGTTAAATTAATTTTATAAGTTGTATTAATTCCTGTAGTCTTATGATTGTCACCCCTACCATAAAAGGATAAAATCATATCATCAAAAAGCTTGTAACCTGAATTGGCAAAAAAACCGAAATTATCTACATGTCCTCGGGCCGCTGGTGTTGACCATGATCCATTATTGGTGAAAGAACCTGTATCATATTTATAGTCAACTCCGTAACCATAAGATATTTTTTTTATAGGTTTAATTCTTCTTTCTGCTTTTAAAACTGTAGAGTGGGAATTGTACCAATCAAAATAACCACTTTCATCATACTCTCTATTATAATGATTATAGTGAAATGTTAAAACATTTTCAGAATTTTTATTTAATTTATTCAAGCTTGTTTGCACTACATACATTTTATCGTGAGCAAATCCACTTTCATCACTTGAACTAGCATCATAGTTAGCTTTAGTTCTTCTAGCATAAAACGTAGAATTAGATTTCAAATCATCATATATCCACTTTTCCGCATTAATATTTATTTGATAATTTCTTGCACTATCTTCTTCTTTTCCAACATATCTTGAGCTACTATTTTTAATATTTGAAGAACTACCTTTGAAATTTAGGTGTAATCCATCATCAATTATTTTTGAATAGTTGGCATTAATAGAATTGTTTCTACCATTATATCCACTTATTGAGTATTTATTCGTGTAATCGATCGCAGTAACAAAGTTAATTGCACCCCCTATAGCGGATGGCCCAAAGTGAGCACCACTTGGACCTTTATAAATTTCAATTTGTTGAATAGTTTGAATAAAATCTTGTCCAAAGTTATGTAGGCCTTGTGTAGTTGACTGATCATTTATTGGAATACCATTTAAAAGTACAAGAGTATGATTGGAATTTGTGCCTCTCATGAACAAAGATGTTAACTGGCCTTTTCCTCCATTTTGCTTAATATCTATCCCGTCGACATATTTAAGAATATCAAGAACATCTATAGCTCCACTTTTTTCTATTTGATCTCGATTAATTATAATTTTACCAACTGAACCCTCTGAGAAAGATGATGTGTTTGGTGTTTTGCTAATTACTATACAGGGAACACCTTTTCTATTGTCCCATTTACAATTTTCTAAATTTTCCCCAAATGAATTTGATACTAATAATAAAAAAAATATTATTGTTCTTAAAAGCATAAAGCATCCTATAATTTTTTCCCCTTAAGCTTCAGGGGTTTATTAATAATAATGCCGATGCTAATTTTTCATTGTAGAACTAGACTTTTCCTGGCCTTTATTCAACAGCGGACTTTACTGGGTGGCGCTCCGACTTTACGGTTGCAGGTACAGCCAATGAATTTCACACTGATTTCCCACCATGCATTTCA
>MDSZ01117753.1_pt1 | contig 13346 bp, 22 predicted proteins | sample 811201 | NCBI WGS metagenome assembly MDSZ01 (sample SAMN05326647, study PRJNA326480) | marine metagenome | isolation source: seawater | place: Indian Ocean: North | collected 2010
TATTTCTTTAATCATATCTGCTAACCAATATACAGAGCAGTTATCATTATCTTTGTTAGCTTTAATTAAAGTTTCTATATTTTCAATCATTTCTTTTTTACTACTCATCGGTCACCTCCATTAAATGAACATCATCATATCCTTTCTCAATCCATTCATCATAATGTTCTTTTGCTCTTTCGTATTCAGTATAGTAATCATCACAACCACCAACCCATACAACAAATCTCCAGCCTTGTTTATATTCTTTAGGTGCATAATCTTTTTTCACTTTTTTAACTATCATTAGAAATCTCCTCATTAAATCAGTTCTTTATTGAATTGATAGTCACCCTCATTCATACTCTCAACCCAAGCCCATTTATCGTCAATCCTATATAAAATGTCTTTGAAACAACTACCCCCACCATGAACAACTAAAGCTATATCTCCTGACCAACCAGGACAATCTGGGGTGTATCTATCAAGAATAACCACATTACATAAATGATTTTCAGTTATTTCAAAACCTCCATAATGATCATTCAAAGCATTTGCGATTTGTTGTAAATCTTTTTTTGTTGGCTCACTTTTCATTAGATTTCTCCCATTTATTAAACATAATAGAACACACCCGAAGATGTGTTCGATATGCTTAACTGTTACTGAGGTTTACCAACATTGATTGTTTCATTGGTGCTTATTGTTCTTATGACATTGGCATTTTTACCAACTAAACATTGATTATAATCACGTTGACTGATACCGAAACCAGAATTCATCATGCGTAATAATCCGTTTAATCTCTCTCTAGTGGTTACACTTCCCCACCCGCACATATTGATCTCAATATCGCCATTAGGTAATCGCCATGCAATTTCATTTCCATGTAAATATAAACTACTGCCATCAGTCATAGTGTTACCAACTGATTTATATTCATGTTTTAAAAATGCTTTTACTGTATGCTGTGTTACTTTTCTCATTGTCTTACCTCTCTCCTTAGTTATTAAACCCAGAAAATAATGCCTTGAATTCTTGCGCTTGTCTTTTTTGCACTTCTTGGTATGCAATCTTTAACAATTCGCTCGGTTCGCTTTGACATTCTCTTTGCTGTATAAAATTAATCAATGATCTATTGCTAGATTGTATTAATTTGTTTTTTGCTTCTTGTAGTAACATTGACATCTTTATTTCCTCCCGATTAATAAAAGATAAGTTAATTATAAAAATCATATTCTATATCAATTTCATCGTCCGACATTTTTTTGTATTCGTTTACTATAAAATTATTGGATTTTTTGATTCCTCTAACTGACAAAATAAAATCTATTTTATCTTTCCTTGTTTTATTTTTTGATTCTTTTTCTATTGTCATCTTTATTTACTCCCGTTAATTAAAAGATACATTAATTATAATGAGTACCTTACTAAATGCAAATATATAAATGTATGTTTTTATGGTGATATATTCCAAAATATGCTCAATTCGTTATATAATAAGGGGTATGAGGGTACTTAGAGAGAGAATAAAAAATATCTGTTATGAATAAGAAAAAAAATCAAAATGCGCAAAATGGTCGCAAATTAATAAATTTAAGCGATAAAAAAACATTAAAAAAAATAGAAAAATTAGCGGGGTTAGGTTTAAGCGATCAAGCAATCGCCGATAGTCTTGGCGTTTCTAGATCAACAATCAGTCGTCGCAAGCGTGATGATGATACTTTTGACGCAATCATAAGAAAAGGAAAAATAAAAGCTGTGGCGGACATCAGTTCAGCTTTATATGACTCAGCAATGAGCGGTAACAGTCAAAGTATCCAGTTTTTTTTAAAGAATCGCGCGAATACTGACGATCTTGGTAATTGGAGAGATAGAACAGAAACAACGAATATATCCGTCAATCTTGCTGACATCATTGGCTCACGCAAACGCTCGCTCACTCACTCCACTGGCACGCTACCGCCCGCACCCGCTAAGGGTATCATCATCAACAATGAAGATTAAAGTTATCCACAGCACGCGCAAGCACGCAAGCAAGCAAGGGCAAGTGCCTGGTGCGGTTGTGCATAAGTTGCTAACAGTTTTATCCACAACACCCCCCCTTAAAAAATTAGCGCGTGGTACATTATATATATCTATTGAACAAAAATTTTACTCACTTGCTGGGATGCACTCGTCTTTCTCTCCTCTCTCCCGTTGGCGGGTGCATCCTTTAATGCCATGAAGTACGGAGCAGAACAAGAAAAACAACTGATGACTGAGCTTTGGTCTATAGACATCAAAGACAATCCTCTCAACTTTGTTAAGTTTGCTTTCCCTTGGAATCAAGAGAATACCCCCCTCGAAGGTTTTACAGGGCCGAGGAAGTGGCAAGAAAAAATTTTGCGAGATATTGGAAACCACATACAAAGAAACCAAAGTTTAGATATGCCAGAGATGTTTAGACTAGCCGTAGCATCAGGTCGTGGTATCGGTAAGTCAGCCTTAGTGGCTTGGCTTATCCTATGGATGCTCACCACCCGCCTCGGCAGCACCATCATCGTAACCGCCAACACCGAGCAACAGCTCCGCTCGCGCACATGGGCTGAACTCGGCAAATGGCTCACACTCTCCATTAACTCACATTGGTTTCACAAAACTGCCACCTCACTGAAACCTGAGAAGTGGTTTGAAGAAGCACTGATACGCGACCTACAAATCGACACTGGCTACTACTACGCACAAGCACAACTCTGGTCAGAAGAAAACCCAGACGCATTTGCTGGAATTCACTCCACCTACGGAGTATGTCTAATTATGGATGAGGCATCAGGTATCCCCGCACCCATCTACTCAGTATCCGAAGGGTTTTTCTCCGAACCCACCTCAGACCGATACTGGTTTACTTTTTCTAACCCAAGAAGAAACACAGGGCCGTTTTATGACAGCTTTCACTCCAAGCGCAAATACTGGCATAACGCACAAATAGACTCACGCGATGTAGAAGGCACAGATCAAAAACTGTTCCAAAGTATGTTAGATCAATACGGAGAGAACTCCACCGTTGCAAGAGTGGAAGTGCTAGGTGAGTTTCCAAGTGCGGATGACGATACGATTATTCCTATGGAACTCGTTAGGGGGGCGGTAGAAAGAGATGTATCTTTGAGTGCCTCTGCGCCTATTGTGTGGGGTGTGGATGTGGCGCGATTTGGTGGGGATAACTCTGCGTTGTGTGTGCGACAAGGCAATACTGTTCTGGAAATGAAAACATTTAACTCTATGGATTTAATGCAACTTTGCGGGGCGATAAAAAACAAGTATGATAACGAAACAGTAATGACAAAACCGCAAGAGATATTAGTGGATGTTATTGGGCTAGGTAGCGGGGTAGTGGATAGGCTGTCAGAGCAGAACTTGCCAGTGCGCGGAGTGAATGTGGCAGAAGCACCCTCTACCAAAAAGAATTTTTTAAACTTGCGAGCCGAACTTTGGTTTGCAATAAAAGATTGGTTAGCACAAAGAGATTGTCGCTTGCCAAATGACGATGAATTGGTCGCTGAATTAGTTGCGCCAATTTATAAATACACATCAACAGGGAAAATAAAGATTGAATCCAAAGAGGAAATGAAAAAAAGAGGCATTAAGTCACCCGATAGAGCCGATGCACTGGCATTGACTATGGCAAGTGCGGCAGCTTCATTTAGTGGAAGTCAATCATTTATGGGGTATAATTTTAAAAAACCATTAAAGTCAAGAATTTTGAGAGTTGGATAACCTATGAAATACGATAAAAAAGACAAAAAAGCCAAAGGCGCAAAGAAAGTAGATTACACAAAAATACAACGCATTATTAAGTCTGAGTTAGACGATGCAGAAGATTATATCTTTCAAATAGGTAAAGAACGCGCAGAAAGCACAGAATATTACTTGGGTACTGAACCCGATAATACCAGTGATTTACAATCTGAGTTTATATCAACGGATGTTAGAGACAGTATATTGTTTATGTTGCCATCTATCATGCGCACTTTCTTTGGCACTAAAAAAGTGGTGGAGTTTGTTCCTAATGGCCCAGAAGATATTCCTGTTGCCGAGCAACAAACCGATTACATCAACTACCTTATCCAACAAAAGAATCCTGGTTTTAAAGTATTGTACGATGCTTTCAAAGATGCACTCGTAAGAAAGTCAGGATATGTTAAGGCTTTTTGGGATGACACCATGAGTTCCACAACGCATGAGTACACAGACATTGATCCTATCTCATATCAAGCCTTAATCATGGATAAAGATGTAGAAGTGGTAAAAGAAGCGGTCAAAATGGAATCCATGACTATGATTGACCCACAAACCAACGAAGAAATTACACAAGAATCACCCGCAAGTTACGACTTAACTATCAGAAGGGTGAAAAGAAAGAATCAAGTTTGCATCGAGGCTGTACCACCAGAAGAAGTATTGATCTCAAGAGATGCAAGAAGTTTAGAATCTTCTCGTTATGTTGCACATCGAATGATAAAAACCGTATCTGAGTTAGTGGGTATGGGGTATGACAGAGAGGAAATAGAACAATATGCGGGGTCTGGGTCGTCTTTTGATGCTGAAACCTACACAGAAAGAGAAGCACGAAACCCACTCGGTGAAGATGTTTACCCTACGTCTAGCACCGAACAATCAAAAGAAGTGCTATACATTGAACATTATTGTTTTTACGATTTAGACGATGATGGTATAGACGAGAGGATCAGAGTATGCACAGTTGGTAACGGTGCGAATATTATTAATTGCGAACCTTGGGATGATCTTCCCATCGTTATGTTCTGCCCCGATCCAGAGCCACACACCTCAATCGGCAGTTGCCCCGCAGACTACTTAAAACCAATCCAAGCTGCTAAATCACAAATTATGCGCGATACATTGGATTCATTGGGTCACTCAATATTCCCAAGAATGGGTGTAGTTGAAGGACAAGTAAACATTGATGATGTATTAAACACCGACATTGGACAACCGATTAGAATGAGAGCGCCAGGCATGGTGCAACCTTTCTCTGTACCGTTTGTTGGTAAAGAGGCATTTCCTGTTTTGGGTTACTTAGACGAATCCAAAGAAAACCGAACTGGTGTATCTAAAGCAAGTGCTGGTTTAAACGCTGATGCACTACAATCCACCACTAAATCCGCAGTAGCAGCCACTATGAGTGGTGCGCAAGGCAGAATCGAGCTAATTTGCCGTCATTTTGCAGAAGGCGGGATGCAACAATTATTCAAACTTGTTAATGGTTTAGTGATAAAACATCAGGATTCACAGGCAGTTTACCGCCTAAATAACGAATTTATTGCTGTTGATCCGCGTTATTGGGATGCAGATAAAGATATGGTGATTAATGTGGCAATAAGCAAGTCTAGCGATGAAGAAAAGTCTGCATTGCTAGCACAGCTTGCTACCAAGCAAGAACAAATACTGCAAACGATGGGCGCAAACAACCCACTGGTTAGCTTGCAACAGTATTCCAACACATTAACTCGTATTATCGAGATGGCTGGCTTTAAAGATGCGCAATCGTTTATCAATACGCAAGTACCGCCTATGCCACCACAACCAGAAGAACAGAAACCAGATGCAGCTGAGATGTTAGCGCAAGCTGAAATGCAAAAGGCGCAAGTGCAAGCGCAGAAAGCAATGATTGATGCTGAAACAGATCGCATGAAGATTATCATGGATGACGATAGAGACAGAGATAAATCAGAAGCAGACATCAGATTGAAAGCGGCTGAGTTAAATGCGAAGTATGGTGCGCAAGTTAATATTGCAGAGATAAATGCAGTAATGGAACGCGACAGAGAAACATTAAGACAGATTGCTAAAACACAATCACAAGGATTATTTACAGGTGTTAACCCAACCAACTAAGTTGTACGACATAGAGTTTCTGGAAGGCGACCAGATATTTACTGGCACAGATATTCCAGCTAACTCAGAAGCAGAAGCAATAACTAAAATGATGTTTATGTTTATGGGTAAAATAGATGAAGATTCAGAACTGATACACATAGAAGAAAAAAGGATACATTAACTATGGCAATAACTTATCGAGGCGAAAGATTTAGCGGATACAACAAACCTAAAAGAACACCAGGTAAAAACAAAAAGTTTGCGGTATTGGCAAAAAAGGGTGAAACAGTAAGATTAATTCGATTCGGTGATCCAAACATGAGAATTAAAAAAGATCAGCCAGCAAGGAGAAAATCATTTAGAGCAAGACATAAATGTGATACAGCTAAAGATAAACTAACCGCAAGATATTGGTCTTGCAAAAACTGGTAAGGAGTTAACATGGCAAAACGTGGTTTATACGCAAATATTCATGCAAAAAGAAGAAGAATTAAAGCTGGCAGTAAAGAAAGAATGAGAAAGCCTGGTACTAAAGGTGCGCCTACAGCAAAAGCATTTAAACAAGCTAAGAAAACTGCAAAGAAAAGGAGCAAAAGATATGCCTAGAGGAAAAGGAACATACGGAAGTAAAGTTGGCAGACCAAAGAAAAAGAAAAAAAGGTAAGCAACATGAAATTTAAATTTGTTAAAAACTTAATCGGTGCTGTTGCACCTACAATCGGCACGGCTCTTGGTGGGCCTATGGGTAATATGGCAGCTAACATGGTTGCAGAGGCATTAGGTTGTGAGCCTACACCAAAGAAGATAGAGCAAGCCGTACAAGAAGCCACTCCAGAACAACTCGCAGAACTCAAAAAGATTGATACTGATTTTGAAATCAAGATGAAAGAGTTAGATGTTGATTTATATGCTTTGGAAACAAAAGACATACAAGATGCCAGAGGCAAGTTTTCTAGGGATTGGACAACTCGAATTATGGGTATTGCTACTTTAGGTGGTTTTATGGGTTACATATTCTTAGTAACACTACAACCACCAGAGCAGAACAGTGAAGCATTGATTAACTTAGTTTTAGGTTATCTTGGTGGATTGGCATCAGCAGTAATCTCTTTTTACTTTGGCGCATCTAATGGTGGCAATAAAGACTAATGGAAACTTCTCAGAACGGAATTGATTTAATCAAGCACTTTGAAGGTTGTCGATTAGAGCCTTATTTATGTAGTGCCAATGTTTTAACGATTGGTTATGGTCACACAAAAGATGTGGTAGAAAATATGAGTATAACTCAAGATACAGCAGAGGTATTACTGAAACAAGATTTAAAAGAGTTTGAGGATCATGTTAGCAGATTGGTTGAAGTGCATTTAAACCAAGATCAATTTGATGCTTTGGTATCATGGACATTTAATTTAGGTGCTGGCAATTTAAAAACAAGCACCATGTTAAAAGTGTTAAACCAGAGAAAATACGATGAAGTTCCAGAGCAAATGAAAAGGTGGAACAAAAGTGCTGGAGTAGTAAACGAAGGCTTAGTTAAAAGACGAGGTGCGGAAGCATTACTTTTCGCAAGCAAAGCATGGACATAAATCCTTTTTTTCTTTGGAATGTTATTTTAACATTAATATATGCGCCATTAATTTATGGCATAAGAAATAACGCAACAGAGATGAAAAGAATAGATATTTTACTTAATAAAACAAGAGAAGAACTACCGACAAGGTATGTAACTAAAAGTGATTTATTAGAAGATATGGAAAGATTGTTTAAAAGATTAGATAATTTAGAATCAAAAATAGATAGGTTAATACAGAGATAAAGGAATAGATATGGCAAGAAGAATGGTTGATCCGCTATTCAGTTCAGGTTTACAGTATGCGCAATCAATAGCGGGGGGAGAGAATGTAGCTGACATGATAGCACCAGGCGTAGGATACTCAGAGGAGTTTCCAGAAGGTTTTGTAATGCAAGATGGAGTACCAGTTTCCGTAAGGGAAGAAGCTCCAATGCCCGCACCACCACCACCCACCGCACCCATCGGCATACCTATTGATTATTCAGATTATCCAGATTTTGCGCCATCACCAACTGGTATTCCTTCTATTGATGCGTTGAATATACGCTTGGCAACACCACCAAGAGGCGGTTTGTTAATTACTCCAGAAGAAGAAATGGCAGCACAAAGAGTAAGAGAGTCAGGAACATTTACACCGACTCCATTTTTTACTGGTGCGCCTATGACAGATGGCGAGATGGCGATGTTTGATCTTGAGCCAGAAAGGTTTGAAATGACACCACAATACGATGTGGATGCACAACCGATCAAATATAGACCTTTTGATTTTACTAACGTACAAAGAATGATAGACAGAATGAGGTAAACATGGCTACTAGAGAGGAAGTATTAGAATCAAACGAAGCAGAGCTAATTTTAAAAAGCGATACATTTAAAAAAGCGATACAGAATTTAAAGCAAGAATATGTTGCATTATGGATGAGCAGTCGAGGCGAGAACGATGTTGCCTTTCGAGAAACTCTGCATAATGCGATAAATGTTTTACCAGAAGTGGAGAGGCATCTACGCATCTTGGTAGAAAAGGGGAAGATAACGAGTGCACAAGTCAAAAAATTGCACAATTACATATAACTAGGTAAAATTTTTAAAATTAAGGAGTGATTATGAGCAATAACGCAAAGCCGATTGCCTTACAATCAAGTTTAGATAAAACTGTAAGTTCATTTGAAACTTTTCTGACTCCACCAGAGGAAGTAACAGAAGAAGTTCAAGCAGAACAAGCAGAAACATCTCCAGAAGATGTCGTGGAAACAGAATCAGAAGCGGAAGTTGAAGTTGAGGCGGAAGCAGAGGTTGAAGTTGAAGATGACTTTGAGGAAGGGGAAGAAGAAGTAGAACAGTCTTTAGAAGAACAAACAGAAGTAGAGGAAGAACTGCAACCTGATGTTTACACCGTAAAGATTGATGGTGTTGAACAAGAGGTCACGTTAGATGAACTCCGAAACGGATATTCTCGTCAGCAAGACTATACTCGCAAAACTCAAGAACTGGCACAGAAACGCAAAATTTTTGAAGACCAGCAAGCAGAGTTAGCGAAAAAAGATGCTATTTACGCTCAGTTGTTGCCTCAGTTAGAGGCAAGTTTAAATGGCGAATTGGAAAACGAACCAGATTGGGCAGCACTGTACGAATCTGATCCTATTGGGTATGTTCGTGAAAAAGACGTTTGGGATGAAAAACGAAAAAAATTGGATGCAGCAAAAGCTGAAAACAAAAGATTGCAAGATGAAGCAATACAAAAACAGCAAGAGCAAATTCAAAAATATGTTGAGTATGGTCATCAACAATTAAAAGAAAGGATTCCTGAATGGTCTGATGTTGAGAAATCTCAAAAAGAGAAACTCGCAATCACAAACTACGCAGTTAATGAACTTGGGTTTACTCAAGATGAAGTTAATCAGGTGATAGATTATAGAGTGTTACTTGGTTTACGAGATGGGATGCTATACCGAAAACAAATGGCAGCAACCAAGAAGAAACCAACCCAGAAAGCAGCTTCAAGAGTTGCAAGACCTGGAACAGCCAATAAGCCTAAAACAGCAACGCCAGTGAAAAAAGCAAAACAAAGGTTAGCTAAATCTGGCAAAGTGCAAGATGCAGCTAAAGTTTTTGAACAATTAATTTAAAGGTATAAAAAAATGGCAAAAGTAACAAACGCCTTTGACACATATACTGCGACTGCTGACAGAGAATCATTGTCGGATACTATCTACAATATCTCTCCAATGAGTACGCCTTTTATGAGTTCTATAGGCAAAACAAATGTAAAAAATGTCCAATTCGATTGGCAAACAGAAGCCCTACCTACTGCATCTGGCACAGGTCAGTTGGAAGGTTTCGAGCTATCAAGAGCAGCTTCTACTGCTACAGTTAGAGAAAGTAACGTATGTCAAATCTCAAGCAGAGATGCAACTGTAACTGGTACGCAAAATGCTTCTGATGCGGCTGGAAAACGCACAGAAATGGCCCATCAACTAGCCATTATGGCTAAAGCTTTGAAGCGCGATATGGAAACGGCCTTATGCTCTAAAGTAGCTAAAAATGCTGGTAACGCGACTACTGTTCGTCAAACTGGTGGTTTTGAAACTTGGACAGAAACAAACGTATCGCGTGGTACTAATGGGGCTGGTGCTGGAAACGGTGCTGCACCTACTGATGGTACACAACGCGCATTTACTGAAACTATCCTAAAAGCAGTACAACAACTCTGCTTTGCAAACGGTGGTGAGCCTTCAATGTTGATCGTTGGCCCACACGTTAAAGGTGTTGTTTCTGGGTTTACTGGTCGTTCATCGGCAAGACAAATGATTGATGCTAATACTGTAGAAGCATCAGTTTCTATCTATGCTGGTGACTTTGGTGAATTGCAAGTAGTTCCTTCTAACTTTAGTAGAGCAAGATCAGCGTTATTTGTTGATCCTGATTACGCTAAAGTAGCTTACTTGAGAGACTTTGAAACTATCGACATCAGCACAATTGGTGATGCAATGACAAAAATGATTGTCGTTGAATTTGGTTTGGAAGTATCAAATGAGAAAGCACACGGAATCGCTGCTGACTTATCAACATCGTAAGTTAAACCGAGAGGGGCGGAAACGCCCCTCATTTTTATTGGAATAATCATGGCAAGAAGAACATTAATAGACTCTAAATCAGGATTTATGAGTGAGTTTGCTACAGAGGATGAGAAGAACATTTATCACAGTTCCCAGAATGTTCAGCCTATTTTGGATAATGTAAAGAATTTATCTTACGATACGCAAGGTAAAGAATTAAAGCACGTTGCAGAAGTACCTATGGTAATATATCAAAAAGCAGTCAGAGAAGGCTGGGCGAAAGATAGGAAGCAATGGAAGAAATGGCTTAATGACCCAGACAATAAACTATTTAGAATATGGCAAGGTAGAGTATGAATTACAGCGAGCTTAAAACAAACATAGCCGATTACTTAAACAGAAGTGATCTAACTTCACAGATTGATATATTTATTGATACTACCGAAGCAGAATTAAATAGAAAGGTGAGAGATAAAGATATGATAAAGAGGGCAACGGCTACAGCCGATGCTCAATACTTAACTTTACCTGATGATTGGTTAGAGGTAATAAATGTAGAAATACAATCAGGCGACTTTTCTCCATTGTTACAACAATCTATAGAATCATTGGATGTATTTAGAAAAGCCAATGATGATTCATCAGGTCAGCCAAAGTATTTTGCTATTGTAGATGGCACATTAGAACTTGCCCCTACCCCTGACACTTCATATACATTACAATTAACTTATTATGGTAAAATCACCGCGTTAAGCGACTCGAACACCAGTAATTTTGTTTTAGCAAGCCACCCAGATGTTTATTTATATGGTGCGTTAAAGCAAGCCTCTATTTATCTTATGGAAGATGATAGAGTTCAGATGTTTACTGCGCAATTTGAATTGGCTTTAGAAGAAATGCGTATGCAACAAGAAAGAGCTGCGTTTGGCAAGGGTTCTTTGATACCAAGAAAAAGAACTTATGGTCAACGCAAGAAAACAACATATTTTATGAGAAATTAGAAGGAATAGAGAATGGCTGGATTTACAGATTATTTAGAAGATAAAGTCTTGGATCATGTATTTGGTGGTAGTGCTTACACAGCACCCAGCACTTTATACGTTGGTTTATTTACAGCAGCACCCTCTGATACTGGTGGTGGTACTGAATGTTCTGGTGGTTCATACGCAAGAAAAAGTATGGCTGCTATGACTGTATCAGGCACTTCACCAACCACAGCAACCAATGGAGCAGCCGTTGAATTTGTTACGGCTACTGGCTCTTGGGGAACAGTAACCCATGTAGGTATTTTTGATGCCGCATCAAGCGGTAACTTGTTAGCCTGGGCTGCATTGTCTGCTTCTAAAGCAGTAGCAAGTGGTGATGTATTTAGATTCGATGCTGGTGATTTAGACGTTACATTGGCGTAATCAATGGCCTCAGTAGGCTATGGATACGGTGGCTATGGTAAGTCACACTATGGTCAACCCATATTTCAGTTTGGCGAAGCGACTCTAGCGCAAACGTCAGGATTATCTGCATCTGCGTCTATGACGTTTGCAGTATCCGCAACATCAGCACAAACATCAGGTGTAACGGCTTCTGGAACTTTACTCAAGTTAGGTGCAAGCACGATTGCACAAACATCTGCTGTAACCGCAACAGCCGAAGTAGTAAAACTGGGTTCTGCTACTATGGCACAAACCTCTGGGTTTACTGCAACTGGCAGACAAATAGATCGTGGTGAAGCTACCATCGCTCAAACTTCTGGATTCTCAGCTACCGCAGAATTAGTCAAACTTGGTACAGCAACCATAGCACAAACCTCTGCGGTGAGTGCAACAGCCGTTATTGTTCTAAGTGCATCAGCTACAAGCGCACAAACTAGCGCAGTAAGCGCATCAGGAACATTAGTTAAATTAGGTGTAGCAACCTCGGCAGAAACATCAGGATTTAGTGCTACCGCAGAACTGGTAGTATCGGGTGAGGCTACTATAGCGCAGACAAGTGGAGTTACTGCGCTTGGTAGTATAAAATATTCTGGTGTAGCGACTATCGCACAAACATCTAGTCTTTCCGCCATTGGTGGCTTAAAATGGGAAGATGATACTGTAACGACAACCACATATACGGATCAAACAGTAACGACAACAACTTGGACAGACCAAACTGATCCGTCAACGTCTTGGTCAGAAGCAGCTTAACATAGGATAGAAAAATGGCAGATACAACAACTACGAATTTAAGTTTAACAAAACCCGAAGTAGGGGCGAGTACAGATACTTGGGGTACGAAAATAAATACTGATTTAGATACCATAGATGCAATATTTGGTGCATCAGGTACAGCCGTTAGTATGGGTGCAGTTACATTTACCGAAATTAAAAGTGCAACCTCTGGAACATCAAACTTCATAGCGGGTGTAAACGCGGGTAACTCAATCGCATCAGGCGGTAACTACAATGTCTGCGTAGGTGATGAAGCGGGTACTGCGATTACGACTGGTGATAATAATATTGCTATTGGTTATCAGGCTTTAGATGCAGAAGATACTAGAAGTGACTCTATTGCAATAGGTTACCGTGCTTTAACTGCACAAAACGGAGATACTGCAAATACCTACAACATAGCTATAGGTACTGATGCTGGACTAGCTCTTACAACAGGAAATAGAAATGTTTATATCGGTGCGTTATCAGGTGATGCTAACGTAACAGGTGATGGTAATACTGCACTTGGACACAATACTTTATCAACTAATACGCACTCAGAAAACAACGTAGCTGTAGGCTATGAAGCTCTAAAGACTTTTAATGTTGGTTCTGGCTCTGGTTTTAATGTTGCAGTAGGAAGCGTAGCTTTAACAGCTTGTACTACTGGAA
>MDSZ01203662.1_pt1 | contig 13346 bp, 14 predicted proteins | sample 811201 | NCBI WGS metagenome assembly MDSZ01 (sample SAMN05326647, study PRJNA326480) | marine metagenome | isolation source: seawater | place: Indian Ocean: North | collected 2010
ATAATATTTTTAGTGCTCATAGGGGTTATTTTTTTATCATTCTTGTAATTTTTTATATCCTTGAAAATCCAAGGTCTCCCTAATGCACCACGACCAATCATAACTGCATCACAATTAGTTTCTTGTCTTATTTGAATATAGTCATTTAGATCTTTCACATCTCCATTTCCAATTATAGGAATTGAACAATGTTTTTTTAATATTTCAATCAAAGTCCAGTCAGCATTGCCCTTAAATTTCTGTGAAGTTGTTCTAGGGTGTAAAGTGATAGCTGATACTCCACTTCTTTCTAATATACTAGCAGCCTCAAGATAAACTTGTTGACTTGCATCCCAACCTGAGCGCATTTTTACTGTTACTGGTATTTCTTTAACGCTATCTACAACTGCACTAGTAATATCTTCCATGAGACATAAGTCTTTTAAGGCAGCAGAGCCTGCACCTTTATTAGTTACTTTTGGTACTGGGCATCCATAATTTATATCAATAATATCAGGCTTAAACATATCATAAATCATCTTTGCAGATTTTGCCATAACATCAGGAAATTCACCAAAAATTTGCACTCCTATTGGCCTTTCTTCTTCCATGAATTTTATAAGATCTAATGTTTTTTGATTTTCTCTTATAATTCCATTGGAACTAACAAATTCAGTGTACATTAAGTCTGCACCCATTTTTTTGCATAACAATCTAAAGGGCAAATCTGTTACTCCAGCCATTGGAGCCAAAAGCACAGGGCGATCTATTTCTATATTACCAATCTTCATAATCTTAATTTAAATAGTCCTATTACAATAGATGACTTAATAGGTAAATTAATAATAATCGATATATTTTTATATTACCTAAAATAAAATGGAGTTTAATATGGAGATTTTACAATCTTTAGGGGCTCTCCCGATGCTAATACTAATATTTTTTATCTTTTATTTTATATTGATACGTCCTCAAGTTAAAGAACAAAAAGAAAAACAATTAATGCTCGAAAAACTCTCCAAAAATGATAGAGTTGTAACTAGAGGAGGCTTGATTGGAAAAATTCAAGGTTTTCAAGGAAAAAATAAAGAGTACATTATTCTAGATAATGAAACAGGCACTAAGATAAAAATACTAAGAAATTATATTTCATCTGTTATTGAATAGAGGAATCTCATGAAAATTATTTTTTTTGGGAATGCTGATTTTGGCATACCTACATTAGATTCTATATTTAGCTCGAGTAAACACACCTTACTCTCTGTTGTCACGAATCCAGATAAAAAAGCAGGCAGAGGAAAGAATAATACTTCTACCCCAATCAAAATATGGGCTACTGAGAATCATGTAAATATTTCTGAAATTAGCAACCTTAAAGACCCTATCTTTTTAAAGTCATTAGAAAATAGCAATGCAGACCTATTTATTGTCATAGCATATAGAATTCTACCAAATAAAATTTTTGAGATACCTAAATATGGGACGATGAATTTACACGCATCTCTTTTACCTAAATATAGAGGAGCAGCTCCAATACAAAGAGCTCTCCTTAATGGAGAAAAAAATACTGGAATATCAACTTTTATAATCAATGACAAGGTTGACAAAGGCAAAATCATACTTCAAGAGAAAACAAGTATTTCAGATAAAGATAACTATTCCTCACTCTATACTAAATTATCTGACATGGGTAGTAATCTAGTTTTAAAATCGATTATGCAACTAGAACAAGGAATTCCTTTAAAAGAACAGAACAAAAAAACAAAGTATGCAAAAAAAATAGATAAGAATGAATTAAAAATTAATTGGAATAATAACGCTTTAGATATTATAAATAAAGTAAGGGCATTTTCTCTATCTCCAGGAGCTTATAGCACTTTTAAAAATAAACGAATAAAAATATTAGATGCTGATATCTCTGACTTAGATTTAAGAGATTTAAATCAAGGAGATATTTTCATCAATCAAAATCAATTATATGTTAAGAGTAATAACTACGCAGTTAAAATTAATTTGTTAAAACCAGAAGGCAAGCAGATAATGACATCAACTGATTTTGTGAATGGCTATCTTACTGCTAATGATAATAGATTGAAATTTGAATAATGATAATAGAAATATCTGCCTAAAGATTCTAAATGAATATCGACAGTCAGATTTACATATAAATGACTGTATACATTCTTATTTTAAATTAAATGATATATCAAGATCAGACCGAGCTTTTATAAATAGATTGACTTTGGGAGCTATTCGCTTAAAAGGACGATATGATTATATACTATCACAAATTTATCATGGAGATTATAAAGAATTAAATTTCAGATTGAAGAATATCTTAAGGCTTGCTTGTTATCAGATTGAGGAAATGGACTCCATACCAAACCATGCTTCAATTTTTAGAATGGTTGAAATAACAAAAAAACATCTTAGGGGATATGAGAAATTAACGAATGCAATTTTAAGAAAATTTGTAAATAAAAGTGCGGAAATTAAACTTGACATCAATTCACCTAATACGTATCCTCTTCTTAGCCATCCTGATTGGATTATAAGTAGATGGACGAGGCAATTTGGAGCAAAAAAAACATTACAGCTATGTGACTACAATAATAAAATTCCAATAATATGGTTTAGGATTAATGATTATCTAGGTATAGAAAAAATATATAGAGATATAAAACTTTTATCCTTAACCATTAAAAAACATGCACTTTCCAGTCTTTTCTTTAAAGTTAATTCACCCGAAACTTTAATGAAGTCTAATATTTTTATAAAGGGATACGTATCAGTTCAAAATCCAACTAATAGCTTTATAGTTGATGCTTTGAATCCAAAGAACACTGAGACTATTATTGATGGCTGCTCCTCCCCTCATGGAAAAGGAAGCCTAATAAGCCTCCGTGCTCCTAACTCAAAGATTTATTCAATTGAAATAAATAAAAAAAGAATTATAAAAATTAAAGAATCTATAAATAGACATAAATTAAAAAATATAAATATATTAAATTTAGATATGGCCAAGGATGAGCTCCCACGGGCTGATAAAATTTTGCTGGATGTTCCATGTTCTGGAACAGGAGTGGTAAATAGGAGAGTTGATCTGAGGTGGAAAAGAAAAGAAGTGGACATATTAAAGTCTGCCCAGCTTCAAGAACAGATATTATCAAATGCATCGAAATATCTTAAAAGGGGAGGAAGGATAGTTTATAGCACTTGCTCAATTGAAGATGAAGAAAATAATATTATCGTAGAGAATTTCATTAAAAAGAATAGAGGATATTCTTTAGAAGATTGTAGTAGGTGGGTAAATCCTAAATTGGTAAAGAGTAAAAAAATAGATATATTCCCAGGAGAATATGATTTAGATGGAGGCTTTGCAGCAACATTAAAAAGAATATAATTTCTAATCTAAGTAAGTACATTATAGCATTTCTATCGCTTTCTACAATTGGGATCCTAATTATGGATTTTTATTTATTACCAATATACGTAGGATATAATAATGATGTTTTTTTACCAGATGTTAAAGGAAAATATCAAGTTGAAGCAGTAAAGAAGCTGTCGAAAGAAGAGTTAGAAGTTAAGGTAATTACCATACCTTATACTCATAAAAATAGGCCAGGTACTGTAATAGAAATGTTCCCAAATGCTTTTACAAAGGTAAAAGCTGGAAGAGAAATCACCATATCTATTGCAGGGCATCAGAAAGATATTATCTTTCCAGACTTAAAAAATACAACTTTAAGGAACGCAAAAATAAAAATTGCAGATTTAGGATTAAATCTTGATACTATTATGTATGAATTTAACACTGATATAAAAGATGGGAATGTATCTTTTCAAATTCCACCAAAAGGAAAGCTTATTAAAACGGGCTCATTGGTCTCAGTTGGAGTTAGCAAAGGAGCTCCCCCAGACTATTTTATTGTTCCAGATTTAATTAATTACTCTTTGAAGAAAGCAAATGAAAAATTACAACTAGAGGGATTAAGACTCGGAGAGGTAGAATATGAATATCAACCCAACTTATTAAGCAATACAGTCGTAGACCAAAGCTTGCCTCCTGGATTAAGAGTCACGATACCATTAAAGATTGATTTAATAATTACAAAGGACACAAATGAAGAATAGAAATATATCTCCATCACTATTATCAGCAGATTTTTCAAAATTAAAAGAAGAAATAGATGTCGTTCTCAATGCTGGTGCATCAAGACTACATCTTGATGTGATGGATGGACACTTTGTTCCAAATTTTACCTTTGGCCCTTTTATAGTTAAAGCAATTAGAAAATTAACTTCTGCACATCTTGAAACGCATTTAATGATTTCGAACCCTCACAAATATATACCTGAATTTATTGATGCTGGAGCAGACACTTTAATATTTCACTATGAGGCTAGTACAGATATAGATAGAGATATCAATATGATTAAAGATAGTAATATAGATGTAGGTATTGCTCTAAACCCTGATACTGACATCGAATTAATATATGACTATCTAAGTGTGTTAGATTATGTCCTAGTGATGTCAGTAAATCCTGGCTTTGGAGGGCAAGGGTTTATAGAACAAACTTTAATAAAAATGAAAAAACTATCCAACTTATCAGATAAGTATAATTTTGTGATAGGAGTTGATGGAGGGGTGAATCTCTCAACAATAGATTCTGTCTATGATGCAGGTGCAGATATCACTATCGTTGGTTCTGGTCTATATGGAGCTCCGTCAATCAATCAACGATTCAACCAATTAATGAACCTCTAGCTTGCTTAGTATCTATCACGAAATATTACGAAAATCAGTTCATCTGTCAAGCTCAGTAATTGTAATATTTTTTTACTTTTATGGAAAAAACATAACATTGCAAATTTTATTACCTTTAACAGTTTTATTTATTTTTTTAGATTTTTTAAGAAGCAGGAATCAAATATTAGGAGAGATGTATAATTATCTTTTCAATTCAATCACTAGAGAGACAGAAAGTCATAGCCTTACTGGCGCTTCATACGTCCTGTTGTCTTACAGCTTAATTATATTTTTCTTTAGTAAAGAGATAGCAATACCAGCTCTACTTATAATGAGTATATCTGACTCCATAGCTGCATTAATAGGAAGACCTTATGGTTTTATAAGAATAAAAGATAAAACCCTTGAGGGGTCTATTGGATTTTTTCTTTCTTCAGTAATTATAATTTTATTATTTAAATTAAATTTAGTAGCAGGAATTCTCTCTTGCCTAATTTCAACAATCACTGAGCTCTCTGCACCTAAAAAAATTAATGATAATCTATTAATCCCTATATCTTTCAGCGTATCATATATATTGATACTGAAAATGCTCTTTCTATTAGGTTGGGGTGTATAGATGAGTTTTCTCTCTTCACTTTATCTATGGCTACTTCCACTTGCCGCTCTTCCTTTTTTAATTCATTTATTTTACAATAGAAAATATCAAATAATTGAGTTTAGTAGCATAAAGTTCTTGAAAGATCTAGAGGTTGAATCTATAAAAAGAGTCAAATTAATAGAATTGCTACTCCTCATGATTAGAACAATCATCATAATTTTAATAATTCTAATGATCTCAAGGCCAATATTAAAAAATGAATTGCTTTCAACTTACAATTCAGGCAATGATGTGTATTGTGTTGCAGTGTTAGACAATTCATTTTCAATGCATAGATCTGATATTTTATCGACACCTAACCTAGTATATTTAAAACCGCTAGAAAACATTGTTTCTTCTCTAGCATTGAAATCTCATCTGAAAATAATGTCATTATCTGAAAATTTAATATTATTTGATGGGCTAGTAGAAAATTTTGACCTTGGTAGCATAAAGGTACCCAAAAGCTATAGGCCAACAGATTTAAAATCTTCCTTATCGTCAATAGCTAAAGAAAGGCCAGAATCTTATAGCAAGGAAATCCATCTGATTACAGACCTTCAAGATTATGATTACTCTGATATAAATGGAGAAAGCTTAGACGACTGGAAGGTTTTTATCCATGAGCAATTTCCTATCAATAATAACATCTCAATAATTGATATTGAGATTTCTAACGATTTTAGCTCAATCAATAAAAATCTTCAAATAGAAGTAACCGCTCAAAACAATGGTTTACTCAATGCAAAGAATGCACTTCTAATCTTAACAATAGATGGTATCAATGTTGGACAAGAGCAATTTGATATCACTAGCAATAGTACCAAAGTTTTTAAATTCAACTCTATTGTAAATTCTTTTGGTAAACATTTAATAAAAGCTGAAATAGTCTATGACCAATATTATGGCGATAATACTTATTCTTTGGAGCTAGATATTCCTGAGAATCTAAATATAGGATTATTTGCAAGTAATTCTGAGGATTATAGATTTATAAATAACTCACTAATAGCTTTCAAAGAAAACTTTAAAAACATAACTTTAAAATATGCTCCAGAGCTAATTCAAAATCAAAATCTAATTGAAGAAAATAATGTCAATATTGTTTTTGGCTACGATTACATTGAAAGAAATAGTTTAGAGGAAGTCATGCTTGCTAATTTAAATAGTGGAAATCATATTTATCTCTTCCCATCATCAAATGAAATGAAGCAGACAAAAATAGATTTTTTTGATTTTATTGGCTTTGATTACAGTCAAATGAAACTACATGTTTACGAACAAGATTCATACCCTGCAATAAAGAAGGATAATTTAATCTCATCAGAGCTTGAAGCAGTTTTTTCAGGAGGCAAGAATCAGGATCTAGATAACAGATTTTTTAAACTATTTAAACATTTTACATTTGGACAGAATAAAAACTCGAATCTAATGCTAAATGGAAAATCAATATGGAATACTTTAGATATCTCTTCTGGTCATATAGATATTATTGGATTTTCGCCTACATTGCTTTGGAGTGATTTTCCCATTAAGGCATCTTTTATATCTTTTATTGATTTTATAGCATATAAAAGTAAAAGTTCAATTAAAAAATATGAAGTAGGAGATGCAATCTCAAATTATAAAATAAAAGAATTCATAACCCCCAAGGGAAAAAAATATCAGCTAAAAGGAAGTGAAGAAGAAATTATCCTTGAAGAACCTGGTGTCTACCAACTAAACCAAGGACCATCAACTCTTATTTTACACAATAATAACTCCAAAGAAGAACTTTACTTCAATAGAATAGATAATGCTTTACTAAATCAAAAATTTAAAAACCTAAAAATAATTAAAGAAAACAAAGATGCAGAAAGAATAATCAAAGAGACTAGGATTGGTATTGAACTTTGGAAATACTTTCTATATTTGGCTATTTTCTTAACTATAATTGAAATGGTAGTCTCCAATCAGCTTTCTAGAAAAAAATAATAAAACTAATAGTAAATCCATTATTCTTGGAATACGGTTAAATCAATCCAATAAAAAAGACTTTTTAGAAGATATAAATGAAATAAAGCTTTTATCAAAAACATTGGGCCTTAAAGTCAATGATATAATTACTCACAATTTAAAAAAAATATATCCCTCAACATTAATCAGCAAAGCCAAGGCTGAAGAAATAGTAAGCAAGGCAAAAGAAATGCATTGTGGAAATATTATTATAAATGAAGATATATCAGCTTCACAGATGAAAAATCTTCAAAATATAGCAGGGTTTGATATAAAAATAATAGATCGAACTGGAATTATTATTGAAATATTTAATATTCATGCTCAAAGCAATGAATCAAAAAAACAGGTTCAGCTTGCATTTCTAGAATACATGCTGCCCCGCCTAACGCGTCAATGGACACACCTTGAAAGACAAATGGGGGGCACTGGAACAAGAGGAGGTCCTGGAGAAAAACAAATAGAAATCGATAGAAGGCTTATACGTAAAGATATAGACAAACTAAAGAAAGACCTTAAGACTATAGCTCAAAGTAGACAAGTTCAAAGAAAGAATAGGTATAGCGAATTTTCAGTTTCTCTTGTTGGATATACCAATGCAGGAAAGTCAACTATAATGAACTTATTAACAAGGGCAGATGTCTATGCAAAAGATGAACTCTTTGCCACATTAGATTCTACAACCAGGTCACTACATATTGACAGTACAAATAAAATACTATTAACTGATACTGTTGGTTTTATACAAAAGCTGCCGCATGAACTTGTTGCCTCTTTCAGAAGTACGCTGTATGATGTTTCAGTCTCTAACTTGATACTAAAGGTTATTGATGCAAGCTATGAAAATATATCAATGCACATAGAAACAATCGAAAAGACATTAGATGATATTGGCTGTGATTCAATCCCATCAGTATTTATTTTTAACAAAATTGATTTAATAGATTCGAAACATATGAAATTATTATTTAAGAAATATCCTGATTCATTGTTCATGTCAGCAGAAAAAGGAATTGGGAAAGACGATCTTCTCAACTTGATAACCTCCTGGCTTAAAAAAAATTACATCAGCAAGAAAATCAATGTAAGCTATGATAAGACTTCCACATTAAACTTAATATATAAACATCTTGAAGTAGAAAACGTGAAGAATAAAGCAAAATATATTGAAATTACAGCATTAGGTACACCAGAACAGTTTAATATGGTTAAATCTCTAAGCAAGAAAAATACGTAAGCGAATGCATTCCAGATTACCTTTAAACTGGTACGGTGGGTAATCTCTTCACTATCGCAAACTTCCTTCAACTTTTCAGCAAGGCCTGTTTTTGACAATGAAAGTCGAAAACCCATTATTATAACTGAAAGTTCTGGAATATAAACATCCGCTTACGTAGTTTTAATATATTAGAATTGTAGATTAAATAAAAATTAATTTTATGAAAAAATATATTTCAATTATTACAACGACAAGTACAAAGGAAAATGCAAAGAGTATTACAGAGTCTATATTAAGATCTAAATTATCTCCATGTGTACAACAAATTCCTCTAATTCATTCTACTTTTATATGGAAGAATAAAATTCAATATGAAGATGAAGTAATGCTGATAATCAAAGCGAAGCAGTCTAATGAAAAAGAAATCAAAAATCATATAAAAAAAATACATAATTATGAGATTCCTGAAATTATCTCATATGAATTTGATATATTAAGTCAAAAATATGAAAAATGGTTCAATGACCAACAAGCATAAACATGAAAAAGATTTTATTTGTTAGGCATGCTACGGCATTGCCTTGTCAGCAGGGAGCAAGGGACCATGATAGGCCATTAGCAAAAAAAGGCATGATTGATGCTGAAACTATTAGTAAAAGGTTGAAAATAGAGAACCTTATTCCAGAAAGATTCATTGCAAGCTCAGCCAAAAGAGCCAAGCAGACAGCTGCGATCATGCAAAGAAATTTAAATTCAAATACTAGATTGAAGATTAATAAAGATATATATTATAATTCAGTAGAAGGCATTAATTCATCAATCTTTAAAACAGATAATGCGGTGAATTTTATTGCAATTTTTGGACACAACCCAAGTCTTAATGACATTTATATTAAAATTTCTAATTTAGAATATGTTTTTTTTCCCACATGCGCTGTAGCACTATGCAGATTTGATGTTCAGAGATGGGCTGATTTTTCTATAGAGTCATCTACCTTAGAATACTATGACGCCCCCAACAACAACAGATAAAATGATATTTCTTATGCTAAATATTTAAATATCATTTATGGAGAAATATCATATATTAGATGTAACTTTACTCGCAGATTGCGAGTTTAATATTATAATAGAGGATTAGTTTAATAAAATGGCTATCAGAGAAATCGTTAAAGTATGGAGTCAAGATGGATTATTATCTGAGAATATATCCTTTTTAAAAAAGAGCACAAAGGATGTTTTTTTCCCATTGACAGATGGTTCATTGAATATTATAAATGACCTTCTAGATACTTTTAAAAATATCCCTTGTGCAGGAATAGCTGCCAATCAAATTGGATATGATAAGAAGATTTTTATTGGCCTTAAAGATTATAATGATTCTATAGATGAAGAAGAGTTAGAAAAAAAGGAAAGTCAGCACCAATCTGGAGAGAACCAGGAAAATGATTATGCAGACAATTATGAATTCTACATAAATCCTAAAATTGAATCAGTTAATAAAAAATCAATTCAAGAAGAAATTGAAGGATGTTTAAGCATACCAATGATTTCGCTTAGAATAAAAAGATTTGATAAAATTAAAGTTAGATATCAAAATCAAGATGGAAAAGTTATAAAAAAAACTTTACGAGGTTTCATGTCTAAACTTTTTCAGCATGAGTTAGATCATTTAAATGGAAATCTTATGCTAGAAAACAATGTAATGGAAGGTTTTATTGATAAGGATTCATTTGTTACACCTGAACTCTACGAAGACCTACAAACAAAAGTTTCAAGATGAAACTTACAAGCTTTCTATATGAACTTTTATTCAATATAAAGACCCCCCATAAATCTCGTAGTCAAGAAGAGCTTTTTCATACTGATATCTTTTTAAGACCTAATAAAATCAACTTCAAAACATGTCCACGGTGTAAAAAAGAAGCCAAAACAAATAAAGATATAATAGATTTCTTTGGAATCAAGAGATCCAATGAAAAAATACAAATCCAATCTTGGTGCAAAGAATGTCGAACAGAGTTAAATCCAAACAAACAACATAAAAACAATCAGCAAGAAATTGTATGATATGTAGAGGGGGTAGTGGTGAAGGAATATGATATAATCATCTGGGGTGCAACAGGTTTTACGGGTAAGCTAATATGCAATTATATTGCTAGCAAGAATGATATAAATAATATCAAATGGGCAATAGCTGGTAGAAACGAAGATAGGCTTTCTGAAATTGCTAGAAAACATTCCATTCCATACTATATAGCCAACTCGTTTGATTCAGAGTCATTAGATAAGCTTTCTGCAAACTCTCAATTAATCATTACAACAGTGGGTCCCTACAGCATATATGGAGAGAAACTTATAGCTAGCTGCATTAAAAACAATACTCACTATCTTGATTTAACTGGTGAGCCTAATTTTGTAAAAAGAATTTCTTTAAAATATAAGGATGCAGCTGAAAGCAGTAAGGCAATAATAATGCACTCATGTGGCTTTGAATCAATACCATCCGATCTTGGAGCATATCTAACAGTCAAGGAGTTAGATAGTGACGATGCATATTTAACATACTACTTGAAAACAAAAGGTAGAATATCAGGAGGAACATGGGCCTCTTTTTTAAACTCCATTTCTTTGGGATTGAGTGAAGCAAAATCAGCATCGAATAGAGAGTCTAAAAAAAATACAAAAAAACAAAAAAAGATTTTCTATTCACAGCGATTTAAGAAATGGGCAATGATATTTCCTGTAATTGACAAATATCTTGTCATGAAATCAAGTAGGAATATGAAAGAGTATGGTAGAGGCTTTAGTTTTAATTTATACACCCTTCAAAAATCACTATTTTCAATAATACTAATCATTCTAGGCATCATGTCTCTTACTTTTTTAAGTAAAGTCAAATTTATTAAGAATTTCTTGCTTTCAAGAATACCTTCAGGTACCGGCCCATCAGAGGAGCAAAGAAAGAGACATTGGTTTGAAGTAAATATAATTGGAAAATCTAAAAGCAAAGAAGTTCATACTACCATAAGTGGAGGAGATCCTGGATATGAAGAAACAGCTAAATTCATATCAGAAACTGCCCTATGCATAATCATGCAAAAAAATGCTCTTTTAAAAAATAAAGGAATATTAACTCTTGTAGAATGCACTGGAGACTTGATGCGAGCAAGATTAGAAAATGCTGGAATTGAGATCACAATATCTAAGCAATGAAAAAAGTTAATATAGTTAACTGTTGGTATGAATTTCTTGAAGATGAATTTCATAAAGATTATTTTACAGAACTAGCTAATAGGGTAAGGATTAAATATAAAACTGAAATTATTTACCCGCATCCATCAAAAATATTTAATGCATTTAACATGACCCCCTTAAATAATGTAAAAGCTGTTATAGTTGGACAAGATCCATACCATGGCCCCAAACAAGCAAATGGACTATGTTTTAGCGTCAAAAAGGGACTTAAAATACCTCCTTCATTGAAGAATATCCACAAAGAGTTAGAAAGTGATTTGGATATTAAAACACCATCTCATGGATGTCTTGAAAAATGGGCTCTTCAAGGAGTACTACTATTGAATACCGTTTTAACGGTGGCGAAAGGAAAGGCAAATTCCCATCAGAAGTATGGATGGGAAATTTTCACTGATGCCGTAGTCAGAAAGCTATCTAATGAGCGAAAAAATATAGTATTTATACTATGGGGAAGGAATGCTCAAGAAAAGGGAAGAAGTATAGATAGAAAAAAACACCTTGTTTTAGAAGCTGCACACCCATCTCCCTTATCTGCATATAATGGATTCTGGAACTGTAAACATTTTTCAAAAACAAACCAATACCTAGAAAGCAATTCAATAAAACCTATTAATTGGAATTTAGAATAAAGTATTACTTTAACTAATAAATATAACTTTAATGAAAATATTATATATAGAGCCATACTTAGGAAAATCTCATCTTGCTTGGTTTCAAGGCCTAAAACAACATTCAAAGCATAATTTTGAGATTCTACATCTTCCTGGAAGTAAGTGGAAGTGGAGGATGCATGGAGGTGCAATTACTATAGCATATATGTTCAATGATCTAAATTCTAATTATGATTTAATCATATGCTCTGACTTCTTAAATCTTCCTATCTTTAAATCATTGTGTCATAATAAAATTGGTAAAACTCCTATCTTGGCCTACTTTCATGAGAATCAGGCATCATATCCATGGTCTCCAGGGGATAAAGATATAGAGCTTGAAAGGGACTTTCATTACTATTTTATAAATCAAACGACTTCTCTTTGTGCATCATGGAACTACTTTAATTCTATGTATCACTTAGAAAGCTACATTGAAGGCTTATCTAGATATTTGACAAAAATGCCTGACCATAAGAACAAAGAGAGCCTCAGCTTAATAGAATCTAAGTCGTCAGTACTTCACCTTGGATGTGATCTTAAAAAGCTAAACAAAGGCCCCAATAAAGAAAATAATAAAAAGCCATTAATTTTGTGGAATCATCGATGGGAATATGATAAGAATCCAGAATTATTTTTTGAGGCGATGATTGAGATTAAAAATAGAGGATTAGATTTTGAACTTGTTCTGTTGGGGGAGCGATTTGCCTCTTATCCAAAAATCTTCAAGAAAGGCATAGAAAAACTAAAAGATAATATTACTACATATGAATACTGCAGCTTTGAAGAATATAAGGATTGGCTATGGAAGGCTGATATCCTCCCCGTAACATCTATTCAAGACTTCTTTGG
>MDSZ01184256.1_pt1 | contig 13344 bp, 14 predicted proteins | sample 811201 | NCBI WGS metagenome assembly MDSZ01 (sample SAMN05326647, study PRJNA326480) | marine metagenome | isolation source: seawater | place: Indian Ocean: North | collected 2010
GCCGCATTTCAAATCTGTAAGGATAACCCTCAGGGTGTCGGGATTGGAAATCTAGATGCTGCAATGGAGAAAGAATTAATTGCTTTAGGTCATGAAAAATTTGCAGCTAAAGCAGATAACCCGCACAATCAATTTCTCCAGGTCACAGCTAACTTAGGTGTTTTTGGATTATGTATTTTCCTTTTTCTAATTTCATATCTTCTTTACAAAAGCATCAAATATGAAAATTACATCCTCTTTTCTTTAATGGTTTCTTTATGCATTTTCTGTATGTTCGAATCGATGCTACAAAGGCAAAGTGGAATCGTATTTTTTAGTCTTTGGATTCCTCTATTCAGTTTGTTTTTTAACCATAAATTTACAGCTGAATGAAAATTCTAATTCTGACTCAATACTATCCCCCTGAAATTGGAGCTCCTCAAAACAGACTCCACGAACTCGCGGTACGCCTTAAAGCCAAAGGTTCAGAAATTGAAGTCTTAACTGCCCTTCCGAATTATCCTAAGATGGAAATTCATGAAAAATATAAAAAAGGGAAAAATAGAGTAGAATACATTGATGATATTAAAGTCACTAGGTCATGGATTTATGTTTCAAAGTCAAAAAGTATTATTTCCAGATTGCTCAATTATTTCAGCTTTGTTTGGTCCAGCTATTGGCGGGGAAGAAAACTAGGGAATTATGATTATATCCTTGTCGAAAGTCCACCTTTATTTTTGGGGTATTCCGCAATGGCACTGAGCAGAAAGTTAAATGCAAAACTAATATTTAATGTTTCAGATTTATGGCCAGAAAGTGCAGAAAAGCTGGGTATTGTAACAAATAAAAGATTGTTACGCTTGGCATACAAGCTAGAAAAAAAATGCTACCTAAGCGCTTCAATAATTACAGGACAAACTCAAGGTATTGTTGATGATATCAAACAACGCTTTTCACAAAAAACAGTATTCTGGCTACCTAATGGAGTTGACCTATCTTTCTATAATCCAGCGAAGGTATCAAGAAGTGATTTTAGACAAAATAAGGGTTTTAAAACAGATGATCTTATTTTCTTCTATGGAGGAATTTTAGGACATGCTCAAGGTCTCGAACTCATATTAGAAACTGCAAATGCGTTAAAAAAATATGAGGACTTACATTTTGTAATTCAAGGTTCAGGCCCAGAAAAAGAAAAATTAATTGACCTTAAAAAAAGATATGAATTAAAAAACATACACTTTTTTGAGCCCGTAGGTAAAGATAAAATGCCAGAGGTATTAAGTGCCATTGATATAGCAATTGTACCATTGAAAAAACTCGACCTTTTCAAAGGTGCAATTCCTTCTAAAATATTTGAAGCTCTTGCCATGGAAAAACCGCTATTGTTGGGTGTAGAAGGTGAAGCCAAACACCATTTTATTGATAAGGCACAAGCTGGGCTATTTTATATTCCTGAAGATATCGAAAACCTTAAAGAACAAATTATTTATTTTCGAAATAATAGAGAAGAAATTAAAATGATGGGAAAAAGAGGAAGAAAATATGTCTCAGATTTTTTTAACCGCAATAAAATTGCTGAGGACTTATACAATCAACTTCAAAATATGTAATTTCAAAAAATGATTCCGTTTTCACCACCACGTATTGATCAAAAGGTTTTAGATGAGGTTAATGCTGCCTTATTAAGTGGTTGGATTACAACCGGTCCGAGAACAAAGCTTTTTGAGAAAAAAATCACTGCATATTGTGGTTGTAAGACTACCGTTGCAGTTAATTCATGGACAATGGGTATGGAGGTTTTCTTAAGGTGGTGGGGCATTGGTCAAGGAGATGAGGTGATTATTCCAGTTTACACCTATTGTGCAAGTGCCAATGTGGTCATACATACAGGTGCAAAAGTCGTAATGGTTGATATAAATAACGATGACTTCAACATCGCATTAGAAAAAATTGAAGCTGCAATTACGCCAAACACAAAAGTAATCATGCCTGTAGATGTATCAGGATTTCCTTGTGATTATGATGAAATACTTGCTTTATCCAAAAAACATCAAAACATTTTTAATCCATCTAATGAAAAACAAAAAAAGCTAGGTAGAATTTTGGTTGCCGCTGATGCTGCGCACAGTTTTGGTGCCTTATACAAGGGAAATCGATCAGGGAGCTTGGCTGATATCACTTGCTTTTCATTTCATGCTGTTAAAAATCTTACAACAGCTGAAGGTGGAGCTGTTTGCTTCAATTTATCAGATAAATTTGACCATGATGAAATATATAGGGAATTTGTTACCATTACACTTCATGGGCAATCTAAAGATGCCTTGGCGAAAACAAAAAAAGGAGCGTGGAAATACGATGTTGTTTCTCCAGGTTATAAATGTAACATGACTGATATACAAGCGGCGATTGGGCTGATTGAATTGGAGAGATACGAGGAGAATTTGCAACGTAGAAGTACCATATTTTCTTTATACAACGAAGCATTTTCAGCTGAATCATGGGCGATTTTACCTTCCTATTCAAATTCGGAAAAAACATCCAGCTACCATCTTTATTTATTGCGCATAAATGACATTACTGAATCGGATCGAGATGCCATTATTCAAGAAATATTTGAGCATGACGTTTCTGTGAACGTTCATTTTCAGCCCTTACCCCTACTTACTGCTTATAAAGAGTTGGGATATCAGATTGATGACTATCCTATCGCACATCAAAAATACCAAAGCGAAATCACATTACCAGTATACTTTAATTTAACTGATAATCAGGTCCAAAAGGTTATTGAGTCAGTCAAAAATGCCGTAAAAAAAATAAGAACAGCCTAAACTAATGAAAAGAGCTTTTGATCTTGTTTTTTCTCTGATCGTCTTGATTCTCTTTTTACCCTTCGGAATCATTATCTCTATATTGATTCTCCTTTCTTCCCCAGGAGGTGTATTTTATCGACAAGAAAGAATTGGTAAAAATGGAATTCCTTTTACTCTCTTTAAATTTCGGTCTATGCGCACCAATGCCGATCAATCCGGACGACTCACTGTGGGTATGAAAGATTCTAGAATTACAAAGGTGGGTGTATTTATCCGCAAATATAAACTCGATGAGTTTCCTCAATTTTTAAATGTTCTTAATGGAAGCATGAGTGTGGTTGGTCCGAGACCAGAAGTTCGAGAATTCGTCGAGCTATATACAATGGAGCAAAAAAAAATACTGGAAGTAAAACCCGGAATCACAGATTACGCCTCTTTAGAATATTTCAATGAAAATGAGGTATTGGCGAAATCTTCTGATCCAAAAAAAACCTACATCGAAGAGGTAATGCCTCATAAAATAAAAATCAATCAAAAATACATCGACAAGCCCACTATAGGTCATGATTTAAAAATCATTGGAAAAACGATTCGACGTATTTTATTCTATTGATTCTATTTTTCGTTATCTTAAAAACAAATAAACCACGTATTATGAAATTGATATTATCCATATTTGCTGTTTTTGTTTTCTTTAGCTTTCTTGGTCAAGGGTTTGACGAAGAATATTCATATTCCTTGCTTTGGTCAGATAATTTCAGAGAATTTAGAGAATTAACGGACGAAGCTCCAAATAAAAGGACTTATAAAAGATCCAAAGAACAAAAAATCGTTACAATGAATAATCAAGATACGGTCATTATCAACTACTATTGGAATAATCGTAACGTTCTACATTCAGATGATCGCGAACCTTTTTGGGTACTTGATAGCATTATTACGGACTACTACTGTTGCGCTTGTGCCAATTCAGCTCAAGAATATTACACTTCAAATAGTGGGATATATGAAAAAAACTACATTCAAACAGGTAAAAATGAATGGTTGGACTCTAGGTCAATTTCATGGTCTAGTTCATGCTCAGGAGCAAACAAGAGATATGCATTAAAGAAATTAAAAATAATTAAAAACGAAGATACAAACCATTGCATGACCTTTATAAGGACCATTGCTTTTCTATCAGCAGAAGAGTATAAATCTCTAAAGAAAAATTAATCCTTTTTCAGTATGAAATTCATCAAAATTACATGGGCACTATTATTGCTTACAGGTTGTTCTGGATTAAAAAAAATCAAAGTTTCTCAAATTGAAGATATGTGGTTTGAATACAGTCCAAATCAGGACTTAAATCACGGTTCTAAATTCAATGGAGAAATTATGCTGCAAACCTATGATGGAAAACAGCATGAAATGTCAAAAAATGGAAACCTATCTTTTATTTCAAGAGATTTGAGAAAAAACGGAAGATCTGGATCCTATACAATAATAAAGAAATCAAATGCATTCAATGATAAGAATTGCATGATGACACTAAAGTATACTTATAAAGAAGAAAAATTTGTTAAAATAGACTCGGTACTCATGAATTTTCAAGGCCCATTAAACCTATTGTACAATGGGACAGACGGTATAAATGGTAAAAACCAAAGAAACAGAGGTACACCATTACTTCTAAGAGACGGAAAAGATGGTGAGCACGGCCCTGATGGAACGAATGGTGCTTCTGCAAATAATTATACGGCACACCTTTGGCGAGATAGCTCTTTTATTTACGTTCATATTACTGAAGATGTATCAAACAATGTATACCGATATCAAATGACCAGTGGTAACAACATTCATTTTGATCTTTCTGGTGGAAATGGTGGTGACGGTGGAAATGGTGGTGATGGTGGAAATGGAAAAGACGGTGAAATCAAAGGAGATAAAATTAAACGGCCAGGTGATGCCGGAAATGGTGGAAACGGCGGAAACGGTGGGAATGGTGGAAACGGTGGGAATTTGAATGTCATTCTCCATTCCAATTGCTCAGATATACAAGCACTTATATCGTTCAAAGGCAAAGGAGGATTTGCAGGAAAAGCTGGTACGGCTGGTGAAGCAGGAGAACCTGGAACACCCTTAAGCGGACAACAGTCAGCAAGACAAGGATGGAATGGAAATCCCGGACAAGGTGGCTACAAGGGATATGATGGAGATTATACCTTATCCATCCAGGAATTTACCATTGCAGATTTTGAATAATTTTAACGAAAGTTGATTATATAGAAGATAGCACTATAGAAGATCTTCTAACATTTCACAAATTTCCTTGTTTGCTTTTCGGACCGCTGCCGTAGCATCTGCAACTATAAAACCATGACCAAGGGATGAGTATTCTTTATGTTGAGTAAAAACTCCTGCTTTCTTTAATTTATTTGCGTAGGCTTGAGCCTCATCTCTCAGAGGATCGAATCCAGCCGTAACAATGACCGCAGATGGAAGTCCTGTATGATCTTCGGCAAGTAATGGTGATGCATACGGGTTACTCATATCATCGGGATGCGGAACGTAATTACTATGAAACCATTGAAGATGTTTCCGTGTAATAACCTGACCTTCAGCAAACTCCTCAATAGAAGGAAATGAACTCGCTAAGTCGGTTGTAGGGTAGATTAGTAATTGTGCTTTTGGCAAACTAAGACCAGCATCTCGTCTCTTTAAACATAGTGCAGCAGACAAGTTGCCACCCGCACTATCACCTCCTACGGCAATACTATCAGGGTTAATGCCTAATGAATCAGCATTTTTAGAAACCCATTCGTAAGCTGCACAGCAGTCCTCAAGTGGGATAGGGAAAGGGTGCTCGGGTGCTAGACGGTAACCAACAGAGTAAACTTTGATACCCAAATTATGTGCTACGAACTCGCAAAATGCCTGATATGTTTCAATTTCAAATGCCGTAAAACCACCACCATGAATATAAACAAGAGCCGGAACTTTATCTCCAACATTTAGAGGAGCATATTCTCGCAGGCGGAGGAGCGATCCTTTAACGTCAAACTCGAAATCCATAAATTCGATACTTCTGAGGGAGGGTTGTTTAAATGGTTCAAGCTGTGACTTCCACCACTCACGGAGCTCTGGTACAGATTTTGACTCATCAATTTCAAGGATACGTTTTTTGAGTAGCGCAGTCAAAAGTAATTGATTCGCTGGGTCCATTACACGACCACCCTTTGCCTTCATTTGTGGGATTCCGGATAATCGAATTAAAAAACTATCAGGTAAAGAAAAAAATAGTTTGGCTAAGGCGTTTTTTAATTTCGACATAATTGATTTTTAATATTTATATATAATTTTTGGTAATATACAGTCTCAAATATAATATAACATTATTCATTTTATTCTTCAAAATCCTGTTCAACCTCTTTAATTGATTTTATACTTCTCAAGATTTTTCTATGAAAGTCGACAAGATAAAAATCAAAAGAAAATTTAAAAGCCAAGTCTAGATCATGCGTGGAGATAATGATTCCTTTATTATGTTCATTGGCCATTCTGCCTAATAGCTCATATACCTTTCTTTTATTGGCATAATCTAGGTGAGAAGTTGGTTCGTCCAGTAAAATATAATCCGTCTGTTGAACATAAGCCTTGGCAATTGCACATAGCTGAAGCTCTCCTGAGCTCAATTCATTGGTATACTTTTCGGATAAATGATGAATACCGAACAAAGTTTTGGCTTTTTCTACTTCAAGCAAATCTGTTTCAGATGCTTTTCCAAACATATTTGTATAATTAGATCTACCAAGCAATAAATACGAATCAACGCTCAGAAACGGTACCCCTTTAGGACTTGAATTGACGTATGCAATATGTGAAGACAATTGCTTACTAGAATATGAGGCAAGTCCTTTTTCATTTAAGGAAATGACCCCTTTAACTGTCGAATTCAAACCTGCTAATGTGAGTAAAAAGGCAGACTTTCCTATCCCATTTTTCCCAGTTAGAACGTTCACCTGTCCTTTATCAAAAGAAATGTCGTCAATTGAAAACAATTTCTTATCAAAACCAATGATTATGTCTTTCAGGTTAATCATCTAAGCTTGCTGATTAAAATATAAATAACAAAAGGCGCTCCAATCAAAGACGTTAAAGCATTAATTGGAATGATTAGTGTATCACTAAATAAAATGGTTACGACATCACAGCCTAAGAGAAAAAATGCACCAAATAAGAGATTTGCAGTAAATAGAAGCATATGGTTCTGTGTCTTAAATAGCATTCTGGTAAGATTAGGAACAGCAAGCCCGACAAAAGCTATTGGACCGCAAAAAGCCGTAATCAAACCTGTGAAAACAGCAGTAACAAAAACAATAAGTATTCGTAATTTTTTTACATCGTACCCCATAAGTCGAACCTCTTCTTCCCCGAGAACAAGAATGTTTAAGGGTTTAACGATAAAAATGGTTAATAAGCAAGTAAAAATAAATACGATACAGATGATTGGAACCTGTTGAATGCTTACGCCATTTAATGAGCCCATTGACCATAAGGAAAAGGCTTTCAACGACTCAGCATGAGATCCAACTTCAAGAATGGTAATAATAGACGAGACAAAGCTCCCCAACATTACTCCAAATAGCAGTAAGCCAATTTGGTTTCGAAGAAATGAAGCGGTAAATAAAATAAACAAACCAAAAATAAATGCGCCCACCAGCGCTGAACCAATTAGGCCCAACTCTGAATTGAATATCCCAATTCCAGAAAGCAGACCCAAGGCTACCATAAGGCTAGATCCTGAATTTATTCCGAGTACATAAGGACCAGCTAATGGATTTTGAAACAAAGTTTGCATAAGCATTCCTGCTATTGATAAAGCCGAACCTGAAATTATTGCCATAAGTATTCTCGGCAAGCGAATTTCACGAATAATTACTTGATTCACATCTTCGTCTGAATATTCCGCAAGGGCGAGGTATAAATCCTGAAAATCAGTATCTATATCTCCATAAAGCAAACCATAAAACGAAAGTAAAACAATACCTATTAAGACAAAGAAGAATGACAAACCGTATGAATTTATGCTTTTCATTCAACCTTCTTGTAAAAAACCAAATTTTCTATATTCATCCTGTCCATTTTTTTGAGTTCGGCTAAATCCGATAAAATCAAATCTGGACGACAGGCCGAAAGCTCCCAATACTTATTGACGTTGTGAGAATAACAATATACAGAACTATGATGTAAAGGCAGCAATAATTTAGATTTTGGATATGCATTTAGGATTTTTCCTTTGCTATCAAATCCAGGATTTATCCATATGTCAATATCCTTTGCCATTCCCAATATTTTTTCAAAAGAAAAAGCAATACTCCCTGTTCCTTTTTGGTTGTCAAAAAGATATGTTAATCCAGCATCCCTGAATAATTTCGCATGATAGCTCTCCCCTGCAGGAGCATACCAATAGTCTCCTGTCATATTTCCGGATAAAATTTTAATTGTGTTTGAGGTATCCATTTCACTTTTGATTCGCTCATAATTATTACAGATTTCCTCAAATTTGCGTTTGGATTCATCTACCTTACCGGTAAGGTATCCAAAGAGTAATATCCATTCAGCTCTGCCAAGTGGATGTATTTCTCTCCAATCATAGTTAGGAATAGTTTGAATGTCCAATTTGTTCAACAATTCCTGATTAGGAAACTCATTAGAAAAACCACTATAAATAACAATTTGGGCCTTTGATTTGATAATTCGCTCAGCTGACGTCCTTTGTTCTTCACCTAATTCAATAGGTTTTTGACTTTTTAACCGAGAATTAAAAACATATCTTAAATCTGCAAGCGCAACAATTCGATCAACCAAATTTAATTCCGCCAGCATACCAATATGAGTACTGGATAAAACGGCCATTCGGTCCACAGGTTTTGTAATGTCACATTCCTGATTGGAGCCACTGTTAAATTTTAAATTGGGTATACTTAATCGTCTTATTTCATCGGGATTATCAGGGTTTATGATTTCAATACGAACCACGTCTTTTGATTCCGAAATCCTAAGCCACTTACTGTACTTACAAATATTTTGAGAATCGCTTATTTGGGTTTGATCCGCATTCTCTCCGCATGAAAAGATGAAAAAAACAAAAAAAATATAAATGAGACGTCTCATTTAGTATTTTTCATTTTCATTCGGGAAGTCTCCTTTCCTTACATCTTCAATATACGACTGAAATGAATTGAGCATTTGCTCATGTAAATTATTGTACTTTCTCAAAAACCTTGGATTAAATTCATTATTAATCCCTAGCATGTCATGAACGACTAAAACCTGTCCGTCAACTCCTGCACCTGCTCCAATTCCTATAACTGGTATGGTTAACATTTTCGCAACCTTTTCGGCAAGTTCTGCTGGGATTTTTTCCAATACAATCGCGAAGCATCCTGCCTCCTCTAGTGCTTTCGCATCGGCAATCAAACGATTGGCCTCCTCTTCTTCTTTAGCTCTTACGACATAAGTACCAAACTTATAAATCGATTGTGGTGTTAAACCTAAATGCCCCATAACTGGGATTCCCGCCGTTAAAATTCTTTGGGTGGATTCTAGAATTTCTTGTCCGCCCTCCATTTTAATCGCGTGTCCTCCCGATTCTTTCATGATTCGGATGGCACTGGAAAGAGCCTCTAAAGAATTTCCTTGATAAGAACCAAAGGGCATATCTACGACAACAAGTGAACGATTTACTGCACGCACAACAGATGAGGCATGATAAATCATCTGATCTAAAGTTATTGGCAGGGTTGTTTCGTGTCCCGCCATTACATTTGAGGCTGAATCCCCAACCAAAATAACATCAATACCTGCCTCATCAATAATTCGGGCCATTGAGAAATCGTATCCAGTTAGCATAGATATCTTTTCTCCCTCACTCTTCATTTCTTGTAAAGTATGAGTGGTTACTTTTTTTACATTTTGATGTACAGACATAATAATTTATTTAATTTTTTTGAGTCAAATATTGTCCTACATTATCCTCAATCCTCTTCTGAATATTAGTGGTATCTGATTCGACAAATTCTTTTCCGGTAATTTTTTCATAAAGTTCAATGTAGCGTTCAGAAATCGTTTGAACGAATGAATCTGGCATATTTGGCATTTCTTGTCCTTCAAGTCCTTGAAATCCATTTTCAATAAGCCATTGACGAACAAACTCTTTTGATAGCTGACGTTGAGCCAATCCTTTGGCTTGACGCTCTTCATATCCATCAGCATAAAAGTACCGTGATGAATCAGGCGTGTGGATTTCATCAATTAGGACAACTTTTCCATCCAATAAACCAAATTCATACTTAGTATCGACCAAAATCAATCCTCTTTCTGCAGCCATTTGAGTACCTCTTTCAAATAATTTTCGAGTAATATTTTCCAGCTGAATATAAATTTCTTCTTCGACGATTCCCTGAGAAAGAATTTCTTCTCTAGATATATCTTCATCATGACCCTCTTCAGCCTTGGTGGCAGGAGTTATTATAGGTTCTGGAAACTTATCATTCTCCTTCATTCCTTCAGGTAGGTCTACTCCACATAGTACTCTTTTTCCTTTTTTGTACTCTCTTGCCGAATGGCCAGCAAGGTAACCCCTAATTACCATCTCTACACGAATAGGATCGCACGCATGACCTACGGCCACATTTGGATCGGGAGTAGCGATAAGCCAATTGGGAACAATATCAGATGTAGCATCCAAAAACATAGTTGCCACCTGATTCAGAACTTGACCTTTGAATGGGATTCCTTTAGGTAAAATATGATCAAAGGCCGAAATACGATCTGAAGCCACCATAACTAATAGTTTATCCCCCAAATGATGGACATCACGAACCTTTCCATGATATACCGATTCCTGACCAGAAAAATTAAAATTTGATTTCGTTAATGCATTCATGTGTTTTCCGAAATTAATTATCAACGTTCTTATCAAAAGCTGTGATGATTTTTTTAACCAATTTATTTCTGATTACATCATTCTGCCCTAGCCTTATTATTCCGATATCCTTTATATCTTTCAATGAATCTAATGCAAAAGCCAATCCTGATTTCTGTCTACTTGGAAGGTCTATTTGACTCATGTCACCAGTAATAATGAACTTTGCGGTAACTCCCATACGGGTCAAGAACATCTTCATTTGCATTTTTGTTGTGTTTTGAGCTTCGTCTAAAATCACAAACGCCTTATCTAAAGTTCTTCCTCGCATGAAAGCTAGGGGAGCTATCTCAATCACACCATATTGTATCATTTCTGCAAGTTTCTCGGCAGGAATCATTTCCCTTAAAGCATCGTACAGTGGCATTAAATAAGGATCGAGTTTATCCTTTAAATCTCCAGGTAAAAAACCTAAGTTCTCACCTGCCTCAACTGCTGGTCGTGTTAAAACAATTCGCTTGACCTCTTTTTCTTTTAAAGCTCTTACAGCAAGTGCAACTGCAGTATATGTTTTACCTGTACCAGCAGGACCAACGGCAAATACCATATCGTGATTAGAAATGGCCTTTACAAGCTTTTTTTGATTCACCGTTCTTGCTCTTATCTTTGAACCTCCATTGCCGAATAAAATGACATCGGTGCCTTTTTCTGAGCCCACAAGTGTTTCTCCATCCTCAAGCATGAGATTATCAATGTTGTTTTCTGATAGCGTATCGTATTTATTCAAATGTCTGAGAATAAGCCCAATTTTTCTTTCAAAAACATCAATAAGATCATTGTCACCAGTAATAGAAAGTGTATTTCCTCTTGAGGTAATTTTCAATTTCGGGTAGAATGTTTTAATGTGCTTTAAATTTGAATTATTTACACCAAAAAAATCTACCGGATTGGCATTGTCAATAATAATTTTTCGTGCACTCTGCATTCACTTAATTTAATTGATATTGAGGCTCTAATAATTGTAAATCATTACTTTTGGTAAAATTATAAATTAATTGGCATAATGAATTCTGAATCCGCATGCAAATCATCACATTAATATCTGATACCGGAAGCCAGGATTACTACATTGCTTCAATTAAAGGGGCCTTATTAAAGATTGATCCTGACTTCAAAATTATTGATATCTCGCATTCGATTGATGCTTTTGATGTAGCGAATACAGCCTTCCAACTTCGATGCTGTTATAAAAGTTTTCCAGATGGAACAATCCATCTGGTTGGAGTAGATAGCGAACCCCTTATTGTTCCCCCAGCCTATTCTGATGAGCGGAAATTTGTACCGAGCTATCCTACCATTATGAAATTTCATAACCAATATTTTATTTCAAATGACAATGGTTTCTTTGGTGCATTTTTAGATGAAAGTAAACCACAAGAGCTATGGCGATACAATATTAACTCGGATAATTTAGAAGAAATCAAATTTCCCTTGAAAAATTGTTTCGTTAAAATTGCCGAAAAAATTCATAATGGAATAGGTCTTGACTCTTTTGCAGATACAATAAATTCGTATAAAAAAGCATTCATACCTAAAGCTTTAATTGAAGAATATATCATACGAGGGGTTGTAATACATGTGGACTCATTTGGTAACCTAATCACGAATATTACTAGACAAGACTTTGAAAGATATCCTGCGGATGCTCCCTTCACTATAAGGTTTCATAATAATTATTTTATTGACAAAATCTCTGATACCTATAATCAGGTTGAAGAGGGTGATAAAGTAGCTGTTTTCAATGAGAATAACTTTCTAGAAATTGCGGTAAATCGAGGAGCAACGAAAACTACCGGGGGAGCAGACAAACTTTTGGGCATGAGAGTTCGAGATTTAATTAAAATTGAGTTTAATCCTAAAGGTTCTCTCAAAACATTATTTTGATGCTGGTTCGGATAGTTAAGCTTACCTTCGATGAGGAATCCATGGATTTCTTTTTTCAAGAATTTGACAAAAGTAAGGCTCATATTACAAATTTTAAAGGGTGTCGAGGCATGAGAATGCTTCAAGATATGAATAAAAAAAACATCGTTATGACCTACAGTCATTGGGATGATGAAAATGCGCTGAATAATTATAGAAATTCACAGGTGTTTTTACGATTATGGAATAAGATAAAACCTCATTTTAAGGATAAACCTCAAGCATGGAGCCATGAAATTTATTTTGATGGATTTCATATTAAAGCGGATTAATCAAAATATGCTTTGAATTCAACAATAGAGACTTGAAAAATTTATTTCTTCATCTTTTTAAAAATGCTATTTTTGAAAACTGATAATATTATATGCGCGCCCTTTATTTCAAAGAATTAAGTAGTTTTTTAAGTTCGACTATCGGGTATGTATTTATCTTGATATTTTTAATTGCTTCTGGTTTATTTCATTGGATACTTTCATACAATACAAATTTACTTGAGGGTTCTGAAGCAGACTTGGTGCCTTTTTTCAATTTGTCTCCAGTAATATTTTTAGTTCTTATACCAGCGATTACAATGAAGTCTTTTGCCGAAGAAAAAAGAACGGGTACCATTGAATTATTATTTACTCGTCCAATTTCAGATCTCGGTATATTAATGGCCAAGTA
>MDSZ01256060.1_pt1 | contig 13344 bp, 14 predicted proteins | sample 811201 | NCBI WGS metagenome assembly MDSZ01 (sample SAMN05326647, study PRJNA326480) | marine metagenome | isolation source: seawater | place: Indian Ocean: North | collected 2010
CATATGTTTTCAACATCAGGATTTAAATCATAAATCAGCTTTATTTCGATTTCGTGATTATTAACTAGTTGTCTTAATAAAGATCTACCAATTCTGCCAAGTCCTTTGATTGCTATTCTCATTTTATAAATTATTAATTTTTCTTCCTTTATATATATTTATTATATTGCGTATTATTAAATTAACCAATTTTTCATAACTTTCTTTGCTTGGACCACAGTGGGGTGTTAATAAAACATTTTTTGCTTTAATTAGAGGGTTTTTTTTACTCAATGGTTCAGATTCGAACACATCTAGACCTGCTTTAAAAAATTTATTTTTTTTTAAATGTTTTATTAACTCTTTCTCGTTAAGAACATTTCCTCTTGAAGTATTTATTAATATTGCATCTTTATTCATAATACTCATTTGTTTTTTATTTATTAGATTTCGTGATTTCTCTGTAAGTGACACATTTAAAGAAATTATTTCTTTTTTTTTTAAAAGATTAGACAAGTTTTGAAATTTTATCTGATATTTTTTTTCAAAAGATTTTGATTTTCTTTTAATGTCATTATAAAATACCTCCATACCCAGGCTTTTTGATAGTTTCATTAATTGATATCCTACATGTCCCATTCCTACTATGCCGATTGATTTACCAAAAAGTTCTAAATTTTTGTGTTTCAAGTTATTCCATCTACCTTTGTTAACAATTATTTCTTGAGATAAAAAATTTCTGTAAAATATCATTACTAACATAATTATATGCTCCGCAACCGAAACAGAATTAGCTCCTTGGTTATTCGCAACCTTAACTTTATTTTTTTTTGCTAATTTAATATTAATTTTGGAATAATCTGACGTAGTCAAATGAATCAATTTTAGATTCTGAAGTTTTGAGTAAAATTTATATGGCAAATCATAATACTTGGTAATAAATATATCCATATCTTCAATTTTTTCTAAAACATTTTTTTTCTCTCTAAAATCAATTTTAGTTATATTATATTTTTTACCTAAACCTTTTTTTAAACTTATCAATAATTTAGTATCAACGTCATGTGAGGCTATAATTTTAAATTTTTTCATATCTTATTATTTTTTTTGCTAATTCTAATTGAAAATTTTCATCTAGATCTATTGATCTCTCTTGAGGCATAATATATGGAACACTTCCTTCATTGATTAATTTTTTTGATTTAATATATTGTTTAGATTTCATAACAATAATTCCGTAATTCACATAATAAAATTTCTTATGGCTGTGATTACCTGGTAGTTTGTTATATTCTTTTATAAATGCATTTTTTAATTTACCTTTTTTTATATCGAAGGCCACATGGATTGCAGGCATATATTCTGTCATACTCACAACCTGCTTAGACATCTTGTGTTTTTTGTAAATAGAGTAAACATTTCTTATGTCTTTATAATTTCTTAAAATACATGTTGGAAATAATGCCCAAAGATTTGCATTACTTGAAATATTCTCTTTTTTAATCATTTCTTTAATTACATCAAGAACTCTAACTCGAGACTTTCCAAGTTTGGAAGGTCTTTGATAAATTTTGACTTTATTAAATTTATTTCGTAAATAAAAATTTTTCTTATCAGTATTTATAATTATTTGATCAAAAATTTTACTCTTCAAAGCGGCATTTATTGTAAAATCAATTACTCTTCTTTTTTTTTCTATAAATAAAAAATTTTTATTTTTAATTCTTTTTGAGTTTTTTCTAGCACAAATTACAGCAATGTTTATATTTTTTTTTACCACGGTTTTTTTCTTTTAGAGTGAAGCTTACCTTTTGATGCTATTTTCTTATCATATACTCTTATCATAGAAATTCCTTTATCAATTTGTTCAAGGATATTATTTTCTGTTACATGTCCTAAAAATTTTAATTTATTTTTTTTTGCATTTTTCCAAACTTTATTTCTTAAAATATTTATTTTTTTTGGAATTGGTAATTTTAATGGCGATGATGGAATGTAGTTATTTAGGTAGATATCACCTAAACCAAGCTCTGCAAAACATATTCCAGGTATAGAGCATGATTTAAAAGAATTTTTTACTCCTTTGTTAGTCTCAAATTTTATTCCTAATATAATTTCTCCATTTGGATTTAGGGGCCATACATCTGCTTTATTTAAATAATCTCTTTCGCTTATTCCCCAAATTTTGGAAGCCATTTTTTGTCCACCATGTCCTCTTTTTCCTATATTTAATTTTCTAGAAACACCAATTTTATTTAATGGGTATCTACAGTTTTCTACAAACTCTTTTACAGCTAGATGAGAAGTCGTATGACATAAAATCAAACCATGAATACCTTTGGCAAGTAATTGTTTAATTTGCCAGGAATTTGCTTTAACATTTTCTAAACTTTCTCCATTAAATGGAAGTTCAGCTAAAACAGTGGGTGTCAAATGGCCTGATTTAGTTGGCCCACCATCAATCAATCCTTTCATAAACTTATTTATTCCGTCAAAATCAAAGCTAGAATGTTCTGTATCTAATCTTATAAAATCAGCCCAAGTTTTTGATAATCTTTTACCATTATTATAACTAAAATCAGAGGTACTAATGTAATAGGCGGGTTGATTTTGAGAAATTAAATCTTTAAGTTTATTAATCTTTTTCATTTAATTCATTTTTAATTTTTTTTTCTAATAATTTAAAATATCTATTTTTGTTTAAATTAAAATTTTTATTATTTATTTCAATAATTTTACAACTTTTTGGTAATTTTTTATACTTGTTAATGCCAACAATTAATATCAAATTTTTTTTATGATGTTTTACTAATTTAATTATTTCACCAACTCCTTTGCCCATAAATGAGCTTTTGTCGAGTATACCTTCTCCAGAAATTATAGTGTTCGATAATTTAATTTTTTTTATCAAATTTATTTTTGCGAATAAATATTTTGTTGCAGGTACTAGTGATGCATTGAAATTTGAATAAAGGCTTGCACAAATTCCTCCACCTGCACCCAAGTAATTTATATTTAATTTTTTTTTTGATTTCGAAGAAAGTACTTTAAAGAAATTTATAAATCCTTTCTCTAATATTTTTTTTTCATTTCCATATATACCTTTTTGTTGAGCAAAGGTTTGTACTTGACCGAATTTTCCTATTATTTTTACACTTGAGTCTGAAAGAATAATTAATTTAATTTTTTTTAAATTTATTTTAATTTTTTTAAAATCAATTTTTTTAATATTTTTTAATTCAGAACAATTAACTCTTTTTTTAAATTTAATAATATTATTGTGTTTGTTAAAAAAAGAAGCCCCTAAATAATTTAACATACCTATACCAAAATCACTCACTGTACTTCCGCCGGTGCTAATTATAATTTTTTTAATTCCTCTTTTAGAAATTTTATCTATACTTTCTCCGACCCCAATTGAGGTTCTATACATTCCATCTTTGAATTTTTTATTAAATCCCCCAATTATTTTACTAAACTCAATTAAAGCAAATTTTTTTTTTTTACAAAAGGGAATATTTACATTTATTTTTTTGTTGTTAGCAGAGGTCACTCTAATTTTATAAAATTTCATATATTTTTTGTTAAATAAAATTTCTTTTAAATCTTCTCCACCATCGCTTATTGTTAATGTTTCTTTGTTAAAATGTGATGGTATCAATCTTTTTATTTTTTTATTAATTTGAGAAGATCTTAAAAAGGTTTTGTTTGAGAAAGAGCAAATTAAGTAATCAATCATCATATTTTATTTATAATTTTGGTAATTTTAGATAGTGATTGATTTGGATCATAATGGTATTTTAAATAATTACTTTTGAACTTGTATTTTTTTTGTAAAATTTTATCTACCAAGTTATTAAACTCCCCAGCATTTGAGGCGCCGTTTGTTAAATTTAAATATCTTGTTTTAAAAACATAGTTTTTATCCTTAAAAAATATTTCTTCTTTGTTATTTCTTATATGTTGATTTAAATTTATTAACTCAATATTGCTTTTGCCAATCACATCCATATCTACAGAAAGTCCTGAAAAAAAAGTTATTGTAAAAATAGAATTTTTTCCAAGTGCATAAGGGTGATTATTTGAAATAAACCATGTTTTATCCCTATTCTTATCTCCAAATACTAAATTAAAATAATTTTCATATTTTTCTTTCGGGTGCATTTTAATAACCAATTTTAAATTAAGTTCATCTATAATTTTACTTTTGATTATTTTTAGGTATTCTAATTTTTGATGAGTTGGCAAGTATTTTTTTTCAGCATGTCTTGAAATTAAAAAAACGTATTTGTTTATATTATTTTTTACAAAATCATCCAAATTTGAATTCTTAATTACATAATTAATCCAATAATCACTATTTTTGGCTAGCCCTACTTTATGTAAATTTTTTTCATTTATTCTTAACTTTGATTTATAGTAATTTTTTTCTTCATCTGTCTTTGAAATTAGAAAATGATTAATATTTTTATTAAGACAATTTTTTTGAATTATCCAACTTTTATTATAATATTGAAAACAAGATCCATGATGAAAAGAAAAGATTTTTTTTTTTATTAAATATTTTTTAATATTTTTAAACTTTACCTTATTTAGCTCAGTTGCATCACAAATTATATAATCATATTTCTTTATTAAATCGATAATATGATTGTTATGTAAAGTTTTTTCGAAAATACTTCTCCAAAAATTATTAAAATTTACTTCTTTCTTAAAAAAATAGATTATAATTTCAGATAATTTATTCAGTATTTTATATGTTTTTTTTTATTTTATATTTTTTTAATTTATCAATAGTCCGAATTTGATTTGTAAACGAGTCTAGATAAATTATTTTTTTTGAAATTTTGTCAATTTCAGTAGCAAGAAAATCATTATTTTGTATATCACTTAATATATTTTCATTATAAACAAATATGTCTATTTTATTTTTCTTAGAAATTTCTTTTAAAATAGGAAGTAATTGATCTAAAATTCCAGCCCCAGGAGAACAAAAAAACATTGTATTTGCAATTTTCATAACAATGAATTAATTCCTTTAAATTTTAGGCAGCAATTATTTGGAAAATAATAAATTAATGCTTTCATTTATTTGTAAAAATTCCTATACCATTTAACAAACTTTTGTACACCGACATCAATTGAAGTTTTTGGATTAGCTTTAATAAGTTTTTTTAATTGTATAATATTTGCATGAGTTTTTTTAACATCTCCCTTTTGCATTGGAAGTTTTTTTATTTTTGATTTTATATTTAGATTTTTTTCTAATAATTTTAAATACTCTTTTAATTTTTTGCTTTTTCCATTAGCAATATTTACTGCTCTGAAAGGTATTTTTCCTTTAGGGGGTTTTAATATAATTTTAAAAATAGAGTCTGCAACATCGTCAATAAAAGAAAAATCTCTTTGATGTTTACCTTTATTAAATAATTCTATTTTTTTCCCTGAAATTATTTTTTTTGTAAATTTAAATAAAGCCATATCTGGTCTTCCAAATGGGCCATAAACTGTAAAAAGTCTTAATGCTGTAGAAGGAAATTTAAAAATATTTGAATATGAATAACACATAACTTCATTACTAACTTTAGTAGCCGCATAAAATGAAAGAGGTTTAGATATTGAATTTTTTTCACTAGTTGGGAAGGATTTTGAGTCCCCATAAACTGAGCTTGTTGAAGCAAATATAAAATGTTTGATATTAAATTTCTTACATGTTTGCATAATATTAAAATAAGAAATTATATTATTTTTCAGGTAAGTTTCTGGATGTTTTAACGAATATCTTACACCCGGTTGTGCAGCTAGATGTATGACGTATTTAAATTTATATTTTTGAAATAATTTATTTAAAAAATTTATATTTAACAAATCATTTTTAATAAATGAAAAATTTTTATGTTTTTTTAATATTTTTAATCTTTCTCTCTTAAGATTAATATCATAATATTTATTCATAGAGTCCAATCCGATGACATTGAACTTTTTTAAAACTTTTACAGATGTATGAAATCCAATAAAACGTGCACAACCTGTTATTAAAATATTCATTTAAATTGAATTATAAATTTGAACAATTTTACTTAAATTTATTATTCTTAAATTTCCTTTCCATAATATATATGATCTATACGTTTATTTTTATAAACTAATTGATTTTTAAAATGGGCTTCTTTTTTAAAACCATTTTTTTTTAAAACTTTTTTAGAACCAATATTATTGGAGTAGAAACCAGCGTAAATTTTTTTCAATTTGTATTTTTTTTTGGCAATAACAAGTATTTTTTTTATTGCAATTGTGGTTATATTTTTTCCCCAGTATTTTTTTTCTCCTATGAAATAAGAGATTAAAGCGTTTTTGTGCCTAAAGTCTATCGGTCCAAGTTTTATATTTCCGATATGAACATTTTTATTTTTCAACTTTATAAAAATTCCAAAAACTTTTTCCGTTTTTGAATTTTGCTTTGACTTAATAAAATTTATAATATCATTTTTACTATGCCTGGCATATCTTTGCTCAGTAAATTCAACAACTTTTTTATCATTCATCCAATTAATATAGTTTATGCTAAAATGGTTAATTTTTAGTTTTTTTAAGGTCAAGTTTGAATATTTTACTTTACTCATAAATACTTAAGATTAAATTTCCATTTTTTTTTTTTCTTAGCTGGCACACCAAAATACATAGAATTTTTTTCACAATCCTTTAATACAAGCGATTGTCCTCCTATTATACAATTATCCTTAATATTAATCTTGTGTTTAACACTAACACCGATACCTAAAAAACTAAACTTTCCTACATTTACATTTCCACCACAATTAACTCCAGCACCACAACTTGAAAAGTTATTGAAAGAATTGTTGTGCTCTAAACATGAATTTGGTCCAATGAAACAATGTTTTCCAATTTTACTTTCATTAGATATAACTACTCCTGAAAATATTATGCTTCCATCACCTATTTGGACATCTCCATTGATAACTGCATCTTTAGAAATAACTTTATTCCAATTAAGCTTTAATTTTTTCCTTTTTATATCTTCAACAACTTTAAACCTAGTATAATTACTTCCGATTCCTATTACAAAAGTTATATTTTTAAACTTTTTATTTTGTAGTCCTTTCAAATTGCTAATTACTTTAATTTTCTTATTATTTATTTTTTGAATTACTTTTCCAATTTTATATTTCTCATCAACGAAGCCAATTAAATTTAAATTTTTTATTTTTTCTATTTCAAATGCAACCTTTTTAGCATGTTCACCACTTCCAATTATAGCAATTTTATTCATATTTACTTTTAATTCTCTATATAATTTTTGATTATTCTGAAGTCTAAAATATCGTCAATTTCAAAGTTTTTGATTTTTGGCATAATTTTACCAATTGTCTTTGGAGTAAAAAAACCTTTGTATTCTAAATAATCTTTTATATTTGCTATATATAAACTTCCATCAAGAATAAATGTATTTTTAATTAGTTGCCTTCTTTTTTTAAAGCTCTTGTTATTTGTTGCAGGTAAAATTTTGCCATTTTTACTCATAATAAAGTGATAAGGAATACTGAACTTGTCACTCTTCATAACAGTTACCAAAGACTTAGATTTTGTATTAATAATTTTTGCTATACTTTCATCAACATCTTTACTTGTTGTTAAAGGGGATGTTGGTTCTAAACAAATAACATAATCGAACACTTCATTTATATTTTTTTTTAGAAATTCAATACCATGTTTAATTACTTGAAAAGATGTACTGCTGTCTTTTGAAAGTTTTTTAGGTCTTATAAAGGGACATTTAGCCTTATATTTTTTTGCAATCTTAATAAACTTTGGCGAGTCACTCGAGAATAGTACATAATCTATATATTTAGATCTTAAGCCTGCTTTTATTGGATAGTAAATAAGCTCCTTATTTTTGATTTTTAAAATATTTTTATTTTTGAGTCCTTTACTTCCTGATCTCGCAGGAACAATACAAAGTATCTTTTTATTTTTATACATTACTTTTGAAATTTTATAAGATCGTTGAATTTATAATTATACTTTGATTTTTTACCAATATATTCGAAATAATATTTTGAACTTACTCCTGTTGCTGGTCTTTTCACAGTAAGATTTTTTTCAGTAAATTTTTCATTTTTACTAATTTTTGTATTAGCGATTAAACTTTTTCTAGCAATTTTAAGATTTTCTTTCTCACACTTTTGAAGATTTTTAACACCAGTTCCTATCATTTTTTCATATTTCCTAATGCTTCTAACCATTTTTAAAAAATCAACTAGATTTAAGGAAGCTTTATGATCTGGACCTTTCATATTGTTATTCAAAGTTATATGTTTTTCAATTAGTTTTGCTCCCAGTGAAACTGCAATAAGTGGCGCCTCAATACCTAAAGTATGATCAGAATATCCTATGGTTAACTGAAAAGTCTCTTTTAAAGTTTTAATGCTTTCTAAGTTTGCAAAATTATCTTGTACTGGATAGTCAGTAACGCAATGCATAAGTATAATATTTTTTTTTAATATATTAAAATTTTTATTTTTTTTGATATTAAATTTTCCCTTAGAAAACTTATAAATTTTGTCTTTAGCTAAAAAATTTAAAGTCTGACTTATTTCATGTAGATTAGCCATACCTGTTGATATAAAAAGCTTATCTTTTTGAATATTTACTTTACTTAACATTAAATAATTATTTATTTCCCCGCTGGGTATTTTAATAACTTTTTGATTAAGCTTATTTTTTAAAAATAAATAACTTTCCTCATCAAAAGGAGAGGATAAAAATTGTATTTTATTCTTTTTTGTTTCTTTAATTATTTTAGGGTAAATAGTTTTTTTTAATTCTAGAGGTTTTAGCATTTCTATTTGCGACTTTTTAAATTTTGTATTTTTAATTTGATATGGGGCCATTTTTGCATTATCGGTAACTAATTTATCAGCTGTCCAATTTTGAAATTTAACAAAATCAGCATCTGCTTTCTTTGCACCTTTTATAAGTTTTTTTATATTAGCAAAACTTCCATTATGGTTTACTCCTACTTCAGCAATAATTAGTATTTTATTTTTATTTTTCATAAAATATTTTTACTTTTTTATCTAAATTAATAATTTTTCTGATTTGATCGTTTATTTTAAAAAGAACATTTTTTTTATAGAATAAATTATTAAATTTTATTTTTTTTTTATAATAGTTAAAATTATTTAATATTTGTCTTATTTTAAGTGTTTTTAATTCACAATTAATAACACTTTTAGGCATTAATCTACCTGATTGTCTCGAACCCACATTGATTGTAATTTTTTTTATATTTGGAACTTCATAAATACCACTTGAAGAATTACCTAAGACAAATTCAGAGCACTTTATAAGTGAAAAATAGTCTTCACCTCCTAAATTTTCAACAAATAGAGAATTTTTATTTTTTAAAACAAATTGTTTTATCTTGATATTAAAATAATTTCCATATGGATCTGCATTACATCCTGTAAATAATAAAAAATATCTGCTATTTTTTTTTAAAGCATTTAAAAATAAGTTTATTTGCTTTTTGAATAGAATTTTAGAATTTGTTTCTGGATGAAAGGTAATTATTACCAGTTTACAATTATTTGGAATATTAAATTTTTTGTACATTTTTTTTTTTGGAATCATCTTCGTATTTTTAATATTAAGAGCTCCAATAGACCCAAAATTATATATATTTTTTGGATTTTCCCCCATAGAAATTAACCTTTTTTTATATTTATCATTAGTAACAAAGTGGTAATCTGACATTTTTGATATCATGTGTCTTATTGTGTCATCAAAAGATCCATGAGTTACTTCTCCTCCATGTAAATGGCAAATTTTAAGATTTAAAAAAAAAGAAGCAATTACAAAACTCAGAACTTCGTATCGATCTCCAAGAATTAAAACTAAATCTGGCTTTGTCTTAATTAATTGATTCTTATACTTAAAAATAGAATCCTGAATAAATTTATTTATATCTACATTGTTATAGTTAACATTTGTTAAACATTTATAACATATTTTAAGCTTGTCTTTTTTTATTAACTTAAAGGTATTGCCAAATTTTTTTTGAAAATGATGAGGTCCTACAAAAAGTTTTATATCATGACTATTTTTTAATTTAAAAATTAATGGTCTTAAAATTTCATAATCAGACCTTGATCCAGTGTAAACAGCAATTTTTTTTTTAAACATTGTAAAGATTTACTTTATATAATTTTATATTTTCCTTTTTTGAAAACCATTCATTTGTCTTCTTCAAACCTAATTCAAATCCTTTTGTCCCTTTAAATTTTGGACTCCAATTAAGTAATTTTTTTGCTTTATTATTGTTTGATATTAATCTTGTAACTTCACTTTTTGTTGGTCTAATTCTATTTTTGTCTATTTGAAGTTTCAGGTATTCTTTTTTATTTATTTTTTTTATTAAATTAATTGTATTAGATATCGAAAAATCTTTTCCAATACCAAGATTAATTGTTTCACCGATTATTTTTTTGTTATTAAGAGTTTTAATGTACCCCATAACAGTATCTTCAACATATGTAAAATCTCTCCTTGTTTTAATATTTCCTACTTTAATTGATTTATTATTATTTATAACTTGAGAAATAATACTTGGAATCGCAGCTCTCATTGATTGCCTAGGTCCATATGTATTGAAGGGTCTCAATATTGTAACTGGTGTTCCAAAACTTTTGTAATAGGACATCACCAATTGATCAGATGAAATTTTACTTGCAGAATAAGGGGATTGAGCATTTAATGGATGTTTCTCATCAATTGGAACATATTGTGCAGATCCATAGACTTCACTTGTTGACGTATTAACAAATAACTCGCACGAATTTATTCTTGCTGCTTCCAGTGCAGAAACTGATCCCAAAATATTAGTATTTATATAACTTAATGGAGATTTGTAAGAATATGGAATAGATATTAATGCAGCTAAATGGAAAACAACATCGAATTTTTTTGTTTCTTTAAGCATTAACGACGTATCACAAACATCTCCAGTAATAACATCCAAGTTTTTTTTAATGTTTTTGTCGAAACTATCTATCCAGCCCCAACTATTATCAATATTATAGGGAATAATAGTTTTTACTTTATGTCCAAGTTTTATAAGTTTTTCTATTAGATGTGATCCTATAAATCCACTTCCACCTGTTACTAAAATTTTTTTTTTCATAAATTTATTTATTTAAAGTGTAAAAATTCATATTATTTTTTTAACTTATTTTTTCAAGTTATCTTTTCTTAATTCTAAAAAATCCGGCCTGATGTTGATCGATAATCAAATTTTTTGATAAAGATTTATTTTTATCAAATAAATTAATCAATTTTCTGATCTCATCTTTAGTAGTCTTATCCCACTTGTGAGAAAAATATTTTTTACTTCTGGCAAAAATCAATGTTTCATCTTTTTTCTTAAAACTGAAAAAAAATTTTAATCTTAATATTAATTTGTACAAATAATTATAAAATTTGTATCTAAAAAAATAAAAATATGAAATTATTAAATTTTGAAATGGATCTTTTTGGTTTTTTTCTACTTTTAATGATGAATTAATTATTTCAAAAATTTTTTTAGAGGAATAAAATGTTATTTTGTTATTTAAATTAAATTCATTAATTTGTCTTATTTTGTTTTTTTTTAATTTTATAAAGTCATTTTTATTATAAGTAATTTGATTTATTTTTTTAAAGATAGGTGAACTTAAATCTAAAAACTTCTCTTTTTTTGGAAAATACATGTATGTATCTTTCCCCTGAACAAGTGATTGAATACCTGCTGTGCTATTAAAGTGAATTACTTTATATGAGTTATTTATTTGATCTATCAAGTTTGTTTTATTATCTATAGCAACATTTTTATAATTTTTGGCAAAATTTTCCCAAATTGAGGGATTTTCAGCAGGGTGGGGTCTTATTACAAATTTAATTTTTTTATTGTTACTGATAATTTTAGGTAAGATTCTAAGGTAGTTATCAAAGCCAATTTCATAATATTTTAAATAATTTTTTAAATATTTTTTATATGAATTTAAGAATTTTTTATCAATATTATCGTAAAATAAGTTTAATATTTTTTTATCAGCTAAATTATTCACTAAAGTAAAACTTGTACATATTAAGATATATTTTTTCTTCTTCTTTTTGCTTAGGTAATGCCATGTATCCATTATCGGAGATCCTGTAATATGAAATTTATTTAAATCGCTGTTATCTGAAATTTTTTTAACTAAATTATAATGGTACTTATTCCAAAAAAAAATTAAGTCTGTTAGTTTGATAGTGTCTTTATTGTACCTTGTAATAACATAATCTTTATAATCGTCAGTTACTAATCCTTCAACATCTAGTGTACTAATATAGCTGCCACTATTTTTTATTTTTTTTAATAGTGAAATTTCTCCAGGAACTATACTTTTTAAAAACCATACTGCTTTTGAAAAACTATTAATAAATGGAAATATCTGTTGTTTTTGTCCAAGATAAACTATCCAACCTTGTTTGCAAAATTCATAAGCCAATAAACAGGCGCTTTGTAGTTCTCTCCTTTTTATTTCAACAGGAATAATAAGTTTCTTTGACAATTTATTTGTTTTGGGTTATTTGTTCAATAATTGAACATTGTATAATTAAGAATTAAATACAATGCAAGAAATTAATGAACTCAAAAAAACTATTAAAATATATACCAGGAGGTTCACATACATATTCTAGAGGAATAGATCAATTTCCCTCTGGATCTCCAGAAATATTAGTTTCAGGAAAAGGATGTTACGTTTTTGATTTAAATAAAAAAAAATATTTAGATTATGGCATGGGTTTAAGGTCAGTAAATTTAGGTTATGCTAATAAAGAAGTTAACACAGCTGTTTCGAAGGCAATTTCACTTGGAAATAATTTAACTCTTCCTTCAACATTAGAATATGAAGCTGCTAAAAAATTTGTAAGTACAATAACTAATGTAGATATGGTTAAATTTACCAAACATGGGTCTACTGCAGTAACCGCAGCAGTAAAACTTGCTAGAGCATTCACAAAGAAAAATATAATTTTAAGATGTAAAAACCATCCTTTTTTCTCTTTTGATGACTGGTTTATAGGATCGACAGTAATAAATAAGGGAGTACCTAAAGAAATATCAAAATTAACACTAACATTTGATTACAATGATATTCAAAGTTTAAAAAAACTTGTTAAAAAATATAAAAATAAAATATCCTGTGTAGTTTTAGAGCCATCAAGTACAGAATGTCCTAAAATAAATAATACAGAGTCTTCATGTTGTGGAAAAGAAATCTGTACTAGAAATTTTAAAAAAGAAAACCATTTTTTAAAACA
>MDSZ01218786.1_pt1 | contig 13343 bp, 7 predicted proteins | sample 811201 | NCBI WGS metagenome assembly MDSZ01 (sample SAMN05326647, study PRJNA326480) | marine metagenome | isolation source: seawater | place: Indian Ocean: North | collected 2010
AAATTAGGGACAGTTATTCCTTTATCAGCTAACTGGACAGATATAGGGAGTTGGGATGCTGTATGGGAAATAGGAGATAAAGACGAAAAGGGTAATTGCTTGGAAGGTAATGTAATTGCAAAAAACACAGAAAATTGCTATTTGAGGAGTGATAAAAGACTTATCGCTGCTTTAGGAATTAGAGATATAGTTGCGGTTGAAACAAATGATGCCATCCTAATAACAAAATTAGATCAATCCCAAGAAGTCAAAGAACTTGTCAATTTAATTATAAAAAAACAATTCCCAGAAGGAACAGAACATAAAAAAGTTTTTAGGCCTTGGGGATTTTATGAATCTATAGCCACCGAAAATGGTTGGCAGGTAAAATTAATAACAGTTAATCCAGATGGTAAATTATCTTTGCAAAAGCATAACCATAGATCCGAACACTGGGTTGTGGTTAGCGGAGTAGCAAAAGTAGAAGTTGATAAAAAGGAATTAATCCTCCACAATAATCAAAGTACTTATATCCCAGTCGGGTCAAAACATAGGCTTTCGAATGTAGGAAAGATTCCCTTGTCACTAATAGAAATTCAATGTGGTGACTACTTAGGTGAAGATGATATAGAAAGATTTGAGGATAATTATGGAAGAATAAATCAAAATTAAGATTAATTTTTAGAAATTTTAAATTAATTTTTTAGAAATTTACTATATTTCACATATATCAATAATTCTTTTTTTAAACCAAGGGATCGTTTTATTTAAACCCTCAGCAATATTAATCTTTGGTTCCCATGAAAGTTCTTTTTTAGCCAACGAAATGTCAGGTTTTCTCTGCATAGGATCATCTTGAGGAAGTGGTGAATATGATATCTGGAGATCAGGGTTTATTTTTCGTATAACCATTTCTGCAAGTTCTTTAATTGTAAATTCATTTGGATTTCCTATATTTATTGGACCGTTATGGCTACCATTCATTAATTTGACCATCCCATCAATTAAATCATCAACGTAACAAAACGATCTAGTTTGAGAGCCATTCCCATAAATTGTTAAGTTTTTATCTTGCAGTGCTTGCACAATAAAATTACTAACCACTCTTCCATCCTTTAAATTCATTTTTGGCCCATAAGTGTTAAAAATTCTCATCACCCTTATGTCTGTATCATGCATTCTTTTATAGTCAAAACATAAAGTTTCCGCTATTCTCTTACCCTCGTCGTAGCATGAGCGGATCCCAATAGGATTCACAGAACCTTTATATTTTTCATTCTGAGGATGTTGTTCAGGGTCGCCATATACTTCGCTAGTACTGGCTAACAAAATTCTTGCTCCAACTCTTTTAGCAAGACCAAGCATATTTAAAGTGCCCATAAAACTTGTTTTAGCAGTTTTAATTGGATTTGCTTGATAATGTTTTGGGGATGCCGGACATGCTAAATGCCATATTTTATTGACTTCTAAATAGATTGGAAGAGTTACATCGTGCCTAATAAATTCAAATCGAGGACTACTCAAAAAATTACAGATATTCTCTTTTCTCCCCGTAAAATTATTATCTAAACATATTACTTCTTCACCACAATTTAAAAGATATTCTATCAAGTGTGAGCCAAGAAAGCCAGTTCCTCCTGTGATTAAATTAACTTTATTCTTCATTTTAAAACAAATTATATTTTAAGATGCAATAAATTGCTCTTATTCCATCCTTCCATCCAATTTTTTTCCCTTCATCATAAGTGCGTCCGTAATAGGAAATTCCAACTTCATAAATTCGAAGATTCATTTTTGAAATTTTTGCTGTAATTTCAGGTTCAAATCCAAACCTATTTTCCTTAATTTCAATTTTTTTAATAACTTCAGTCCTAAAAGCTTTATAACAAGTTTCCATATCTGAAAGATTAAGATCAGTAAAAAAATTACTTAGTAAAGTTAAAACTCCATTTCCTACCCTATGCCAAAAATAAACTACTCTATGCGGTCTCCCACTTTGAAATCTACTTCCAAAAACCACATCAGCCTTATTTCTAATAATTGGCTCTAGTAGTAATGGAAATTCCTTAGGATCGTACTCTAGATCAGCATCTTGGACTATACAAATTTCTCCAGTTGCATTTTTAAAACCAGTTCTAAGAGCTGCGCCCTTGCCTTTATTAATATCATGGTAAATGATCTTTACTTCATCATCATTAAGATTTTCTAATAATTCTCGAGTGCCATCTGTTGAGCAATCATCCACAACTATTATCTCTAGATCATCTACCCCAGATTCCTTTACGGCTACAAGAAGCTCTTGAAATGTATTAACCTCATTAAAACATGGAATAATTACACTTAACTTCATAATAAAAAATTGATCATATATATATTTAAATTTTTTTTATTATATATTATTGCCTAAACCAACTTGCCAGAAATTAAAATCACAATTTTTTATTTTTTTTGGGTTAACAATTTTTCTAGTATCAAACACCCAAGAAGGCGATTTCATCTTACTCGATACCAGGTCCCAATTGATGTTTCTATATTGCTCCCATTCAGTAAGAATTATTATTGCGTCAGCATCATCATAAGTCTCATCTAAGTCTATTTGGTGTGACCAATTGGATCTATTTTCTTCCCCTATATCACCCAATTCAGTGATGATTTGAGCAAGGCTTACTTTAGGATCATGAATAGATAATAATGCTCCTTCGACCAATAATTCTTTGCAAATAAAGATTGCAGGTGATTCCCTCGTATCATTTGTATTAGCTTTAAATGAAAATCCTAATATTGCTATTTTTTTATTTGTAACGTTTCCAAATAATTTATTTATAACCATTTTATAAATCCTGTAAATTTGCCAATTATTAATACTCACAACTTGCTCCCAATATGAAGACACCTCAGGCAAACCAAAATGTTGACATAAATAAGTAAGATTCAGAATATCTTTTTTAAAGCAACTTCCACCAAAGCCTGGTCCTGCATTTAAGAATTTCTTGCCTATTCTAGTATCTAAACCAATTGCCTTTTTAACTTCATCAATATCAGCACCAGTAACTTCGCACAAAGCAGAAATAGAATTTATTGAGCTAATTCTTTGAGCAAGGAAAGCATTTGCAGTTAACTTAGAAAGTTCGCTGCTCCAAAGATTAGTAGTAATTATTTTTTCTTCAGCCACCCAATTCAAATATATATTTTTTAAAGCTTGAATAGATTCTTCATCCTCTCCTCCAATCAATATACGATCGGGATTCTGCAAATCTTTGACAGCAGTTCCTTCCGCAAGAAATTCTGGATTTGATAATACTGTGAAGGAACAAGCATCTGATTTTGAATTCTTTTTAGAATTATTCTCAAGTATTGTTTTTATAGCCTCTGCAGTTCTAACAGGAATGGTACTTTTTTCTACAATGATCGTTTCGCCAATTGCATTACTTGCAACTTGTCTAGTGCAAGCTTCTACCCAACTTATATCGCTAGCTTTACCTGCACCAATACCCTTTGTTTTAGTTGGGGTATTAACTGATATAAAAACCATATCGCTATTCTTTATTGAATTTTCAACATCAGTAGTAAAAAATAAATTTTTGTTTCTTACTCTACTTATAATTTCTTTTAATCCAGGTTCAAAGATTGGGATCTTTGTTAAATCATTACTATTCCATAATTTAATTCTTTCTTCATTTAAATCAACTATTGTTACTTTTATATCTGGACAATTGTCAGCAACAACAGCCATTGTTGGACCTCCAACATAACCTGCTCCAATACAACAAATAGAATTTATATTTTTGACCAGCATAAACTTTCTTTACTTTCCTTGAGTCTATTATCTCAGAATAAGTTATACACTGATATTAACTTTCAATTCTTTTTGAAATTGTAACTTAAAAAAGGAAAGTAATTTATAAAAAATTTAAATTTAAATAAAGTTACTTTATAAAAAAAAAGGGAATTCTCCATTGTGGAAGGTTTAAATATTCAAAAAAAACTTTATACAAATTTACCCCTGGTTTAAAATTTTTAAGTCTCTTTTAAATTATTTGTTATTCATTTATTCAATACTTCCATTACATTAGAACTCTAAGGAAATGAATATTTAAAGTGCAAAATTTCAACTAGATAAGTTAAAAAATAAATGTCTTTTTTAAATTAATAATTAAAGCTTTAGTAATTTACAAAAGTTTTATATCAAAAAATAATTCTGCTTTATACTTATGGTTAATCATATTGTAAAGTTTTATATGTTTAGTAATATTTATTATTTAAATAATGGAAGAACAAAATAATGATAAGATTTTATAATTTATTTTTAATTTATTATGATTTCATACACAAATCAGATTAACAGTATTCATATAAATTAATTATGAATAAAGAAATAATTAGACTAATAAATGCTTTTCAAAGATTAAAAAAACGCGAGGGTTTTTATAAAGCATTGAAAGTTTCTTTAATTTATATTTTCAATACAAAATCATTGCAGCAAGATCATAAATATCAATTACCAAATCCGCCTGCAGATCTCTTTCATCCCTCTGAAATTTTAAGACTTACAAAGGCATTTATTAAAAAAACAAATGATGAAAATTTATATTGTGCCTTTAAAATCTCTTTTTGGTATATTTTTAATAGGGAAAAATTAACGCTTCAAACCTCTAAATCAGAGTTTTTCTATCAAAATCGAGACATTTATTTAAAACCTTTAATTTCAATATTAATTGTTTCTTATAATTCACAAAAAGACTTAAGTGAACTTTTTGAATCAATAAATCAACAAAGTTATAAAAATTTAGAAATAGTTTTAGTAGAAAACGGGAACAGTGAAAGTGAAAAATATTTGAAAAAATTAAATTTTCATTACAAATACATATCTTCAAATAATATTGGTTTTGCGTCTGCAAATAATTTAGCTTTTGAGAATTCATGTGGAGATTTTGTCTGTCTAGTGAATCCAGATACCGTATTAGAAAAAAATGTAATTGAATTATTATTATTCAGTCTTCTTACAAATAATAAGGTAGCAGTTTCCATACCAAAAATAGTTTTTTATGAAAAATTTATAGACTTAGCAGTTTATTCAGACAAAAATTTTTCATTAGATTTAAATAAACTTATTAATTCATTGAATTACAAAAAATTCTTTATTAGACATGGGAATAAGATTATTGAAAAAAATAAGCAAAAAGTTATTAGTAAAGATGAGCATTTGGTTATTTCCATTCCAGTTGATGGAAGCGAAGCAATTTTAGAATTTACTAAGTCTCAAAAAAATCAATTTTTTTATCAAAACATTTATGGTCAGATTACAAATAACAAAAAGATTTTAAAAACAGAAATTAATTCGGGATACTATAAAATTAATTTAAATTGCGATAAAGACTTAATTTGGTGGCCGAAAGCCATAATAAATAATGCTGGAAGTGGCTTAAAAAATGGCAATCCTTATGATAGAGGATTTGCAGAATATGATAATGACTTATTTAATCAAGATGAATATGTAAGGGCTTTATGTGGATGCGTAGCAATGATTTCACCAAAAGTTTTTGCTAAGAGGAAAATATTTATTGATGAATTTTTCGCATATTACGAAGATTCTGAATTGTCTAATTGGATAACTAATCAAGGCTTTTTGATTTCATATAATCATTCAGCTATTGTAAAACACAAACATTCTGTATCAACAGAAGAAGGTTCTCCTTTGTGGAATACCTTCGTAAGCAGAAGTAAAAGAATGTACGATTCACTAGTATTCAATAAATTTGAACAAGATTTATTAGTTAAGGACTATAAACTACTTCCAAAAAATTTAGTAAAAATTTTAGAAAAATATGATGAATCCTTCCAAAAAAATAATCATGAAATTTTATTTAAAAAGAAAAGGCCAAGTGTGGGCATTTATAATTCATTTTGGAATACCATGGGTGGTGGAGAGAAACATGCTCTTTCCATAGCAAAATTTCTTTCATCAAATTATGATATCTATTTATTGAGTGAAACTGATTTTGACTCTAATAAGTTAAAAGATTATTTTTCAATAGATTTCAAATTTCGAAAATATATTAGAACTAATATAAATTCTGAAACCACAACTTATTTTGATTTATTTGTAAACTCTACCTTTCAATCTAGACTGATCTCTAATTGTCCGAGATCTTTATATTTAGTTTCATTTCCACATAAATTTTCAAATTCAAAATTTTTAAAAAGTTATCTATTTATTTATAATTCTATATTTACTAAAAGGTGGGCTAATAAATATTGGGGGAAACATAAAAATATAACCCTATATCCTATTACTGAAATTAAACCTTTTTTAAAGAAGATTAAAGTTGAGAATCATAAACTAGAAAATCAAAAAAGAAATATAATATCAATAGGTAGATTTTCGAAAAATGGACATGATAAAAAGCAAGACTTTATATTAAAAGCATTTAACAAAGCACAAAAAATTTCAAAATCAGAATTTAATTTATTTATAGTAGGTTCAGTAGATACAAATTCAAGAGAGGATTTAAATCATTTTAATCAATTAAATAAAATTAAAAATAAAAATACTTATATTTTTCCAAATTTAGATTTCAAAGATTTACTAGAACTATTATCAATATCAAAATTTTATATCCACGCAACTGGTGTAGACAAAAATCTCAAAAGAGATCCTCATTTATTTGAACATTTTGGTATTTCTGTTATTGAAGCAATGCTATATGGAAACTATCCAATAGTATTCAATGAAGGAGGTCCATCTGACATTGTAAATTTAACGAACACTGGAGAAACCTTTAAAGATTTTGATTCTTTAGTTAGCATCCTTGTGAGAATATTCAATAACTTTGATGAAGATAAATATTGTGTACAAAATGATATTTTAAAACCATTCTTAGAAACAAATACAAAATCTCTAAAATACTTAGAAGAATTTATAAAAAAAAATTAATTATGAAAATTTAATTTAATACTTTATTACCTTTTATATAACAAACGTCTCCAAGATCCTTTTCTTGTAGGCCTTTTTTCTTAAGCCATTCTTCCAATTGAGTTTTAGTCATCATATGATTCCACCCTTCGTTTGGGTTATTGCCTGAATATCCACTAGAAGTAGGAATTCCCAATTTTATAGATGCCCACATAGCCAACATTTGTGGGTATGCTCGATCATACATCCAATTATTTGTATCGGGACTAGTCATATAGAATGCTTTACAGTTCTGAGATTTTACTATTTTCTCAATATTGTTTGTCAAAATATCCCTTTTTGATGCATAATCATTTGAATCAAACCTACTTATACCTTTTGTGACATTGCCAGCCAAATAAATCACAAAAAGGAAAGATAGAATAATTGTCATTTCCTTTTTATTTAATCTATTTTTTAGTTCTCCAAGGGTCCAAGCTAAGAATGGTGATAATAAAAGAACAATAGGAATGCCTATCCTACTAACAGCTCTAAGTGCCGAAATTCCTGGTACAAATTTCCAGAGTAATAACCAAGGGGTAATAACAGGATTATTACCTCCATATCCCATAGTTAAAAGAAGCATAATTAAACAAACGTTTGAAATTAACATCACTTTCCATTTAATGTTTATATCTATGTTTCCAAAGTAGGAACTCCTTAAACTAAAAAAAATGCCAAAAAGTAAAATAATCATAAAAGTATACCCTGGGAACATAGAGTGTTCCCAAAAAGGTCCCGAATAAACATTAGAACTTATATTCTGAATTGGAGAAGGAAATGCAACATTACTAGGAGTTGATAATGTATTAAACCATAATGACCAAAATTTCGGGATCATAGACGAAACTTCCCCCCAAGATCTACTTGTTCCAGCAATTGAGTAAGAAATATATTGCTTATAAATAAGAGAATTTATTGAAAATAGAAATATAAAAATTAATGATTTAAATATAAAAAGATTTCTAGTAAAGGTATCATTTAGATTTATTTTTATAAATTTAAAATAGGCATTATTAAAAGGATATTTATTCAAAATCAATATTACAAATAAAGCAAAAGTTGCCAATAGAAAATAAGTGCCTTGATAAAAACCAATACCGATTTGAAGAAGCAACCATAGAAAACCTGACAAAATATTTGAAGTAGAAATAGAAATTTCGTTTTTAACTTGTTTTTTAGAGGATTTATCTGAGGATTTTTGATCTATTTTCCTAATCTTTAAACCTGATAAAAAAGAATCAAAACATAATACGCCTGCGAAAGCAGGCATTAATTGGGCATGCCCTAACCTTGCAAGTATTGTTAAGCTAAATGCTGATAAAAATGAAGAAATTAATTTAAATATTTTGTTACTAGTTGCGTGCCTACATAGATGGTAACAAGCCATAAAGTTTGCAGTTAAAGATAAGATTACAATTCCTGTAAAAGCGAAATTTGGGGAAAGAAATATACGTAGAATTGAATATATAGGTGTAATAAAAATCCAATTATCACTCATGGCTAGTGTATTTTTTTCTGGCCAATAAAGACTGGCATTAAAAATTTCCCTAATATTAAATAAGTTCCCTCCATTAATTAAATATTGAAAATTATTTTCTAAAAACCAATTATTTAGAGAGGCATCAAATATGTCTCCTGGGGTCCAAGCAAATATTTTTCCAAATGAACTTGTTAAAAAAGAAAGCTTCTCGCCTAATCCAAAAAGAAGCAAACAAAATGTTACTCCAAACAAAAAGATAAAAAATTGATCAGGTATTTTTAATTTCAAGTTCAATAAAGAATTTTTTTAAACTTAGCAGCTTGAGCAGTCTTTAATAATGACTAAAACAAAAATTGTAAAATAAAACAAACAAAATCTATTCTGATTTTACTGTTAAATATTGTAAAGCCCAAAATTTAGATTTCTTTCTTGGATTTTTATCTCTCGATGAACTTTCTGTTACGAACTCAAGAGATCCATAAGATTTTGCATTTTTTATCCAAATTCTCCAAAGATTGTTAAATCTTCCAATTTTAAATGGATTACAAAAATTAGATTCCTCGCCACAATTTAAAGAAATACTATATGGGAAAGTATCTATTACAGTATCACCAGTTTTTATTAATTTTATATTAAGTTTTGTAGTCTTGTTTTTATTTGCATCAACTTTAGATTTTATTAAAAATTTATTTTCCTCAAAATTAATAGGATTAACTTTAAATGCAAATTTCGAAGATTGATTAGAATTAATTTCTTCTAAATGAGTCTGTTTAATAAAATTTTTATCAATATAACCATCATTATCAATATCAACCCCAAATTGACTTTCATGTTTACCAAAATTTAAACCATTAAATGAATTGCATAATTTATCTTTGTTATAGTTCCATTTTTTATTCAATTGCCAAATACAGTAGATTTTATTTTTTTCATTACTTGTCAAGATTTGATTTTTTGATTCAAGTTTTTCAGCTGCTATTATTTTCCAATCAGGCCAATATGAATTTGTTGGATTATTTAAATAATTTTTATTGTTCCTTTTTAAAATAAAAGATCTATTTCCAGGTTCTTCAATTATAAATCTATCTCTACTATCTTCCAATAACTTAATAGAGCCATGACTTTCTAAAGTTTTTATTGGCTTAGTTTTAATTTGAAAATTTTTAATTATTGAACTATCTTTTTCAAAAACATTATAAGTAATTTTATAAAAGTCATTTTTCCGTTCTAAATTTAAAAAATCCATTCCATCCTCAGCTAAATATTGCTGAGAAGAATTATGAAATTTACAATTTTGGTAATTATTTTGAAAAGATTTAGTATCTAAATTTTTTAGATTACATTCACCCAGTAAAATCTTATTAGTAAAATTATCAACTCCTAAAATAATATTTTTATCAGATATTGCTAATAAACTTTTTCTACCAGAATCAAATGGAATCGGTAAATTATATTCCTTTTTTTCATCCTCTAATCCCAACTTATAAACTTGAATTTTTTCAATTATATCAGCATTTTTAAATTCATTCTTAAGATATAAAGAGGGATAAGCTATTATGATTACATAAATAAAACTAGCAAAAAACAAAGCATTAATTTTTGGTTTTATTGTCAAACTAAATAATGATACAAAAATAATTAATGAGAACCAGCCCATAAAATATCTTAAACATTGAAAAAGTAAATCATGCGCTGTGTATGCCCATCCTGATGCATAAAAAATTGTCCAAATTGTTATAGAAAAAAATACACATAAAGAGGTTATTTTTAATTGTTTTTTAAAAGAAGATCGAGATTTATCAAATAAGTAAAAAAAGAAATTGCACAAAGAATATGGAGTCAAATAAAGTATTGGAGATATTAATAATGCAGTAGGTTCCCCTTTCGCAGCTAAATTTGAAGCGAAACTTTTATAATTTACTAATGTTGAATATAAGTTTGGTAATATCCAATCATAATATCTCGCACCTAAACTAGCTTCAGATCTATCGAATCCAGCCAATCGAATAACATCCGAGGGCTTTCCATGATATGGAGTAGTAAGCCACTTTCCTAAAACAAGCTTATGCAATATAAAAGTAGGAATTATAAATATTAAGGAAGTTAAAAAACTAAAAAGAAGATTTTTTAATAAATCTGTTTTATAAATTTTTGAATAATTCAATAAAGCAGAGAAATATAATGGAAAAAGGAAAAAATAATCTACATATCTTGCAGAAAAAACAAAACCACTTAAAAGACCTAAGATTACTGGTAATCTTTTTGGAACCTTGGGAGAAATTGACCATAATACTGAAAGTATTATTAACACAGCTGATAGTTTATTACTTGCTCCAATCACCCAAAATTTCATATCAGGTGAAAAAACAAAAGAAATTATTATAGAAAAAATATAAAATAATTTTAATCTCCTACTTTTTATAACTTCATCTATATTTTTTAGAACAATAGTAGCCGTTAAAGTAAATATAAAGAACCCTGCAATATTAAGTGGATTAGACGCAAAAAAAAGAAAAGGTGAAATTATTAGGGGGTATCCAATGCCATGAGAAAGATGTCCAATTAATGATTGACCTGTAGCAAATTTAAAAGCTATGTTTTCAATTAAATTTTGATCGACGCCCCAATTATCACTATAGTAATCCCAACCTCTAGGAATATACCTATCTAATGAATAAAGAATAAAAATAATTGCCGAAATAAGAAAAAATTTAAAATCATTTATAAATTTCTTATTATTAGTTTTTAAAATATTAAATTTCATCCCTTGTTGTTAAAAGATATGCAATCTTTCTTTGTTCATACCTTATATTATCAATACTATTCAAAATGATACCCACAGACATAAAAAATATTGAAGATAAAAATAATGAGCATGAAATAAGTAATGTAGGCAATCTAGGAACAATGTTAGTTTCTAAGAATTCCCTATATATTGAGATAAAATTAATAAAGGATACTAAAATACAAATTAAAGTCATAGGCAAATATATTCTGTAAGGATATTCTCTATGTACTATTTTTGCTGCAAAAAATAAAATTTTGATACCATCTTTTAAAGAAGATAATTTACTTTGAGTGCCAACTCTTTTATTAACAAAAGTAGGGAATTCATCTACTGATAAATTCATTTTGCTGGCAAAAATTGAGAACTCAGTTTCAATTTCAAATTCACCGCTTAAATTAGGGAAAGATTTCACAAAAGACCTTGAAAAAATTCTTAATCCAGAAAAAATGTCATTAGTGCGGATCCCAAAAATGCTTTTAAAAAACTTAGTAAAAAAAATATTTCCAATATCATGTCCCTTTCTCATATATGATGAATTTTTATAGAAAAATCTATTACCTATCATCATATCTAATTTTTTATTTTTAAAAATTTTTAATGCATCTTTTAAACAAGATAAATCATAAGTATTATCTCCATCCACTAGAATGTAAACCTCGCTATCGATACTTCTAAATAATTTGGAAACAGCATAACCTTTGCCCTTTTTATTTTCACTTAGAACTTTAACATTTTTTTCTAATGCTTCAGATAAAGATTTATCAGAAGAATTATTATCACAAACGACTATTTTGACATCATTAAAAATTTTTCTTATCGAATCAATCGTTTTCCCAATTGCTCCCTCTTCGTTGTAAATAGGGATAATAAAAGTTAATTTATTCAAAACTAAAATTCTAGAGTTATTAAAGCAATAATATATAAATATTTGTCGGGTTAATAAAAATATTAAATTTTTGACTTAATAAAAACTTACTTTAAATTATTTCCAATAAATCCATCTTTGTTAATATCAAGTTTAAATTGCTTCTCTAGTTGAAAAAATTCTTCATCTTCTCCTCTAATTACTTTTAAATCTCTAATAAAATTAAAGTCTGAGTCGACTTCCCAAATATAAGCATGTTTATTAAATGGAGTGTAATCTACAACTTTTTTTATACCATTTATCTCTTCGATTCCTACCAAATTATAAGGTGGTAAAGTCTTTGATGATCCTACAATATGGGAATCTCTCATAATAGGGATTAATTTATTTTTATAATTTTCTTTAGCAAAAAATGTACCAAATTGATCTCTTATAAGAAAATGATTTCCAGATTGATCTATCAATCTTTGTGCAAAGTTGATTTTTACTCCAAAATCCTCACTTATCGAATCTGGCAATTTATTATTCATGGTTTTTATATTTTCAAGTTTATTAACTAATTTCCATTTTTCATCTACTTCCCATACTTCAATATCTGTGTTCAAGTTATTATAAACAAGTAATCTATTATTTCCATTTATTTTTTCTGCTGCGATAATACTTAAAGGTGATTCGTAACTAATACCTTTTATTCCAAAATCATTTTTAATTAAAAATAGTTTTGTATTATTAATATCTTCAACCCAATATCCATTAAATTGATCCTTTAATAATTTATATTTCCCTTTTTTTTCTATTTCACTATATTCGAAGTCTATATTTTCGATATTTTCATCACTATAAACATATTTAGCAGTTTTTTCATTAACTAATAGCTCTTGGAAAGGGGGCTTTCTATATTCAATTTTACAAATTGTATTTGAATCCAAATTTTCTTTTTTGATTAATTTATTTATATTGTTTATGTAATCTTGATTATAAAATCCAGAATTATTTCTTAATGGCCAATCTTTTGGGTAGGCAGCAGTATAGCCATTAAGAGTGGGAACTTTAGAAGTTACTGCAATCAAATGTGCTGAAAGTCCATTTAATTGGAGATAATTATTATAACTTTCCAAATAGAATGATTTGCATTTATTCTTATCTGATAACTGCTTCTTAGCATCTAAAAGCATAGCTTTATGCGCTGGAACGTTTATTTTATGAGTATACTTTAAAAATATAAATTTATTTTCGAATCTATTTATAACCATTAATAATATTAAAGTAAATATTG
>MDSZ01189870.1_pt1 | contig 13342 bp, 18 predicted proteins | sample 811201 | NCBI WGS metagenome assembly MDSZ01 (sample SAMN05326647, study PRJNA326480) | marine metagenome | isolation source: seawater | place: Indian Ocean: North | collected 2010
AATATGGTTAGGTATATTGATTTCCTTATTTTATTTATCTATAATTATGTACAATACATTGGTTTATTATACGGGTGCAATTCCATCAGAATATTACTCATTAAAAAAAAGACCTGATTATAAAGAATATAAAAAAAAGACTAATATGTTTTTTATTGGAAGAAATAGATAAAACCCTTATTTCTAGAGGTTAAAAATTCACCTTTTTTGAATTTTTCTTATATAGTTGTAGATTATGGTTATGGATATGATAAAATTTAGTTATGCGGTTGGTATACTCGCTTGGTTACTAATTACTTTCTTTTATGGAATATTTGAATTGATAACAAATGATGGTAAACTAAGAGATGTAAAAATTGTTGGTTCTTTTTTGCATTGGCTTATTGGTAGTTTAGGAGGTTTTATCGTCTTTGTAATAATGAAATATTTTAATATAGAAAAGCCCGAAGATGAATACTTTTATTTGTTCGTACTACTTGCTACCTTAATTATTCTATTTGTTGGTGTATGGACAGGTAAAATAAAAAACAAATAAAATATGAAAAAAATATTCATTTTATTATTATTTATATCAGTTAAAGGATTTGGGCAAACTTTTGAGTTTAAGGCAAATGGAAATTATAATAAGAATGGTGTAATTAGAGTTGATTCTCTTAGGTCCAATAATTATGAAGAAAACAACACTATTGAAAGCAGCTTGGAATTTGCTGGTTTTAATGTTAGTCATATAAACCCAGATTATGTTCTAGTCTATACTTTTCAAGAATATGCTGTTATTAAATATTTTAATGGTATGATAATAGATAGGAATGGTGATGTTATTATATCCTTTAGACAAAGGAAATCAGAAATTAAAAAAAAGGAAAAAGAAAAAATGTTCAAGAAATTAGCTGAAGAATTGGCAAATTTTATTAAATAAACACTAACCGAATCCCCTATAAGTTAAATATCAAATCTATCATTATTCATTATTTTAACCCAAATATTAACGAAATCATTGACAAACTTTTCTTTATTATCATCTTGAGCGTATACTTCTGAATAAGATCTTAATATAGAATTAGATCCAAAAACTAAATCTACAGATGTTGCTGACCACTTAACATTTCCAGAATTTCTATCTATTACTTTATAATCGTTTTCAGCAATAACTTCCCATTTATTATTCATGTCAGTTAGGTTTACAAAAAAATCATTGGTAAGAGACCCAACATTATCTGTAAAAACACCTTCTTTACCATTATTAAAGTTAGTGCCTAAAACTCTCATTCCACCTAATAACACAGTCATTTCAGGAGCTGATAAACCTAACAGATGAGCTCTATCAACCATCATCTCTTCAGCTTTTGAAGCATACTCATCTTTTATGAAATTTCTAAAAGGATCTGATAAAGGTTCAAGAGGAGCAAAAGAATGAGCATCTGTCATTTCAGAAGTAGCATCGCCCCTACCTGTAGAAACATCAACTTTAACATTAAACCCTGCATTTGAAGCAGCCTCTTCTATAGCAGTGCTACCTGCAAGAACAATAACATCAGCAACACTTACATTTGATTCATTAGCAATAGGTTTAAGAACATTTAAAGTTTTCAATAACCTTTCGGGTTCATTTGCTTCCCAACAAACTTGAGGGTGAAGTCTAATTCTTGCACCATTAGCACCACCTCTTAAATCTGTAGATCTAAATGTTCTTGCACTATCCCAAGCAATGCAAACTCTATCAGAAATTGATAAGCCTGAATTTGAAATTTTTTCTTTTACTGAGTCAATATCATAATTTTTATTTCCTAAAGGTACAGGATCTTGCCAGATTAAATCTTCAGAAGGAATATTAGGTCCAATGTATCTAACTTTAGGGCCCATATCTCTATGAGTTAACTTGAACCATGCCCTAGCAAATGTATCTGAAAAATACTCATGGTCTTCTTTAAATTTAAGAGAAATTTCTCTATAAATAGGGTCCATTTTCATTGCCATATCAGCATCTGTCATAATAGGATTTTTCCTAACTGATGGGTCAGATGGGTCAACAGGTTTATTTTTTTCATCAATTTTAACAGGTTCCCACTGCCAAGCACCTGCTGGGCTCTTCTGAAGCTCCCAATCATGATTAAATAACATATCAAAATATCCATCGTCCCATTTTGTAGGGTTTGTTGTCCAAGCTCCCTCGATACCACTAGTCACCATTTCATTAGCATTAGCATATCCATTAGGATTTTTCCATCCAAAGCCTTGTTCATGGACCATTGCACCCTCTGGTTCAGCACCTAATGCACCTGAATCTCCGTTTCCATGAGCTTTTCCAACAGTGTGACCACCAGCTGTTAATGCAACTGTCTCTTCATCATTCATTGCCATCCTTGCAAAAGTTTCTCTTATATGTAGTGCAGTTACCTTAGGATCAGGATTTCCATTAACACCTTCTGGGTTAACATAAATTAATCCCATATGAGTTGCTGCTAGAGGATTCTCCATTGTAGAAGTATCTTTTATGTTTTCATATCTTTGTTCACTAGGAGCTAAAAATTCTTTTTCAGACCCCCAATAAATATCTTTCTCAGGATGCCAGATATCCTCTCTTCCATATGAAAAACCAAACATCTTAAGGCCCATACTCTCGTATGCAATATTACCAGCAAGAATAAATAAATCAGCCCAGCTTATTGAATTGCCATATTTTTTTTTAATAGGCCAAAGTAATCTTCTTGCTTTATCTAAATTTGTATTATCAGGCCATGAATTTAATGGAGCAAATCTTAAATTTCCTGTTCCTGCGCCCCCTCTTCCATCAGAAATTCTATATGAACCAGCAGCATGCCATGCCATTCTAATCATCAACCCACCATAATGACCCCAGTCAGCGGGCCACCATTCTACAGGTGTAGTCATAAGCTCATGCATATCTTTCTCTAGTGTAGAAAAATCTAAACCTTTTAATTGTTCTTTATAACTATAACTTTCACCAAGAGGATCTGTTTTTTTATCATGTTGATGTAATATGTCAAGATTTAAAGTTTTAGGCCACCACTTCGTGACTGACGTTTCTTGAGTTGTGCTACCACCGTGCATTACTGGACATTTTCCATTTCCAAAATTTTTCATAGAAAGTAAATTTTATAGATTTAAAATTAGGAACCGAAGCTAAAAAATTAGACAAGAAAAAACAAGAAGAAAAAGTTATTTTAATCAAATAAGATTATACTATTAAATTTTTCTTAGATGTTTGTAAGTTTTTAAATCCTTTTTAGGTTTTTAACGTATTCTATAATTTATAAATGAAAACAATATTATTATTTTTTATTTCCCTCATTTCTTGTTCTCAAACATATGAATTAATGAATGAACAAAGCATTGATATATTTAATCCTGAAAAACAAATTGGTCTAAAAAACTGGAATATTGTAAATGATGATGTTATGGGAGGAGTTTCTACATCTTCTCTTGCTTTAAATAATAAAAAAAATTTAATTTTTAATGGATATTTATCATTAGAAAATAATGGTGGGTTTGCATCAGCAAGATTAAGTTTTAATTCTGAAACTTTAACTGGAGTTAAATATTTAAAGATTAAGTTTAGGGGTGATGGTAATATTTACAAATTACGTCTTAGACAAAATAATAGACGTGCATCCTACTCTACTGATTTTAAATCTATTAAAGATAAATGGGTTGAAATGGATTTAAATATAGAGGATTTCAAACCATATTGGAGAGGATACTCTTTTTATAATTATCCCGCATTAGATTTAAGAGAAATAAATTCATTGGGAATACAAATTTCAGACAAACAAGAGGGAGAATTCAATTTAGAAATAAAATATATTAAAGGAATATATTAAAAATAAGTTAGCCTACTCCTCTTTTTGAATTTTTCTTGGATGTTTGTAGGTTTATCTTTTAACTAAATAGTAAATATTATGAAAAAAATTTTTTTTGTTTTATGTATTTTGGGTGTAGCATTACCCTATTATCAATTATTCTTATTTTTAAACAGCCCTACACCAACATTGAATTACTTTATCAGTGAAATTTACTCTTCAAACCCTACATCAATGATAACTTGGGATATAACAATTGCATACCTATCATTTTTATCATTTTTAATTTATAAAAAAATTAAAGATGGTTTAGGTATTTTTAAATACATTTTAGCTTCTCTTGTTGGTTTTTCATTAGCATTACCATTATATCTATATGACAACTATGATAAATAATAGTCTAAATGTTTACAAGAAACCACTAAAAATTTGCGGAACAAATCCCTTAACAGGCGCATATAGGGACGGGTGTTGTAATACAGGCATTGACGATATTGGTACACATACAGTTTGTGCTGTTGTTACTAATTCATTTCTAAATTTTTCAAAAAGCATGGGTAATGATTTAACTAAAGATAATCCATTATATAATTTTAAAGGTCTTAAAGAAGGTGACAAATGGTGTTTATGTGTATCAAGATGGATTGAAGCTTATAAAGAAAATGTTGCTCCTCCAGTTATTTTAGAATCAACTCATATTAAAACTCTAGAATATATTAGTATTGAGATATTAGAAAAATTTGATTTTAAGAAATTATAATTTGAATTATGAAGCACTTTTATTTTGCTTTAATTTCTTTCTTTTTTCTTTCATGTAAAGATGATAATGATTGCTGTATAAATTCATTTAAAGGAAAATTAGTTAAAAAAGGTATTTGTATGAATTATGTTATTCAAGTGAATGACCCAAGCTTTCCACAAGATATGATTGAGATAAAATGGACTGACCCACTATCAAAAAGGAAATATATAAACGTATTTAGATTAGAAAGTATTTGTGATTTCCCTGAAAGAATTAAAGAAAATGATTCGTTTAATTTTATTATTGATAGTGATAAAGAAAACCTATGTGCTGTATGTTACGCTTATACACCAACACCTGAAAAGTCAATAAGTATTACTGTAATAGATTAAAATATTGTAGATTAAACTTATGAAACATTTAATTGTTTGTTCATTTTTTGTCTCTTTCAATGGTTTTTCTCAGGTTTTACCAACATTTCAGGGAATTTATAAACCTACAAGTAATCAGTTTTTTTCAAATTTCAATTTTGATCCAAATAAAAAAGGATCAAAAATAGTTCTTTCAAATAATAATAGAACTGTTGGAAGTACTCAAACAGCAGGGAGTTCTTGTCAATGGCAAAGTGTTTATTTATTACCTGGAATTTCTATGGGAACTGGTATAAAAACTGTAGAATTTACTATAGATAGTTATAGCAATACTCCTTCTAATGCATTTGATATGGTAATTGGTGTTGATCAGGGTAATTCAAACGCATCAAGCCTTTTTTCTAATCCAGGAGGATATGGTTGGATTGCTCAAAAGGGAGCCCTATATGGTTATGGTGTCCCTGGTAGTTGTTTATCTGGAGGTAATACACCAACTTATGGTACAGCTTATGGTCAAGGAGATGTAATTAAACTTGAACTTGATACAGATAATGAAACTTTAATTTTTTGCAAAAATAACGTTTGTCATGGTGTTGCGTATGGCCCTAATTGTTTTGATAATAACACAACATATTATTTCTCAGTAGCAATTTGTAATGAAAGATATGCGGTATCTATAAATTAATATGAAATTCAGTACGAACATATTAATATTTAATTTAACTTGAATAATAAATATTATTATGAATTTAACTAAAAATGAATTATAATTTGATATGAAAAAGTTAGTTTATATCTCAGGAGTACTTGCACTATGCAGCTTTGTTATGAGTGGAATATTCAAAGTTTTGCAATTTATGGGAGCTCCTACTCTACTTTTTAGCAGTGGTATCTTTGCTTGCTTATTTATCATATCTTTTGCCATATATAAATTTAACAACTAATATATTTAAATCTGAAATTCTGTATAAATCAACTCTATTATATATTATTATTTTCCAATTAGTAACACAAAGCCTTTGTGCTAAACTTGTATATAATTGTAAATCAGTTCATTTTGATAATAAAAAATATAAAGACATTAACGTTGTTTTTATGACAGGCTTTGAAATACTTAAAAATGTTCCCTATGAACAAAAATTGGTGTCTAAGGCAAAAAAATATGCTGTTGTAATATTAAGTGAAGAAAAAATGATGATAGTTGAGCTTGATGAACCAACTATTAAAAATAAATCTTCTATAAATGATAGGTTTTATAAAGAAGAAACCGATCAAGAAGATGAATTTATTTCATATGATGCCAATAAGGTTCAAGAGTTGACAGAACAAAACAATTTAGATGGAGACGCTTTTTTTTATGAATATAAAACAAATTGTCGTCTTGAATTCACAAAAAGCTGTTTAAAAGATGCAGGGAATTCAATTCTTTATGGAAGGGATTTGGAAAATAAGCATATTGTAAAAATTAGTCCTAACCAATATATGTATTAGAATTAAATCAATTTTAATTCAATAATTTAATTTTTTAAATACTTGTACCTAAGTTTAACTTTTAATTTAAATATTTGAAACTATGAAAAAATTATTAATTATACCCATTATATTTTTAACCTTTAATTTATTCTCACAGGATATAAAATATGGTGATGGTCTTTTTGAAGCTAATTTTGTTGTTGATATGATGTATTCAGATGATCTTAACAATTATAAGATGACAGCATCTGGAGAAGCTGGTCCATATGGTAGAGCTTATCTATCTTATAACTTTACAAGTCATCTAGATGTTAGTGGCCAAGGTGAGTTTACGGGAACAGCATGGACACAAAATGGAGAGGAAATTACTAGGGCAATATTAAGAGGTATTTATAGAAAAAAAGGAAATACATTTAAATTGTATACACTTGATAACCTATCAAATGGAAAGTTTATTTTGGCAACTGGTGAATTAGATATGGTTAAAAAGACCTTAAACTTTAAGGCATCCTATGTTGAATAATTTTATAAAAAAAGGCCTTAATATTAAGGCCTTTTTTTATATATTTTTTGGTATGTAAAAAGACTCATAGGTTTTTTTATGAAGAGCATCTCTCCAAATTATCTTTAACCTATATCTTTTAATAACATAGGTTTTTTTTTCTATAAATTCTTTAATTAATCTACATCTAATCATTAGGTAAACGTACATTATCCATTATACAATTCAAAAAAAGTATTTAATTAATATAAAAAAATTAATATTTTCTCATTCTAATATATCTTTTTTAAAATTTAAGAAACCCGATAGAATTATGTTCGTAATTAAGATTGCTAGTAAAATATTAAATAAGTACGGGGTAGTCTAATATATCCGATCGATACCCTTGGATTTATTCTACCCCACTTATTTATTGCTCTAAATTACTTTTTTTTTTAATTTTTTTTTCAATGTTTTATCTCATATTTTGAATTTATATTAAATATTTTTAGGTTTAGAACATGAAAATAGATAAAGGAAAATTATTTCATAAACTTCATCAGCTACAAAAAAGAATTTACAGAAGCAAAATCAATCCTGGACACTCATCATCTTTAAAAACAAACTTAAGATTGAAAAGAATTATAGAATTAAAAAAACAATTAAATAACATTTAACCTAAAACTTGCTGGTGTATAGTTTACAAAAAATTTCATATTTGTATTTGTTCATGGGGGCAATTTCTCTTATAGTTTATTTCAATATCCCAGAAAAAATAAACTCACCTTATTTGTCTCGATGGATTTTAATGCTTAGTATAATATATTTTGTTTTAGGGTTGGTAAGACTTGTAAGACATATTAGAAATAATTAACATATAAATCCATAACATATTAAATACATAATTACATTTTTAAAAAAAATATTCTATTATTTTCTTCTTTTTACGGGGATTATCTTATCCACATCTCATTTAGGAGATAATTATATGGGAATAAGTGATGAAGAAGGATATTTATTAACTATTGGAATTTGCTGTTTGACAGCATTTTTTTTTGAATACCTTTTGCCAACTTTAAGAAAAAAATGAATTAAACTTTTGATACATTTTAACGTTTAATTTTTATGATTAGAATTATTAGTAAAGAAAATCAAGCAAAAGGTAATTTTAATAATGGTGAGATTTTAGAAAATAAACCAATAGGCTTTCCTCAAGATGGAGGCACAGTAAAACCCTATTCAAATTTGTTTTATTGGGCACATGCTTGGACTCCTGGAAAAAAAAGTAAAATAGGATTACATCCTCATAAAGGATTTGAAATATGTAGCTTTATTTTAAAAGGAAATATAAATCATTATGACAATAAAATAGACGATTGGATTACACTAGATGAAGGAGATGTTCAAATAATTAGATCAGGAAGTGGAATTTCACATGCAGAGGAAATAGATGAAAATTCAGAAATTTTTCAGATATGGTTTATTCCAGATTTGTCAATATCATTATATGAAAATGCTAGTTATGATGATTACAAGAAAAATGAGTTTCCAATTGAATCAAATCAAAATTTCACTAAAAAAATTATCAAAGGAAACAAATCTCCACTTTCAATGAAAACTGAAAAAATTGAAATCAATCAATACGAAATTAATAGCGGTAAAATTGAAATAAAGACTAGTTCAAATTTTACTCATTCATTTTTTGTAATAGATGGTAAAATATCATTAGAAAATCAAAAGACGAAAAAATCAGATTTTGCTATTATAAATGATTCAAATAAAATAACGATTGAATCAAATTCATATAGTTCAATTTTTGAAATCAAATCTCCTTTGATTCCTAGTTATAATGTAAATATTTAAGATTTATTCAATTTAAATTTTCCACTAAATTTAATAACCATCCCATTCCATGAATTTCCTGTAATAGCATTAATTCCTTCAAGTTTCCAGGAGCCTGATAATTCTTGGTCATTATATTTAGCTTTTTCGAAATATGCACCAGTTTGCCATCTTATCTTTTGACATTCATTGTCTGCACCTGAACAATTGGTAAACTCTCCCCCATCTTGTATGTATTCAACTTCCCTAAATTCAACCCAACCATACATGTCAATTTCTCCCTTAACCCTATAAGTTGTAGAAGATTTTGAATAAGAAGTTATTCCTTCAAAACTACATTTTGATGCTTTTGTGACTTCTAAAGTAAAATTATCATCAAAAATATTTCCAGTAGAATTTTGTGAACCTGTCCAAGTACCAATAATACTTTTAGATACTCTTTTACAACTTATCAATCCTTCTTTATCAGCACATCTATAAGTGGAATTCCACAACAAAAATAAAATTATTATTGATGAAAATTTCATATTTTTTTAATATAAATTAACTTATTTTATTACAAAACTAAATTTTTCATATTAATTTTTTTTTCTCCCATATAATTATACTTTTGCAAGCTAAATTTTTAAAATGAACTTTGATATTAAAGAATTTTTAACTGCTTCAATGATTTTGTTTGCAATTATTGATGTTATTGGAAATATACCATTAATATTAATTATTAGAGAGAAATTTAAAATTATTGAATCTGAAAAAGCTTCAATAATTTCTTTAATAATTATGATTACATTTTTATTTCTAGGTGAACTTATATTAAGCCTTTTAGGTGTTGGAATAAATGAGTTTGCTGTAGCAGGATCAATAATAGTACTTTTTATAGCTTTTGAAATGATATTAGGAGTTCGATTATTTAAAGATCAAAACCCGAAGACTGCTTCTATAATACCAATAGCATTTCCATTAATTGCTGGGCCCGGAACACTTACAACTCTCATATCCATAAGAAGTGAATATGATAAAATCAATATAATTTTAGCAATTATTGTTAATATGATATTAGTATATTTTGTATTGAAATTTTCTTATAAAATTGAAAGATTTCTTGGTGAACAAGGAATAAATATTCTGAGAAAAGTTTTTGGTATAATACTTTTAGCTATAGGAATTAAACTTTTTACCACCAATATCAAAATAATTTTTTCATAATTATTTTATTGATTTTTATAACAACTTATTAGATTAGACTTATGAAAAGAGTTTTCTTATTTTTATTTATTTCTTATAGCAGTATATCTCAAAACACCTATTATCCAAACAAAATATGGTCTGAGAAATCACCAGAATCTCAAGGCTTAATTTCAGAAAAAATAGAAAGTGCTATAAAGTTTGCTATTGAAAATGAAAATTCAGTTGAAAAAGATTTAAGAATTTCAATTTATAAAGCATTTGGTAAAGAACCTGGGTTTAATATAAAAGGGCCAACTAAAATGAGAGGTGAACCTAATGGCTTAATTATAAAAAATGGCCACATAATTGGTAAATGGGGAGACACTAAAAGAGTAGATATGACATTTAGTGTCACAAAAAGTTATCTTTCAACTGTTGCAGGTATTGCTTTTGATAAAAAATTAATTGAAATCGATGATTATGTTAAAAACTATGTTTGGGATGATAAATTTCAAGATCCTCATAATAGTAAAATTAAATGGCACCACTTATTAAACCAATCCTCTGAATGGTCAGGTACCCTATTTGGAACTTATGATTGGGCTGATAGACCACCAAATAATTTAAATTTAGAAGAAATAAAAAAACAAAAACTCTTTGAGCCAGGACAGAATTACAAATACAATGATGTTAGAGTGAATTTATTATCATTCTCTCTTTTAAATGTTTTTAGAAAACCTTTACCAATGGTTTTGAAAAATGAAATTATGGATAAAATAAGTGCTTCGTCAACTTGGAGATGGTATGGGTATAATGATTCTATGGTAATAATTGATGGTTTAAATATACAATCTGTTAGTGGAGGTGGTCATTTTGGAGGTGGTTTATTCATAAACTCTGAAGATCATGCAAGATTTGGATTGTTGTTTTTAAGAGATGGAATATGGAATGGTGAAAGGCTTATATCTTCAGATTGGATAAAAAGAGCAACAAAGCCTTCAAAAAACAATCCTTCATATGGTTATATGTGGTGGTTAAATAAAGATAAAAGAAAATGGGATGGTTTATCTAATAACATATATTATGGATCAGGATTTGGAGGAAATTATATAATTATTATACCTGATAATAATATGGTGATTGTTGCAAGATGGATTAATTCTAATAAGATTGGAGATTTTGTTAAAAAAGTGATTGAAGCGCATAAATGAATTCTAGTGAGATAACTCTTTTTGGTGGAACTGGATTAATTGGGGGGTATTTAAAAAATCTAATAATAGATGATCCTTTTTTTAATAAAATAAATTTTGTTACTAGGAGGGTATATAAATCAAATCAAAAAAAACTAGTTAATCATGTAATAGATTTTTCAAAATATAAAGAAATTTCTAATACAATTAAAAATAGTGATATTGTATATTCAGCGATAGGGACTACTCAATCAAAAGTAAATTGGAACAAGGATGAATATCGAAAGATAGATTATGATATTAATATTAATATTGCAAAGGCTTGTAAAAAATTTCAAATACGAAATTTTTCTTTTGTATCAACAGCTGGTGCAAATTATAAAAGTGACAATTTTTACCTTAAACTTAAGGGTGAAATTGAAAAAGACATTATAAGTATGAACTTACCATCCACATCTATTTATCGGCCTTCTTTGTTGCTAGGTGTAAGAAAAGAAAGAAGAATAGGTGAAAAAGTAGCTCAATTTTTAATGCCTAAACTCTCTTTTCTAATGCCTGAAAAGTATAAACCTATAAATGCAAAAAATGTAGCTCTTTCGATGATCAATATTTCAAAATCGATCGAAAAAAGACATAAATTATATCACTATAAAGAAATAATAGAGAATAGCTGAATAATTTATCTATAAACCATTTTCATTATCCTGTTTGACTCTCTCATAAACATAAAAACCTTCGATTTTACCATTTGATATTAAAGCATCAATAACTTGAGCAGCTTTAACTTCATTTCCTTCAACAGTAAGAGTTACGTCACTTCCAGATGTTACCCATTGTTTTCTAACACCATCTTGGTCGGTCAATTCATTAGCAATTAAGTAATTAATTTCCCAATTTGGAGAAGCATCGCTAAACCATTGGCTTAAAAATTCAATGTGAGCATCAACACCATCTATATATTCACCCCTTGGACCCCATACTTTAATATTCTCAGAATCCATTTCTCTTATTTTATCTAAATCTCCGTCATTATGTGCTTTTATATAATTTTTCCAAACATCATTAGTTGAAAGGTCTCCAGCAACTAAATCTATTTCAGTACCATCATCAGCTACTTCAATTCCAATTTTTGTTGGTTCTAAAGCTTTATCAGACACTTTAACAGTATTTGATTGACATGATAGTAAAAAAAGAAAGGTCAATAAATAAATTACATTAAATGTTTTCATATATATATATTTTAATAAACAATATGTTAAAATAAAAAAAAAATTAAACTTAACATCGTCAATTATGAATTAAAGTTTGATATTTATAGATTCGAATTGAATTATAACTAAATTTTTTTAAATATGAAAAATATATTATTAATGCTATTAGCTTCGTTTTTATTCGTTTCATGTAATAATAGTGTTAACGTGGACACTTCTGAATGGAGTGGTATCACTAATCAAAACGATGAAAAAAGTAAAATAGTTGAAAAATTAGCGAAAGGCTATACTGATGGTGATTTTGGAATTGCTAAAGACTACTTTACACCTGACGGAGAGCATAAAGTGAATAATGACATTTATACGGTTGAAGAAATAATAAATGGGTATAATTTTCACTCTTTACTATATGATGAGATGCAGCATATTGATCCAGTAATAACTACAGTTAAGTATAATAATGGAGAGGTTTATACAAATCATTGGTCAGATTGGTCTGGTAAGTCTAAAATAACCGGTGAATTACAAAAAAACACATTTCATTGTTGGTGGCAGTGGGAAGGAGATAAAATTGTTGCAACTCAATGTTATTTTGACACAAGTGATATTGAAGCTGAAACTAAATTATATCAGGAGCAAAATAGTCAAGAATAATTAATATTCTTTTTCTTAAAAAATTAAAGAAAAAGTAATAGACAAGCCTCTAAATGATCCATTCCTTCTTATAATATTATTATTTGAGGAGGAAGGATCATTAAGAATTGGGAAACCCATATTATCCCAAAGCATATTGCTTACTGATTTATATCTTTGAATTAAATATCCTATCTTTAGAGCTATATGATTATTTCTATAAGTTGATTTTTTAAAACCTATACCTAAATTAAAGTAAAATCCACCATCAGTAGAAATATAATCTTGATCTCCAAAATCACTTCCAATTGAATAACCAATATTTTGATATATAAAAGTCCTAAATTTCGAATTCTTTTTCTTTTCTATATTTATAGGAAATATCTCTTTATTTAAAGAAAAATAGAAAGG
>MDSZ01226514.1_pt1 | contig 13341 bp, 8 predicted proteins | sample 811201 | NCBI WGS metagenome assembly MDSZ01 (sample SAMN05326647, study PRJNA326480) | marine metagenome | isolation source: seawater | place: Indian Ocean: North | collected 2010
AAGATATGATTAATGCTGCTTCTGAGGCAGGTTCTTTAGGTAATAAAATAAACGGTTCTGGAGGCGGAGGTTGTATGTTTGCCTATGCACCAGGTAGACAAAAAGAAGTAGCAGATGCAATAAAATCGGTGGGTGGGAAAGCGTATTTGATAAATATAGATGAAGGAACTAAGATTATTAATTTTTAGATAATTATAGGGAAAAAATAAATGGGAGATATGACACTTTTAATTATGGCGGCAGGTATGGGTTCTCGATATGGAGGATTAAAACAATTAGATTCTGTAGGAACAAGCGGAGAAACAATTATTGACTATTCAGTTTATGATGCCATTCGTTCTGGATTTAATAAGGTTGTCTTTATAATAAGAAAAGATTTTGAAGATGATTTTAAATCTCAGATTACAGAAAAATATAAAGATAGTATTAAAGTAGAGTTCGCATTTCAGGAACTAAATAATCTTCCTGATAATTTTAATATACCTGCCGGTCGAAAAAAACCTTGGGGTACTGGTCACGCAATATTAAGTGCTGCAAATAATATAAATGAACCATTTGTTGCAATTAATGGAGATGACTTTTATGGTCTTGAATCATATAAGGTTATTTCAGATTATTATAAAAATGGTGGAAAATCGTTCTCAATGGTAGCGTTTGAACTAGGCAAAACTCTATCAGATTTTGGCACAGTTACTCGTGGACTATGTACTGTTAAAGAAGGATTATTGGAGACTGTGATTGAGACCGAGGAATTAAAATGGCAAGATAATGCTGTGAATTCAAATCGTGACATTGATTTAAATGGTACAGAACCTGTTTCTATGAATATGTGGGGTTTTACACCAGATCTTTTTGTTTATCTAAAATCAATGTTTAAAGATTTTCTTGATAAAGAAGGCAGTGAAATGAAAAGTGAATATTTAATTCCTTCTGTAGTTAATGCATTAATAGAGGATAATAAAAAACAAGTTAAAGTTCTGAGATCTAGTTCAAGCTGGTTTGGTGTTACATATATAAATGATAAACCATACGTTGTTCAAAAGATTGAAGAACTTGTAAGACAAGGTTTATATCCAAAAAAGTTATTTTGATTAATATATGAGATGTTTCATCAAACATGTTGTACGTTTTTTTTTATTTATGAATGTCGTTTTTACTGTGAATATTCCCATTGAAATACAAGACCCTTCAATTGTTGAGATAAACAAAAGGCCTGCAAGAGCGACTTTTTTTAATTTTGAGACAAAACAACTTGCTCGCTTTAATGAGCTATCAAAATCTAGATTTTTTCAATCATTGAATGGGCCTTGGAAATTTAATTGGGTTAGAGACCCATCTAACAGGCCAAAAGATTTTTTTAAATTGGACTTTGATGATAGAAAATGGGATAAGATAGAGGTTCCTTCAAACTGGGAGCTAAATGGTTATGGGGTTCCAATATATTTAAATCATCCATATGAGTTTTCATTTGACCCAAATCCGCCAAATATTCCTGAAAAATATAACCCTGTAGGTTCTTACAGAAGAGAATTCATAATACCGCAAAATTGGGATGGCAGAGATATTATCATTCATTTTGGAGCAGTAAAATCTGCTTTCTTCATTTGGATTAATGGACATCAGGTTGGGTATAGTCAAGGTAGCAAACTTCCAGCAGAATTTGATATCACTGATTTTGTTACTAAAGGAAAAAATTTAGTAGCACTTGAGGTCTATAGATGGTCTGATGGGACATATTTGGAATGTCAGGACTTCTGGCGTATAAGTGGAATTGAAAGGGACGTTTATATATACTCAGAGCCTAAAATAAAGATTTCTGATATTTGGGCAAAAACACCACTTGATGAAACTTTTCTAAATGGGGAATTAGATCTTTTTCTGAGCATTGATAATAATACTTCGGAATCAGAAGAGATATTATTATCAATCGAATTATTTAGTTCAAAAGGCAAACGTATTTTCATTGATAATAAAAATATTAAGTTAAAGAAGGATACTCAAATTGAGTATAATCTTAAAAAACAGATTTCTGAAGTCAAACATTGGACAGCAGAAAATCCAAATCTTTATAGGCTTATGGTTACTTTGAAAAAAGATATGCATTTAATTTCAAGTACAAGTTTGGATATTGGATTTCGTAGTGTTGAGGTTAATAATGGTCAGCTCCTTGTAAATGGTCAACCTATACTAATAAAAGGAGTTAATCGACATGAGCATGACCATGTTAATGGTCACGTAATAAGTAGAGAATTAATGGAAAAAGATATTCGTTTAATGAAAGAAAATAATATCAATACGGTACGAACAAGTCATTATCCAACCGACCCTTACTGGTATAAATTATGTGATAAATATGGTCTCTATGTCATTGATGAGGCAAACATTGAGAGTCATGGTATGGGATATCACCCAAATAGGACGCTTGGGAATAATCCAGATTGGAAGATTGCGCATATGAAGAGAGTTCAGAGAATGGTAGAACGTGATAAAAATCATCCATCAATAATTATGTGGTCCATGGGAAATGAAGGTGGTGATGGTGTTAATTTTATATCTTGTTCTAATTGGATTCGAAAACGTGATCCATCAAGACCTGTGCACTATGAAAGAGCTGGAGAGAAAAATCATGTGGACGTGTTTACTCCTATGTATCCGGGCATAAATTGGCTGATGCAATGGGTAGAGGAAAAGCATGAGAAGCCATTAATTATGTGTGAATACATGCATGCAATGGGTAATAGTCTTGGAGGTATGGCTGATTATTGGAATTTGATTAGAAAAGAACCTCAATTACAAGGTGGATGTATTTGGGATTGGGTAGATCAGGGACTAGAGAAAATTTCACAAAATGGCGAGAAGTATTTCGCTTATGGTGGAGATTTTGGACCTCCGGATACGCCTAGTGATGGTAACTTTCTCATAAATGGCCTTGTGCAACCAAATCGAAGACCAAACCCACATTTATATGAAGTAAAGAAGGTCTATCAAAACTTTTTGATTGAGCCAGTGGGGTTAGAAAAATTTTCTATAAAAATTACAAATGAGAACTTCTTTGTGGATTCAGATCAGTATTTAGTTACTTGGAAATTAAGATATGAAGGAAAAACATTAGAGGATGGAATATTGAATAACTTAAAAATATTGCCGCAGAAAAGTAAGGTCGTCAGATTACCAGTGAGAGATTTTAAGATGAAAGCCTTTACAGAATACTTTCTTGAAATAGAGTTCAGATTAAAAAATAAAAAAGGTATGTTAGAATCAGGTCATTTGGTTGCAAGAGAGCAAATACCGTTAGTGAATTATGAAACTATCATAACAGCAAGTCAAAATTTAAAGCTACTATCTGTTAGTGATATTTCCCAATCTTTAAGTGTCATTGATGCTGATAATAAAGTTGTGATTAATGGAAATGATTTCAACCTTACTTTTTCAAAAAAACAAGGGACTATCCAATCATGGGTAGTAAATGGGAATAAGCTTATTGAAAGTGGTCCAATGGTTAATTTTTGGAGGACACCTACTGATAATGATAATGGTAATAATATGGCCGAAAGATGTGATGTCTGGAAAAAAGCATCAAACAATAGAAATGTATCTAATTTTACAATTAAAAAAAGTAAAAGATATGTAGATATACAAATTTCATTTGATTATCCCGATATTAGTTCTAGCAGTTTAATTAACTATCTAGTAGATGGTAATGGGAGGGTTTTGGTATCAAATAAATTTAAACCGGGTCTGAATAGCTTACCTAATTTGCCAAAATTTGGAATGCGAATGTCTATTCCAAAAACATTTCAGAATTTGACCTGGTTTGGGAATGGCCCTCATGAAAGTTATTGGGATCGAAAATCTAGCACGGTAGTAGATATTTTTTCTGGGTTAGTATCTGAACAATATCATCCATATGTTAGACCTCAAGAAAATGGCAACAAGACTGATGTAAGGTGGGCAACCTTAAGAGATAATGATGGTATTGGTCTTATGATAAAAGGCTATTTGTCATTTAATGTAAGTGATTTGAATTTTGAGGACTATAATAACAAATTAAATAAATATAAATCAGATATAATTCAGAAAAAAAGAAACATGCATACTATAGATCTCAAAGAGGCCAAAGCCATTAATTTAGACATTGATTATTTACAAATGGGTGTAGGCGGGGAAGATAGTTGGGGAGCGCAACCCATGGATAAATATCAGATAAAGCCAAAAGAGTATTCTTATCACTTTATGATTATTCCTATTGATAAAAATGATAATCCACTAGAATTATATAAGCCTAATGATTCAAACTAAGTAAGATTTTTAACTTTTGAAAATATCTGTTGTCATCCCTACATATAACAGGAGAAATATGCTTAAAAGAGCTATAGACTCTGTTAGAAAACAGACACTGAATCCTTTTGAAATTATTGTCGTTGATGATGGATCTATTGATGGTACACAAGCATGGTTGGAAGATGAATTCCCTTTTGTAAAGTGCATTTATCAGAATAATTCTGGAGTTAGTAGAGCAAGAAATAATGGAATTAGAAGCGCACAAGGCTCATGGATTGCTCTTTTGGATTCTGATGATGAATGGTTGCCTGATAAATTAGAACAGCAGGTGAAATTAGTTAGAGATATTCCTGAGGTACTATTTTGCCACACCAATGAGATATGGATAAGGAATGGAGTTCGCGTAAATCAAATGAAAAAACATCAGAAATATGGTGGTGATATTTTTGAAAAATGTCTTGATATGTGTAGGATTTCTCCTTCATCTTCAATAATAAAAAAGGAAATTTTTGATATAGTAGGTCTTTTTGATGAATCACTTCATATCTGTGAGGATTATGATCTATGGTTACGTATTACTTCTAAATTCTCAATTTCTTATTTAGATCAACCACTCATAGTTAAATATGGTGGTCATTCAGATCAATTATCGAAAGCAAGCGGAGGAATTGAGAAATATCGTATACTATCTTTAGAAAAAATTTTGAATTCATTAACTCTAACAGAATCTCAAGCATTCCATGCAAGAGAGATGTTAATTAAAAAACTTAATATTTATGTTAATGGTTTAAAAAAGCGATGTAAGTATGAAGAACTGAAGCTAGCGAATCAAAAAATAAAATATTGGAGCGAGTGGGAGACTTGAATGAGTTTTTATTATGGATTATGTTTGTATCAAGTTGTTAAATTTATAAAAAGTTGAGAATGTTATATATTGAGTATAAAATTTATTAAGTTATGATAATGAGATTATATAAGGTATTATTAATTAGCATATTAGTTAATGCAGGAAATTTATTTTCATCAGATTGGGTAAATCTTGGTGTATCAAGTCCGTCTAAACCTATCTGGGATGTTGAAGTTATTTCTGATAATGACGTAGAAATAAATTTCCAGCTTGGAGGTTATTCGTTAGAAACGCTTCAAGATGGAAAAAAACGCATTAGTTTTCCTGGTGGTGTCTCAATTCTCCAGGAAGGAGCTCCAAATCTTCCTCGAATGGCTCGTTCGATTATCATTCCTGATATTGCTAATATGGAATTATCTATATCAAAAGCTGAATTTATTGATATTGAAATGTCAGATGTTGAGCCATCAAAAGGCAATTTGATTCGTAATATAAATCCCTCAGACATTCCTTACACATATGGGAAGCCTTATGAGCTTGATGATTTCTATCCTAGTGAGATTGCTTTTATGCGAGATCCTTATATTTTAAGATCTCTTAGAGGGCAAGCAGTGGTTTTACAGCCCATTCAATACAACCCCATTCAGCGATTATTAAGAGTATATACAAAGATAAATATATCTATTAAACAAAATGGCGTTAGTCAGATTAATCCTTTGGTTAATCGACCACCGCAATTGGAATCTAGAGAATTCGAACATATGTATAGTAATCACTTCATTAATTATCCAAATAACCAGAGATATGATGTATTGAGTGAACAAGGATCTATGTTGATTATAAGCTATGGTGAATTCATGGATGAAATGCAATCTTTCGTTGAATGGAAGAATTATAAAGGTATACCAACGCAAATGGTTGATATTGCTGACATCGGTGATGAGAATGACATGGCGCAGTTTATAGAAGATCAGTATAATGAAAATGGAATTGCATTTGTTCTCCTGGTAGGTGATATAGATCAAATTGAAACTATTCGCCGATCTAATGGAGCTGGGTCAAACAGTCCTTCAGATAATTCACTTACTTTTGTTGCAGGGGATGATTTTTATCCGGATTTAATTATTGGACGTTTTTCTGCTGAGACAAGTGAACATGTTGAAACAATGGTAAATAGGACAATTGCTTATGAAATGAATCCAGATCCAACAGGTGAATGGTATAAGAAAGGATCAGGTTTTGCATCAAATCAAGGTCCTGGTGATGATGGGGAAGATGATGATGAGCATATGGATAATATACGGGATCTTTTATTGGACTATACTTATATTGAAATCGATCAAGTCTATGATCCAAATGGTACCGTTTCTGATGGAGAGGCAGCTATAAATGAAGGTCGTTCTATCATTAATTATACAGGACATGGTTCGAATGGTTCATGGGGTAATGGATGTCCTATGAATAATACGGATGTCAATGGATTGACAAATACAGATAAGTGGCCATTTATTTGGTCTGTAGCATGTGTAAATGGAGAGTTCCATCAAGGGACTTGTTATGCCGAGACATGGCTTCGTGCGACCAATGACTCTGATGGTAGTCCAACTGGTGCAATAGCAACTTTAATGTCGACTGTTAACCAGGCATGGAACCCACCAATGGAAGGACAGGATGAGATGAATGCTATTTTTGTCGAGTCTTATTCAGATAATATCAAAAGAACTTTTGGTGGTTTATCATTTAATGGAATGAATCAGATGAATGATAGTTATGGCTCCCAAGGTTATAATGAAACATTTTATTGGACCTTATTTGGTGATCCGTCCGTAGTTGTTCGGTCGGATACTCCAACGGAAATGACAATTGTGCACAATGGCACTCTTATAGTTGGTGCCACTGAATTAAGTGTTGACGCGGGTTTGAGTGGTGCGTTAGTTGCTGTTTCTTTAGATGGAGAACTTTTAGTCTCAGGGTATACTGATGAAACTGGATCCATTAACCTTCCATTTGAATCTCCAATGGAAGTTCCAGGTGAAATTAATATTGTTGTAACGGCTTATAACAAAATTCCCTATGAGTCCACCATTAATATTATTTCTCCTGAAGGTGCATATATGCTATTAGAAGATTATATGGTATCAGGCGGTGATGATGAGCTATTGGATTATGGTGAACTGGGTAGTCTATCTGTTATTTTTGAAAATGTTGGCGAGGATTCATCTGGAGAATTATTATTTAATATTTTGCACCAAGGGTCGATGATTGACATGTTAACAGGTGCAATTAGTCAAGAGTCCATTCAAGCTGGGGATCAAACTGTTATTGGACCATTTGAATTTGATGTTAGTTGGAATGTAGAAGATGGTGCAGTTATACCATTATTAGTTACAGCCATAGGTGATTCAGGTGAATGGGAATATGAGATAGAGATTCCTGTAGAGGCACCTTCTTTTTTACTAAGTTCATCTGATTTAGTTGATAATGGTAATGGTACGCTTGATCCTGGTGAATCAATTGTCATGCAAATATCTTTAGAGAATGTAGGAAACTCGCCAGTGAACTATCCTACTTTTGAGGCTATGATTAGTGATTCTTATTTAACTGTAGGTTCTGTTGTTAGTGACAATGCTTATTGGTGGGATGTTGGTGATGTAGTGAATGTCTCTATAGAAATTACTGCCTCAAATGATGCACCAATTGGTTCTTCGTCTATCATTGCTCTAACAATAGGATCTTTAAATACTACTTATAATCATTCTTTTCCAGTGCCAATTACGCTTGGTATTATGATGGAAGATTTTGAAACAGCTAATTTTTCATCTTTTGATTGGGTTCATCGAGGTGATGCTGATTGGATAATTGATACGGATTCGTATTCAGGAAGTTTTTCAGCAAAATCTGGCGAGATTAACCATAATCAATCTTCAGAATTAGCCATTATGATAAATGTCTTGTATGAAGGAGATATTCAGTTTTGGTCTAAGGCTTCATCTGAGCAAGGAAGTTCTGGTAACATATATGATTATCTAGAATTTTATATTGACAATGAACCTCAAGAGTTAATTATTGGTGGTGAAACGGATTGGAATGAATATATAGTCGGTCTCCCTATTGGAGAGCATGAACTTAGATGGGTATATGAGAAAGATGATGATCAGAGTTCTGGAGATGATTGTGCTTGGATAGATCGAATCCAATTCCCACCTGGAGCTGTGACTCCACTCAATATCGACTTTGGGGATTTGAATTTTGATGATATCGTCAATATTCTTGATGTTATTGTAACTGTTAATTATGTTATTGGTCATATTGATATAAATCAGCAACAAGTTCAAAATGGGGATATGAATTTGGATGGTATCATCAATGTTCTTGATATTCTCATGATAGTTGATTCTGCTCTTTCAGAGTAGAAGAGAGATACTAATCACTTTTAATTGGTGATTGCTCCTAATGTGGGAGTTCTAATTGCTACTTTAAATGAATTTCTTTTAACTCAAATAGATTATATGTTGAAAATAATCGCACTCAGATTATTTAATGTTTTCAAACAAATAACTTATTATTCATTTTTGTTTGTTATTTGTACTGTTAATGCCAGTAAAACTCTGATACTAGAAGAAGTATCAGATTCAATAATCATTGATGGGTTAATAGAGGATTTTGAATGGGTTAATGCTGAGATAGCTGAAGATTTCGTTGAAATAAACCCCAGCATTTATAATTCTCCAGCACAAACACTTACAAAAGTTCGAGTGGCTTATGACAAGAAGAATTTATATATAGCTTTTAATGCATATGATGAATCTGAATTAATAAGAGCAAATCAATCAAAACGTGATGATATTGCAGAGGATGATAGGGTAATTGTTAGTATCGATCCAAGAAATGATGGGGTAGTACAGCATTATCTTTCTTGCAATGCTTATGGTATTCAGTTAGATGGTCAGAAGATAGGTGATAAAGAAGATGATAACTGGGATGCTATATGGTATTCAAGTGGAAATATTACTGAGGATGGTTATGATGTAGAGATGTCAATACCATTTTCAACATTCAGATCAGCAAATTCTGATAGTTTAAACTGGAGGATAAACTTTTTGAGATTCATACCTCGAAAAGAAAGTGCTCGAATAGATTCGTGGGTGCCTATTGACCGAGATAATACTTGTAATCCTTGTCAATTTGGTTTTCTCAAAGGTATCAACGATGTTGATATAAAGTCTCCCTTTGAACTACTTCCAAGTATCGTTGGCTCATATGAAGATTCATTTTCAAGTAGTCTTGGATTTGGTATCTCGTTTCCTATTGGAGAGACTGCAACTGCAGAGGTTACCTTTAACCCTGATTTTAGTCAGGTCGAATCTAATGAGACAAAAATAGACATCAATAATCAAACAGCATTATCGTATCCTGAGACAAGACCATTTTTCAATGAAGGAATAGATTTATTTAATACAGGTTCTTTTGGATGGAAACCTAAAGTTCGTACAGTATATACTAGATCAATAAACCAACCTAGCTTAGCTGCAAAAGTACTTGGGCAGAAAGGTAATACACAATATGGTTATTTAGGCTCTTTAGATAGAAATGGTGCATTCATTATTCCATTTAACGACTTTGGAGGGACTACAAATAATTTAGGTAAGAGCAATTCAAATATTTTTAGATTAAAACATTCAATAAATGAAGGGTCATACATTGGAGCATTATACTCTGATAGAAGATACGATGGAGGAATGGGCAACTCAGGAGGTATAGACGGACTGTACCGTTTCAACAAAAATCTCAAACTAGACTTCCAACTATTTTCATCTAATACAGTTGAGCCCAATGATACTACAATCTCATTATCTTTAAATGGACATCTTTTTGGTAAAGATTCACTTACATCAGATTTTGATGGAGAGAAATTTTCAGGACATAGTTTTTACTTGAGCCTTGAAAGCTGGAAGAGGAATCGTGGCCTAACATTACTTTATGCCGAACGCTCTCCAACATTTAGAGTTGATAATGGATATATTGATTTTAATGACAGAAGACAGTTGGTAATAACTACTGGTACAATGATTTACCCAGATAATTACATATTTGAGACTTTGAGTTTTTGGTTTGGAACAGGAAGAGTTTTTTCTTTTGATTGGACAATACTCACTGATTGGATTTATCTTAGTCATAATGGACAAATGACAGGACAATTTGGATACGGTATAACACTCTTTGCAGAAGACGAATATTATAAGGGCCTTTTATTTGAAGATAATTATGGTTTAGAGGTTTCGTTGGAAAAATCATTTTCAAAAAAATTATCATTAAATTTTACACCCCAATTTGGCACTGAGATTATTCGAGTAGACGAGCCCTACCAAGCAAGAAATATTAGTTTTGGTTTTGAGTTAAATTTAAAACCTACAAATGAACTTAAATTCAGTTTTAAGTTGAATCAATCAAAATCTATCAAATTTGATACTGGAGATGAGGTATATTCTGATTTTGTAGCTCGTTCTAGGTTTGAATACCAGGCAACAAATGCATTAAACTTTAGATTGGTAGTCCAGTATCATGATTACTATCAGACCTTTGATCTTCAGCCGTTAATTAGTTATCAACCTGGGCCATTTTCAATTTTTTACATAGGTACTAGCCGGTCTTATCTCATTACAGGTTCAGATTGGGAGCAATCGTATGGTCAAATATATCTTAAGGTACAAAAATTATTTTCTTTATAGATTCCACCCCTAAAAATGATAAATGATATATTCGATATAATCAGATCGCTGCCGAGCCAGCATGTAATTTATGGAATGTTAAGTACAGTTCTTTGTATAGCTGGAGCTTGGATTTATGGTAATTGTTCTGAAAAAGTTAGATTAGTTATTTTGCATACCATTGGCTACCTAGTTGTTTTTAATGAAATTGTATTTCAGTTTTATATGGTTTATTATGAAATATGGTCACTTAATACATCTTTGCCTTTGGAATTATGTTATATATCTGCTTTATTAATTCCTATATACGCTAGAAATAGAGATAACAGAGATTTGAAAAATTGGTTCTTCTTTGCAGGCTTTGGTGGCTCATTATTTGCTTTTATAAATACTAACTTATCAGAGCAAGAACATATTTATGTTTCTATACATTACTTTTTTGCTCATGGTCTTGTTATATTTGTCATGCTTAGTATTGTTCTAGATGGTTATCGGCCAGTTTGGAAAGATTACTTTAATACCATTAAATGGACTACGACATTGGTAGTGATAATAATTATTATAAATTTACTTTTAGGAAGTAATTATATGTTTACGTTTGAAAAGCCTGCAGGTGTAAATTTTACTCTTTTGATGCCTGATTGGCCTTATTACTATCTAATAATGTTATTTATAGGCTTGTCATTCTACACTGTAATGATGACAGTATCACATTTTTTAACTAATAAAGAATAAAACGCTCAAAACGCTCAAAATATCTTGTGTGTTTATTTTTTTATATTTAATATTTTCGTAGAAGATTTCAATGAAAAACATTCTTAATATACTTGGATTTAATTTCGGCTGGTGGGCATGTGTCCTAGGAGCAGCAAAAGGATTTTCATACGCTGGTCCAGTTGCGATGCTAGTATTCTTAGTTCTTCATTTTTACATTAACTCTTTTGATTATTCTGAAATTAAATTAATTATTATTTTTGCATTTCTTGGAACATTAATAGATACATTAATGGTATATACAGGTATGCTTTCTTATAATGGGCTATATGAAGAAAATATTATTATTGCACCATTATGGATTACTGCAATGTGGTGTGGTTTTGCCGCCACGGTGAATCATTCAATGGCATTTTTGAAAGGGAAATGGATATATTCGCTTATTTTAGGAGCTATATTCGGTCCACTAGCCTACAAGACTGGACAAGGACTTGGTGCAATCAACTTTAACACAGATCACCTAAGTATAATTATATTGCTAGCTGTTGTTTGGGCATTTAGTCTGCCATTAATTTTCTTTGTCAATGATAGATTAAGGCTAAGCTATAAATGACCAGGTATTTCTTTACATTTATATTGACTCTCCAGTTAAGTAATGTTTTTTCTGAAGATATTGCAGTTAAGAAGCATGAGAGCTTATTTAATACTTTGAAAAGTGCTAAAGATTGGAAGTTAATAAATCAGGATAATAATTTAACGCTCAGCGTTAAACCGATAAGAGGGATGGAGTTAGCTGCTTACAGAGTACAAAAAAGAACAGATGTCCCAATTGATGTAGTCCAAAATATTATTATGGATGTTAAAAACTATGATAAGTACTTTAATAAAAATCAATCTCCTGGATTTAAACAGCTTGAACAAGGTCCTGGCTGGGTTGAAGGACATCATTATCTTCCAATTAGTATACCTTTGGTGAAAGATAGAGAATATTTTTTCAGAGTTCATACTAATGGTTACAATAACGAAGATACAACTTCAATAGTGCATTGGTATTTGATTAAAAATCCCAAAGAGAAACAAAAAGAGTTAAATAATCAAACAATCATTTTAAATTATGGAGCAGGCCTATGGATGGCAGATTCTTTTAATGATACAACTTATGTTCTTTCATATTGTTTGTTTCTTGATCCAGGGGGTTCTATTCCAGATTTTGCTGTTGAATTAATCAATAAGGCAAATATTATCAATATTTTTCAAGATGTCATTGCGGAGGCTTCTGGAAATACTATAGGTACACTACCTTGATAGAGGATAATTTTGCAAAAGTATTCTACTCTTATACTAAACTTTACTATTCTTCTATTGCCATGTTGTTATGATAATTCTAATTCAAAAAATATTTTAAAGATGAAAACTGTAGAATATGTAGATATTAAACGATACATGGGAGATTGGTATGTAATAGCTAATATTCCAACTTTTATTGAGAAAGGGGCAACAAATGCAATTGAATCTTATAGGATGAGTGAAGATGGAAAGATAGAAACAACGTTTAGTTTTTTCAAAGATTCTCCCTCAGGTGAAAAAAAAATATATAATCCAATTGGCTTTATAAAAAATAAAAAAACGAATGCGGAATGGAGAATGCAATTCCTTTGGCCTTTTAAGATGCCATTTCTAATTATAGAGTTAGCCGAAGATTACTCTTACACTGTGGTAGGGGTTCCATCGAGAAAATATGTGTGGATTATGGCTAGAAAGGCGCAACTTGATTCTGATATTTATGAGAAA
>MDSZ01037775.1_pt1 | contig 13340 bp, 12 predicted proteins | sample 811201 | NCBI WGS metagenome assembly MDSZ01 (sample SAMN05326647, study PRJNA326480) | marine metagenome | isolation source: seawater | place: Indian Ocean: North | collected 2010
AAAAATCCAGTTGAAAAAATTAAAGAAATTTATGCCGACATTGAGGTGCAACTTGAGTCTTAAAGTAAAGTTATGTGGTATTAGAGACAAAGCTTCCTTAATTGCCGCTTATGATTCCGATTACATTGGTTTTGTTTTTTATCAAAAATCTCCTAGATTCATAACTGCATTGGAGGCCAAAAAATTACGTAAATTTATAAACCCAAATCAAAAACTAGTTGGACTATTTGTTAATGCAGATGTAAATCTAATTAGTTATATTAATGATCTCTTACATCTTGACGTTATTCAACTTCACGGCGAAGAGGACAGAGTTTATATAAAAAAGATAAAAGAATTTAAAAAACCTATAATTAAAGCTATTCCTGTTAGTTCATATTCAGATATTAAAAAATCAAAAAAATATGAAAGTTTGTGCGATATGATCTTATTTGATACCAAAATAAATTCAAATTTGAGTGGAGGTACAGGAATTTCATTTGATTGGAACTTACTAAGAAGATATGATTCTTCGATAAACTGGATTCTAGCTGGAGGTTTAAATATTAGTAATGTTAGTGAAGCTATAAACACAACCAATGCTAACTTTATTGATATTTCATCTGGAGTAGAAAAATCAAGGGGTATAAAATGTCCGAACAAGATAAAAAAATTTTTAGATTACATAAGAAAATATGAAAAAAATAAACTTTCATAAATTTCCAGATAAAAATGGAAGATTTGGCAAATTTGGCGGAAGATTTGTTGCTGAAACTCTCATGCCTTTGTTATTAGATGTAGAAAAAAACTATGAGATTGCAAAAAAATCTAAAAGTTTTATCAAAGATCTTAGTTACTATTTTAATAACTATGTAGGTAGACCAAGTCCTCTGTATTTAGCAGAAAGAATTTCTAAAGCGGTTGGAAATGTAAAAATTTATTTTAAACGTGATGAATTAAATCACACAGGAGCTCATAAAATTAATAATTGTATCGGGCAAATACTTTTAGCAAAACAAATGGGAAAGAAAAGAATTGTAGCTGAGACTGGAGCAGGGCAGCACGGTCTTGCAACAGCCACTGTTTGTGCTCTTTTTAATCTAAAATGCGTTGTCTACATGGGTTCATTAGATATTAAAAGACAAGCCCCAAACGTTTTCAAAATGAAGTTATTAGGAGCAGAAATTATTCCAGTTGATTCAGGCACTTCAACTCTCAAAGATGCAATGAATGAGGCATTAAGAGACTGGGTGTCAAATGTAGATGACACTTTTTATGTTATTGGCACAGTGGCCGGTCCTCATCCTTACCCTATGATGGTTAGAGATTTTCAATCAATAATTGGGAAAGAGGCTAAAAAACAAATATTAAAGTTAGAGAATAAACTTCCAAATTATTTAGTTGCTTGCATTGGGGGTGGATCAAATGCTTTAGGATTGTTTTATCCTTTTTTAAATTACGAAAAGGTAAAAATTATTGGGGTTGAGGCTGGCGGCCTTGGAATTAATACAAGCAAACATGCCGCCTCTTTATCTAAAGGTAAGCCAGGTTTTCTTCATGGTAATTACACCTATCTATTACAAAGTAATGAAGGACAAATTAAAGATGCGCATTCTATCTCTGCAGGATTAGATTATCCAGGTATTGGGCCTGAGCATTCTTGGTTGAAAGAGGTTGGAAGGATTAAATACTTTAGTGCAACTGATAAAGAAGCTCTTAAAGCTTTCAAAATGTGTTCAAGACTTGAGGGAATAATTCCGGCGCTTGAACCCTCTCACGCTCTTGCTTTTATATTAAAAAATTCTAAAAAGTTTAAAAAAAACGACATAATTATAATGAATATGTGTGGCAGAGGAGATAAAGATATTTTTTCAATCTCAGATAAACTTGGTTCAAAATTTAATTTATGAAGAATAGAATTGATGAAAAATTTCGAGAACTTAATGAGCTTGGTAAGAAGGCATTGATTGCCTTCATTACCTCAGGCGATCCCAATCAAAAGATTTCGAAGAAAATACTTGGTGTTCTAAAAAATAGTAAAGTTGATTTAATAGAAATTGGTTTCCCTTTTTCTGACCCGATGGCAGACGGTCCAACGATCCAAAAGTCTAGCCAAAGAGCTATTAAAGCTGGAAGTAATCTCAACAGCACATTGGAGCTGGTTGAAAGTTTTAGAATAGAAGACAAATCAACCCCAATAATCTTAATGGGTTATTTTAACCCAATTTTTCAATTTGGATTAAAAAAGTTCTTCGTGAATTGTAGAAGGGTTGGTGTTGATGGTTTGATAGTTGTAGATTTGCCTCCAGAAGAAAATAGTTACATTAATTTATATACTGAAAAATTTAATATCCATAATATCAGACTTTTAACTCCAACAACTGATCAAGAAAGATTAAGAAAAGTTCTAAAACATACAAAGGGATTTCTATATTATATTTCGGTCATGGGTATTACTGGCACAAAAAAACCATCCCTAAAAGGGGTTAAAAATTCGGTCCAAAACATCAAAAGTAAATCTAAGCTTCCATTATGTGTGGGTTTTGGCATAACAAAAAGAGACCAAGTTAAAGAAATTAATAAATTTGCCGATGGGTGCGTTGTGGGTTCTGCAATTGTAAAGTTTATTGAAGAATTTGATAAAAAAAAATTTAATGAGAAAGTTATGCTTAATAACATATCCAATTTTTTGGTAAATTTAAGAAAATAGTGGTAAATTATAAATATGAATTGGATTACAAACTTTGTTAGGCCTAAACTTAGGGCATTTGTTGGGAAAAAAGAAGTTCCTGATAATCTTTGGGAAACTTGTCCAAAATGTTCACAAATGCTTTTAAAAAAAGAACTAATTTCTAATCAATATGTTTGTAAGCATTGTGACCACCATTTCAGAATTACAGCTAAAGAGAGACTTGAGTTATTTCTTGGCAAAAACTACATGGTGATGGATACTCCAAAAATAAAGCCTGATCCTTTGAACTTTAGGGACAGTAAAAAATATATTGATAGACTTAAAGTTGCTCAAAAGAAAAATCAAACTAATGATTCAGTTATTGTTGCATCTGGGACAATTAATGGCAAAAAAATTGTTACGGCAGTTTTTGATTTTAATTTTATGGGGGGATCAATGGGTATGGCCGCAGGTGAAGCTATAATCACAGCATGTGATTTTGCAAAAAAAAACCTCTTACCTCTTATTATTTTTAGTTCTTCGGGTGGAGCTAGAATGCAAGAAGGAATTCTATCTCTAATGCAAATGCCTAGAACAGTTATCGCAATTAATTCTTTTGGAAAATTAAAATTACCCTTTATATCTGTATTAACTGACCCAACAACGGGCGGGGTCTCAGCTTCATTTGCAATGCTCGGTGATATTATAATAGCTGAAAAAGATGCAACAATAGGGTTTGCAGGAAGTAGGGTTATTGAAGATACAATAAAAGAAAAACTTCCTCAAAATTTTCAAAAATCTGAATATCTTATGGAAAAAGGAATGGTTGACTTAGTCGTACATAGAAAAAATTTGAAAGAAAAAATTCAAGATTTACTAGATTTTCTTATTACTTAGATTAGAAGTGGATAAATCAGAAAAAATTTTAAAAAGATTGGAACTTCTTCATCCTAAGAAAATAGATTTATCTCTTGAAAGACTTAAAAATTTATTAAAAAAATTAAATAATCCTCACTTGAATATTCCACCAACTATTCACGTTGCGGGTACAAATGGAAAAGGGTCTGTTACATCTTTTCTGAGATCAATTCTTGAAAATTCAGATTTTAAGGTACATACCTATACATCTCCTCACCTCATTAGATTTAATGAAAGAATTAGGATCAATTCTAAATTGATTTCTAATTATGACTTGAATTCACTTTTAGAAGAGTGTGAATATTACAACAAAGGAGAAAAAATTACTTTTTTTGAGATTACAACTGCTGCAGCTTTTCTGGCTTTTAGCAGAATTCATTCAGATTTGGTTCTATTGGAAACCGGGTTGGGAGGAAGATTTGATGCTACGAATGTTATTGAGAATAAACTGTGTAGTGTAATAACACCGATTTCAATGGATCATATGAACTTCTTAGGTGGCACCATAAAAAAGATAGCAAGAGAAAAAGTGGGCATATTCAAAAATTCTCCCAAAGCCGTAATATCCAAACAAACTAAAGATGTTAGGACTTTAATAAGGAAAGAAGCTAAAAAAATTAAAATGAAAATTTTTGAAGAGGGAATTGATTGGCAAATTAAACAAAAGGATTTCTCAAAAAAAAAATTCGTTCTTGCTTTTAGAGATTCATTCTTTAACTTTCAATTTCCATCCTTGGCGGGCGAACATCAAATTGAAAATGCTTCAACAGCCATATCGACTATTTTATCATTAAACAATAAAAAGATTACTTTTGAAAATATTAATAGAGGCATAACATCAGCTATTTGGCCAGCAAGGATGCAAAAGTTACAAAATGGAAAGCTTGCTAATCTTCTGGGTAAAAAATTTGAAATATGGTTAGATGGTGGTCACAATTTAGAAGCATCCCACATTTTAAATAAAACATTAGAAAAGTGGAATAACAAACCAGTTATCTTAATAATTGGAATGATGGTTGGCAAAGATCCCGTTACTTTTTTAAGAAATCTAGTCAACAATATTTCTAGTCTTTTTTTACTTCCTATACCTGGTCATCAATATATTCAGCCATACGAGATCAAAGAAAAGGTAAAAAAAAGTATAAATAGTAAACTTAAAGTAGAATGTTCATTAAGTATTACTGAAGCAATAAAAGTTGTTAAGAAACAATACAATGATGGAAAAGTTATTGTATGTGGGTCACTTTACTTAGCTGGAGAAGTACTTAAAGAAGACGGATTTAAAATTAATTAAATTTTCGAATTTATCCATTCTAACAATTCAACTTTAGGTGACAATCCTACCTTAACATCAACCAACTCTCCTTTAACTAAAAGTAACAAAGTTGGAATACTTCTAATAGAATACTTCATTGCAAGATCCTGATTTTCATCTAAATTAACCTTAATTATTGATAATTTTTCATTAAGTTCGTCAGACACTTCTTCAAGTATTGGTGTAAGCACTTTGCATGGACCACACCATTCTGCCCAAAAATCTACTAATACCGGAATATCTGAATCTAAAACCATAGTCTGAAAATTTTTTTCATCGCATTCTTTAATATTTGACATTTTTAAACTCCTTTAACTACCTAGGATTTTCATTGATAATAACTTATCAAATTTAATTGGTTTTGCATTTGAATTACCATAGTAATCATTTAAAAAATTAATGTAAATATTATATTGATCTATTTGTTCTTTTAAATCATTTCCTAGATCATTTTCCTCAATCTCTAGAGATAATGAGTCTGCTTCTTCCATTGCGGCTGGAATAGTCATATAACTTTCTTTATTTAGGGAACAAAGTCTATCGGATATTTTTTGGTGAAGAAAATTAAATATCTTTCTAGGTAGTGATTCAGGAGAATTTCTAAATATATGCCTTGCAGCAAAAAATCTCAATCTATGATCCTTAAACTTTTCTGCAAAAAACCATTTTTTGTCCCACTTTTCATCGTGAAATCTGTTCATCATCTGAGTGTCCTGAAAATTTAAATTCTGGCTGTAAATCGTCTCTTCTTCATACTTAATTTCCTGACTTTGATTTTCACTAAAGTCTAATGATTCTTTATTGAGAATTGTTTCTAGTCTCTGAAGGAATTCTTTATCTTCTAGTTGTTGGCATTTTAAATTTATTTCATCATCAGATATATCACTATATGGAACTTTGTTTCTGGAAAATGCTTTATCAAAAACCGAGGGTTGTTTATTTAATTTTATTTTTCTAAAAAACGATTTATTTTTAAAGACTTCACTTAATGATTCTAAATCATAACTGACTATCTCAGATGTGTCATATTTTAAATCAAAACCTATTAATTGATTTTTGTAACAAGGGTGTTTCATTAAATTCTTTACTAAATATACCCTATGCTGGTTAAATAAATAATTATGTAATGTAAAAATCTGTTCATCTTGAATTCTTCTTTCAAGTTTTCTAGGAAAAGAATTAGAAATAAAGACTTTAAAAAGGTCAGAGTTTCTGCTTAGTAGTGTTTGTAATAATTTCATTGTGGTTTCTACATCTGCAATGGCTTCATGAGGATTTTCAGACTCAAAAGAATTAGCTCTAGCTAAACTTTCCAAACGAAATGTCATTTTTCCTTCATCATTCTTTTCTATATTTATTGAGTTATTTCTGAATGCATGTACTAGAGTAACAAAATTAAGAACATCAAGCCTTGAATTACCCTCAGTATTAGTTAGATATGGAAAAATAAAATGTTCCCACAAAGCTTGCCTAAAAAATTCTTCGTCAAAGTTTATAGAATTAAAACCAACAAAAAAAGAATCTTTGAATTTACATAAAGATTTATACATCTCAAGTGTCATTTCGTAATAACTTTTATCCTCAGACAAAATATCTGATATTCTAAGCTTGTTTACTCTCAATGCATTAATTGATGGAACCACATCAGGATTTATTCTTGACCTGAGATTAATTATCTCCTGTTGTTTGAAATTATTATCATATATTATTATACCTGCTTGTAAAATTTGATCAAATCTTGCATTTCTGCCTGAAGTTTCAAAATCATAAACTATAAATTTATTCATTTTAATTTTTCCCTGAATCTAATTAAATCATCTTTAGTTCCAATATGAAACCAAGGATTTTCGTCAAGATAACCGAAGAGTTTCTTTTTATCTAAGCTATCAAATATTTGTTCTCTCAATGAATATATTTTTTTTCTTTTTTTTGTAATAATCTCTTGTTTAACAACTTGTAAACCAGTAAAAGCATATGAGCAATTTTTCTCTACATAAAGCGCAGACGCCTTTTTAGTTGATTTTTTCATCTGAAAATCTCCAGCGCCATAATAGCCAAAAAAATCTCTCTTTTTCTTTAAACATAACAAAATATCCATTTTATCTGGATCCCAAAGTTTTCTGATTTTATCTAAAGAATTATAAACTTTATTCTCCCAGAAAATGTCACCATTTAACAATAAAAGAGGGGATTTTGTATTAAATGATTTTTTCTTTATAGCATTTAGTAGGCCACCCCCAGTTTCAAGCCTTTCTTTTTCTACCACTACTTTGACTCTGTCATCATATTCTTTTACCTCATTGATAATTTTCTTAGGTAAATAATAAGTATTAATTACAATATTAGAAAAATCACATTTCAATAGTTTCTCAATATTATTCTTTAAAATGCTGGTATTATTGATTTTAATTAGTGGTTTAGGTAATTTTCTTGTTAAAGGAAACATTCTTTTCCCTAAACCAGCTGCAAATATCATTGATTCTTCGATCATGATTTTAAATTAATGGATTTAGTATTTTAAATAAAGGTTTGAATTCGCTTCTATCCAAATTTTCTTGTAACATTCGTTTAACCCTCGGTATAAATTTAAGGTAAACTTTTTTCTTATCTCTCAAAGCTAGTCTAGTAAAAATCCCAAGGACTTTTAAATGTCTTTGTATAGCCAAGATATTGTAAGAATATAAAAAAAGTTGCCTATCTATATTCTTAAATTTATTTAAGTAATAATTTATAATAAGATTTTCAAATTCCTTTTCAACATCAATTCTTGCGTCTTGTGTTAGTGACATTAAATCATAAACACAAGGGCCAAATAAAGCATCCTGATAATCTATCCATCCACATTTAAAATGTCTGCTTCTATTCTTAAGATAGAACAAGTTGTCAATATGGTAATCTCTGTGAATAAAAACTGAAGGCAACTTAAATGTACATTTTAAATATTTACCAAATATTTTATTAAATTCTTCCTTAAGCAAAAGTTTATCTTCCTCTTTGGATTTTATCAAATACCATTCAAAAAATAAGTTAGATTCTTCAAAAAAACTTTGAACAGTGTACCTTTTAATTTTAATTTTAATCTCTTTCTTATGAATATAGATCAGACTATCGATGGCTGTTTTATATAATTCTTCTTTATTCGAATTTTTTAAAACTTGACTATATTTTTTATTCTCAAAATTTTCTAAAATTAAAATATCAGACTTCTTTAAGTTTAATAAAATTTCTGGAACTGTAACTAGTGTTTTTAAATTGAGAGTGTTATAAATAAATTTTTCCAAGTTCAGAGAATCATTGTCCAACATCAATACATTTTTCTTGTTATCTTGTTCTATGATAAAGTACTTTCTATTTGACGCGTCTCCAGCTAAAAAAAATAAATCATCAAACTGAACTTTTTCTTTGTGCAATTTTTTTAAAACTAACTCAATCATCCCATCTATTTCTAAAATTTGTTAATTTACCATAATTTTAACTACCGCTGTTCTTAAATAGTTTTTATCCTCCTTGATTGTAATATCAATTCTTTTTTTTGGGAAAAAATCCTTAATTAATTCTGGCCACTCTATTATAACGCAGTCTTTTAATGCCAATTCAAAGTCTAATTCAAAAATCTCCCTTTTATTTCTTAATCTGAATAAATCATAATGCCAAATTTTTATCTTTCCTAAATCATATGTATTTACTAAAGAAAAGGTTGGACTTGTTACTTTAATTTTTTTTTTTGAGATGGAATTAATAAGATAACGTACTAAAGTCGTTTTGCCCGTTCCTAAATCACCTTTAAGAGTTATGAAGACGCTTGGTTTAACAAAGTTTGCAAGTCTCTTTGCAAGTTTCTCTGTATCACCAAGGCTATGCAAATTAATTTTAAAATCATCTTTCATTTTTTTTAATTATTCTAATATAAATAAAGAGATAATTATTTTAAATAAAATATTATTATGAAAAAAGTAGATACTGATGTGTTGATTATAGGAGCTGGGCCAGTAGGATTGTTTGCTGTTTTCGAGCTTGGCCAGCTCGGGATTAATTCATGCATTGTAGACTGTCTTGACATCATTGGAGGACAATGCTCATCACTTTATCCACAAAAACCGATCTATGATATTCCAGCCTATCCAGAAATTTCTGCGGAAAAATTAATAGAAAATCTTAGTAAACAGATCAAACCATTCAATCCAACAATAATTTTAGGTAATAAAATCGAGAGAATATCGAAAAAAAAAGATGCTTTCGAAGTTCTTACATCTAAAGATACTATTATTAGATGTAAATGTATATTAATCGCAGCTGGGAATGGAGCTTTTGGGCCTAACAAGCCACCAATAGAAGATATTGACAAATATGAAAATAAATCAATTTTCTATCACGTTAAGGAAAAATCTATTTTTGCTAACAAAGAAGTTGCAATTGCAGGTGGAGGTGACTCAGCAGTTGATTGGGCAATAGAACTTTCATCAATTACAAAAAAGATTTTTTTCATTCATAGAAGGGAAAAGTTGAGGGCTGCGCCTAATAGTGTTGATAAACTTCACGAACTTGAAAAAGAAAATAAGATAGAATTAATCATTCCATATCAAATCGACTCAATAAAAGGGTTCAATGGTCAGATCAAATCAATTATTGTAAAAAATTTAAATAATGAAGAGAAAAATTTAAATGTAGATTTTTTCTTGCCATTTTTTGGTCTGTCTACAGATCTAGGTCCAATAAAAGAATGGGAACTAGACATTGAAAAAAATTTACTTAAAGTTGATCAGTCAACACTTCAAACATCAACCCAGGGAATTTATGCAATTGGAGATGTATGCACCTATCCTGGAAAATTAAAGTTAATTTTAACAGGTTTTTCAGAAGCAGCAATGGCGTCATACAGCTGTTACAAAAGAGTTTTTCCGAATAAAGTATTGCATTTTGAACATTCAACAACTTCTGGAATTAGAAAAGCATAATCTCTAATATCTATATTCCTCATTTTTGTATGGACCACCCACTGGAACATTAATATAGTCACCTTGCTCTTTAGATAATTTAGTAAGTTTAGCGCCTATCTTATTTAAATGAATTTTTGCAACTTTCTCATCTAATTTTTTTGGAAGTACATATACTTTATTTTTATATTTTTTATAATTTTTCCAAAGCTCAATCTGCGCTAGCACCTGATTTGAAAAAGATGCTGACATTACAAAACTTGGGTGTCCAGTGGCACATCCTAAATTAACCAACCTTCCCTCGGCAAGAACAATAATTTTTTTTCCATCGGGAAATTCAATTTGATCTACTTGGGGTTTAATGTTCTCCCATTTATAGTTACGTAGAGCCTCTATTTGAATTTCGGAATCAAAATGACCAATGTTACAGACAATACTTCTATCTTTCATTTGTCTCATGTGGTCGATAGTTATGACATCAACATTACCTGTAGCTGTAACGAAAATATCTACCTTGTCAGCTACCTCATCGATTGTGTTAACCTCAAAACCATCCATTGCTGCTTGAAGTGCACATATAGGGTCAATCTCTGTAACAACTACTCTACAACCTGCATTTCTAAGACTTTCCGCAGAACCTTTTCCAACATCACCATAACCTGCTACCAAAGCAACTTTTCCAGCCATCATGACGTCTGTGGCTCTTCTTATACCGTCAACCAAACTTTCCCTACAACCATATTTATTGTCAAATTTGGATTTTGTTACCGAATCGTTAACATTAATTGCTGGGACAAGAAGCTGATTATTTTTCTCCATTTCCAACAATCTAAGAACTCCAGTGGTTGTCTCTTCTGATAACCCTTTTACGTCGTCAAGCATCTCTGGATATTTTTCATGCATTAACTTGGTGAGATCCCCTCCATCATCAAGAATTAGATTTGGTTTCCAATTATTTGGTCCAGTTACAGTCTTTTCAATGCACCACCAAAACTCTTCTTCAGACTCGCCTTTCCAAGCAAATACAGGAATCTCTTTTTCCGCAATAGCAGCAGCTGCTTGGTCTTGCGTTGAATAAATATTGCATGAGCTCCATCTAACTGAGGCTCCTAACTCAATTAACGTTTCAATCAAAACTGCTGTTTGAATAGTCATATGAAGACAACCTGCAATCCTTGCTCCTTGCAGCGGTTTTTCATTCTTAAATTCATCTCTGAGTTGCATTAGTCCTGGCATTTCGGTTTCTGCAATTAAAATCTCTTTTCTTCCCCACTCAGCTAAGCTGATATCTTTGACTTTAAAATCATTCATTTTTTTTTGTATTTATCCTTTTGTTAATTTCTTTGTAATAGTTATTAAGAAGGTTTTTTATTAGCACATTATCATCTTCTTTCAAAATATTATCTGATAATTTTTTCACTTCATCAGAGTCCATAACACTTAAAAACTGTTTAATCCTTAGTATTCTTGATGTACTCATTGATAAGGTTCTTATACCCATTCCAATAAGAATTGACGTAAACAAGGTGTCCCCTGCCATTTCACCACAAATACTTATTGGAATATTATTATTCTTAGCAGCTTTCGTTGACATTTGGATTAGTTTTAATACAGACAAATGTCCAGGATCATATATTTTTGCAACCTCTTCATCACCTCTGTCTATCGCCAGAGTATACATAGTAAGATCATTGGTTCCTATGGCAAAAAAATCACAATTTTTAGCCAAAGCCTCAGAAATTAAAGCTGCTGCTGGTGTTTCAATAAGTACACCTATTTTTGGCATTCTTATTTTTAAACTTTTATTTTTTGTTACAATTTGATTTTTCACTTCCTTTATAATTTTTTTGGTTTCAATCAGCTCTGAAACATTAGAGACCATCGGAAGCATTATCCTCACATCCCCATATATACTAGCTTTTAAAATTGCAGAGATTTGTTTTTTAAAGATCTTTGGGAATGCTAATGTCAACCGTATTGCTCGTAAACCTAATGCAGGATTTGGAGACTTTGTTAAATATTTTTCAATTGATGGAACTTTCTTATCATTCCCTACGTCAAGAGTCCTGATTGTAAGTGGTTTTCCTTTGAGATACTTAAGAGTTTTTTTAATAGATCTAAACTGGTCCTCTTCAGATGGAATTGTTTTTTTATTCATATAAAGATATTCTGTCCTGTAAAGACCAATTCCGTCGATTCCTCTTTTAACAGAAAGCTTTACTTCATCAGTATTGTCAACATTTGCTTCGATTTTGATCCTTTTTCCATCTGAAGTTTTAGGTAAGGTCTTTATGAAGGAATTAAGTTTTTTATCTTCATTTTTTTTTTCTTCAATTTTCTTCCTATAATTCTGGATGGTAGAATTTGTTGGATTTCTTATTAATAAACCCTTATCTCCATCAACAATAATTTTTTCATTGTTCTTTAAATTTTTAAATGCTTTCTTTAAACCTACAACTGTTGGAATTGATAATGATCTTGCTACAATTGCAAAATGACCTTCAGGCCCCCCATAAACACTGGCTAAACCTAAAAATTTAATTTTTGAATATGTCAACAAATCTGCTGGACTAAGTTCTGAAGAAACAAGGATTTGATTTTCTCTTAAAATATTGTAACTTTTTCTTTTTTGGAGATTCTCGATTATTCTTGTGCAAACATCTCTTACATCATCAAATCTATCTCTTAAGTAATCATTTTTTATTTTTTTAAAAATTTTTGAATGTTTATTTAGTTCTTCATTAATCGCAAATTCAGCATTTATTAAATCTTCTTTGATTCTTTTTTTTGCATCTTTGATTAAAGACGAAGTTTTTATAATTGAAATATTAGCCTCCAGCATAAACTTCATTTCTTTATAAATATCATTCTTGTGAATAGTAACTTTTTTTATAATCTTTTGAATGTCAAGAATTGAAATCTTTACAGCTTTCTCTAGTCTTGAAATTTCTTTTCTAACAGATGATATCGAAATATTGTATCTTATATTGGACAAGCTAGATTTGTTTTTAATCAAGCAATTTCCAATTGCATATCCATTTGAAACACCAATTCCCCTTAATATCTCTTCTTTATTAATGTTTTCTGAAAGTGGTTTTTCCTCTCCAAAATTATTTTTTACTAGATTTATTAATTTTATTAAATCCTTGTCAGCATTTGAACCAAAACACTGAACCTTTATTTCAGTACCCTTTGATGCTGCAAGCGTCATTAGTCCTAATAATGAAGATCCGTTTACAATTTTTGCACCTTTTTTTACTAAAAATTTAGAATCACATTTTGAGGTTAAATCCACAAACTTTGCTGCTGCTCTTGCATGAAGACCTAGCTTGTTTGTGATAAGTATCTTCCTTTCTACTTTTTTTTGTTCCAAGATTTGTTTTCCTCAAAAAAAGCCGAAGCTACATTTATATATTTTCTTCCTGATTCCTGAGAAATTTTTATTAATTCCTTGATAGATTTCTTGTCTCTTATTGACATCATCTTAATCAACATTGGAAGATTTACTCCAGCAACTACCTCT
>MDSZ01255004.1_pt1 | contig 13339 bp, 7 predicted proteins | sample 811201 | NCBI WGS metagenome assembly MDSZ01 (sample SAMN05326647, study PRJNA326480) | marine metagenome | isolation source: seawater | place: Indian Ocean: North | collected 2010
CTACCATTTGGCTGCAGCGGGGCCACAATATCGCCAATCTCTGGCTCAATGAGGGACAGGTCGGCACGAATCCTAGAGGATAGTGAGTGATTGAACACCAGTGACTGAATTGAATGGACCATAAGTAACTGCAATGAGTGTGGCAGGGTACGGAATGAGCCGAGAAAGTCTCCGGGATTTTCAACGAGATGCTCAAGCATTGACGATTCGTAACCAAGCCTTTCGGGCACCAGCTCCAAGCATTCCGAGGGGCCCTTACCATCCCGCCATGCTTTCCTGAAAATCGATGCCTCCTCCCCTTCCCTTGTTGACTCCATGCCAACGTAGAGGTCAACTGCTCGTTCGAAGTCACCCTCTACAACTGCACGGCCAACTTCTGGGGTTACGGGCCTGGTGGAGCCGAATCTCTGAGGGCCTATCCAGTTTGGGAATGCATCCGACCCGATGGAGTCAGATAGGCCTTGCCTGATCTCGCGGACTCTGCGCATTGCCTCCTTTGCGTCTATTGGTTTTCCCGATGCATCGCAGCACCCCCTGACGGTGATGGTGAACCTGTTTCCATCATGATCCCCCATCCCCAACTTATGGTGGGTCCTTCCGATAACCTCAACCGTACTATCTGGGATTTCGACTTCCTCGACCCTTTTCCTCGGAGCGTCAATTACCAAAGTCTGGGTGGTGATGGCCCTCTTGTCCTTGATTCCGGAGGAGAAGATTCGGTTTCGATTAATCCCGCATGACCTAGCAAGTCTTCGGAGGTATCGGTTGGTCTCCCAATTAACCATGGTCACCCGAGCCACGGTGAACCTTCCCTTTGGATCAAGAGCTGGTGTCTTTGATGCCTCCTCCACTCTAAAGTCCTCGACCCTGCATTTCAGGAGTCCTCCCACTCCCTCGGCGGAGACTGGCCATTCGGACAGGCCCAGGCGTTCCTCGATAGAAGAGTGGGTCATGAGGGCACACCCTCAGAACTTGATACTGGAGAATTCCTTGGTAATTTCCGAGCAGATGTCCTTGAGGATCTTGTCGGCCTTCTTTCCCTTGACGGTCCTGACGTATAGTTCGGGGTCATCGAGATCTGGGTGATTCTGGAAGTAGTTTGCATATTCCACATCGTCCCTGTCATTTAGGCGGGATCGGAACATCTGGAGTGCCGTGTGAGTCCCGCCGATGACTCTTAGCCTCAACTCTCGGCCATCGTTCTTCAATACTTTGACAGGCATGGAACGGACGCCCGACTATAGTGCCCCTTTTCAGGTCTTGCATGTCAAAGCGAAGTCTGGAGGGCAGCAAACCTACCCTAAGTTTTACACCGGGAGGTTTTGGGGGCCCTAGATGTCTGGCAACGATGCCTTGACGAAAGCCATCGCGGATGGCTTCGATAGGCTATCCGCACCGATACTGATTTCCAGCTTGCTGCTCACTGCTTTCCTAGCCTCATTCTTGGTCCCCCTGCCCGAATTCACGACCGATTTGTCGTCGTTCGCCCCCGATACCGAAGCAGACGATGCCAATGAGAGGGCAGATGCTTCCATGGGCCCCTCTTCACACCTGATCTACATCAATGTCAAACCATCGGTCGGAGATAACGAGATCCCCAACGTTCTGGAAATGGGGGCACTGCACGAGTTGGCTGAAGACCATAGGAGAGTGGAGGAGTACTCCGAGCAGAACGGGGGTTTCGTGACATCCCAGATCAACGCCGCCGAGGTACTGCAGAGGTTTATCGAGGATAGGAACTATTCCGGGCAGCTGAGTGATTTCAGCGACTGGCAGCAGATGCTGACGGAAGTCCTAGAGGGAGATGAATGCGGCGATGCAGTAAGCAGCGACGAGCGGACCATCGCCACCGCGGCGTTCGCGTCTTCGGCGATGCTTCACAAGGACCTTGACTACCAGCCAGTATGCGACTGGCTGGAAACCGGTGAAGGGAATCCCACCCCCAGGGCAGACAGCACACTCTGGTTAATTGAGATGTCAGGGGGGGTTAGCAACGAAGAAAGGCAACTTCATGCCACTGTGATTAGGGAGATGCTAGGCGAAGGGTCCGTACTGGAGTACGGCGTAATCTCGGACGATTTGATCAGCAATGACATCAATGAGTCGACCTTGGATAACCTAGTCTGGCTAATCCTCCTTGCGGTGATTGTCGTGGTTATACTCCTGGCCCTGACTTTCCGTTCGATTGCCATGGTAGCAGCGCCCCTGACGGCCCTATTGGCATCCCTTGTGTGGACTTACGGCACGATTACAATGCTAGGGATGAAATTCTCTATTCTGGAGATAGCAGTGGCACCGGTCGTCCTAGGGCTCGGTATCGACTACTCGATCCACCTTCAAAGGGGCTACGAGAGGTCCAAGGAGGGCTCCCAGAGTTCCGCAGAAGCATGGGCGAAGGCCCTTGTAGAGTTACGAGTCGCGCTATCCCTAGCCGTAGTCACCACAGTCTTCGCGTTTCTGGCAAACTCGCTATCTCCGTTGCCCCCCCTGCGAACATTCGGGGTTACCCTGGCCCTGGGCGTGTTCTCGGCATTCCTCGCAAGCACCGTCACTGTTGGCGCGATTCACGTAGTGGTTGAAAGGACAATGGGCTCCGCAAATCCCAGTGGTTTGGAGTTGGATGCACTAGCCAATAGGGCATCGGAGTTCCAGAGGGGGAATGCGCCCCTAGTCCTGCTTACCGTCGCGGTAATCACCGCAGGCTCGGTGGTTGTCGCAATGCAGGGCCTTGACACTAGCTTCGAGCTCGCAGACTTCCTATCGGACGAAGAGATGGACGTAATGCAGGTCAGAAATGACCTCTACGAATCCTATGACGTCAAGGCACTGAAGTCCGTATACATCATCGTCGAGCCCGCCGAAGGAGCAGAGTCTTTCCAGAGCGAGGAGAGGCTGATTGATGCCCTTGGTGGTTTAGAAGACTCACTGCTACGAATGCAGGGCGTCGTCGTGACGCAGGCTCCGGGCTCAAGCACCGAGTGGGCCTCATATGATAGCATATACCGGGTTATCGCCGATGCCATTGAGCAGGACGAAGGTTTCGGCATGGAGCACAACCTGCAGGTATTCGGCGAGGACTTGGCACCGACGGAGGACTTCATCGAGGGTGACCTGTCGAATGCAATCAAATCCCTCCTGACCAATGACACGGTGGGGGAGCAACTCAGGGGGATGACTTGGTCACAGAGGGCCGGCCAGCACGTCTCCCTTACTGATAGCGGCGACGCAGTAAACTTCCTGAGGATCAGAATCGATGTTGAGGCCGAGAACAGTGCCATGGTCGAGCAGATCACCGTCGAACTGGACGCAGAAGTGACACTGGTGTCCTCCGATACCGGGGGGAGGGCGTACGCAGTAGGAGACCTCGTTATCCTATCGAACGTCCTATCGGGCCTTATCTCATCAATAGTAAGCTCAACTGCAATCAGCCTCGCTGTGTCCCTACTAGTGCTGGCGTCGCTGACCCGGAGGCTGGGGCAGTCTCTACTGGTCATCCTTCCCGTTGCACTCGCTGGTTCATGGGTAGTTGGTGCAATGGCGGTACTTGGGATCAACTGGAACGTTCTGACAATCATGATCACCGCATTGACAATAGGACTTGGTATCGACTACTCGATCCACGTCTGGAGGAGGTTCGAGTCCAACAGATCTTCTGGCATGGCAATTTGGCCGGCGATGAAGGACATGTATGCCAATACTGGCTCCGCCTTGCTAATGTCGGCAGGGACCACCATCTGCGGCTTCATGGTACTCCTCCTTTCTCCCGTTCCCGTCATCCGGGACTTTGGCATAGTTAGCTCGATATCGGTTGCTTTCTCACTGATTCTCGCCCTACTGGTACTTCCGGGGCTGCTGGCTGCAGAGGTCCGAACCGGGAACGGGCCTAGTTCCCAATAATCTCCAGCACCTCGTGCATGTCTAGGCTCTGCTCCCTCGCAAGCAACGCCACAGCAAAATCGAGGGTGATGGGCCCAAGAGCCCTCCGCTTCCTCTGAGCCCTCCTAACCACTTCCCTGCGTTCCAATCCGGACTTCCTCGAAACCAACGAAATCAGGGTTTGAGCCCTATCTGCACCCCCTTCAGCGGGAGTACTGGATAGCGGAGTGGTTTCACTTGCTGCCTTGGCAGGCTCAGTGGGCCTCCCCTGTTGGACATCGGAAACGGGGGCCGCAGGAACATCTCCCGTTCTGACTAGCAATGGCTGCCAACCTAGGGGAGGGGGCTCTAGATCGAGTCCAGGAGCTGGGCGAAGGGAGTCGGTGCTTCCAACCAGCCAGCCTCGCGAATGAAGCGTATCAACCAGAATTGGGGACGACTCGGGGGCAAACCACTGCATCTCCAATGACCACATGCGGGAGATTTCGCTCTTCGAGAATCCATCTCCCTGGTGGCTGTTGAATGTCGAAAAGAGGAGGTGAGAAATCTCTTCCCCTATCCCTCCCAAGCCAGCCATCGAAACTGCAACGATACATTCGATGCTTGATGTTGCCGATTGAACGGGGGCTCGCTTGGTTGAAGAGGGGAGGGGTTATCGGAGCGCGATTCCTGTGGCGAAGAGGTACGTAGCCCGAGACCCGAGAACCGGGAAGAAGATTGGGGGACGCAAGAGAGCGGGGGCGGGGGCAAAGGGGATTGCCGGACTTGCTCCGAGCCCGGGACCTTGGGAGAGCATGCCCCTCGAGGACATCATCAGAGTTGCCACAGGGGAGGAGGCCAAGGTAGAGGTCAGAACTGACAAAGGGACTTGGAAACTAGGTAGAATCGACGCGATTAAGGCATTGCACAAGGTCCTGGAGAAGGATGCCGAGACCGCATACGAATCCCTGGTGGAAGCATTGGAAGACGACTACCCCGATGTCAGGATTGCAGCACTTAAGTCCCTGCCATCATTCTCACTTAGGAGGCAAGGGATCCTTCTGCATTGCCTATCCGACAGGCTCCTCGATGAGGACGGGGCCGTTCGAGGGGAGGCTAGAGAGTGCTTGAAGAAAGTGGCGCCAATGTTCCCCTCTGGATGCGAGGAGATGCTGAGGAGGGAGCTAAGGGACAGCAGGAAGGAGCATCGGGAAAACGCATTTGAAGCACTAAAGCTAACATCCAGAGAATGGCCAGAAGTCGGCTGCCTGCACGTTGATGAGCTGATCAGGGAAGAAGATGATGACCTGAGGGTCAGGGGCTCCGCGATCCTCAGGAGCATCACATCCAAGGGAGGTGCGGAGGCCTGGGACCTGATTAGCTGGTCCCTCCAGGACCAGGAAGTCAGGGTTAGGAGGAACGCTGCCCGGACCCTGACACTGCTAGCTGACGTGGAGCCCAGAATAGCTGCGATACTAGTCGAGTCTAGCATAGGCGAGAGGGACTCGGTCATTAGGGAGGCCGTAATCAGGGCATTGAAGAAGCTAGACATGCAGAGCCCGAAAGTTGTCCAGATGATCATCAGAGGTGCTGGAGACGAGAGCCTTGAGATGAGGAGGGCGTGCATTGGACAGCTGTCCATCATCATGACTGGGCAGGAGCTGCGAGAAGCTGCGGCAGAACTCCTACGAAAGGAGGAGGACCCAGTGCTGAAGAGGAAACTCAGGGCCCTGTCCCTAGATCCTGACTTCGAAGGTACCGAGGACGAGAAAAACAGGAAGCTGGCACCCGTGGAATACATCCCCCCAGAGGACCCCGACACCGGACCGAAGAAGCCCCAAGGCTTGCGTGAGGCTGATAAACAGGATTCAGGTCGGGCGGCCACGAGGAATACAGATGAGTGACGAATTCGACGAGAAGTTGGCTCGTTTCGAGAACCTTTGGAACGGGGTAACGCCCAAGGGCGAAAACCGCACCAAGGCACTGAAGTTCAGGCAGTACATGCGCAACCACGTTCTCCAGAAGTTCCACAAAAGGAGGAAGGACCAGTGGGCGAACGCGGACAAGGGGCACTACAACCACGGCTTCTCCAGCAAGGACCAGTTCCTAACCAAGGAAAACTGCAGGAAGTACTGGATGGGCGAGTTGCAGAAGGACATCAAGGAAGCTGAGACCTTCTGAGGAAGACTGATGTCACCGCCCAAATTCAATGACTGGGGGCTTGAAGAGCCCGTTCAGAAGGCGATAGCCGAGCTAGGCTGGGAAGAGCCAACTGAGATTCAGCTAGAAGCCATACCAGTGGCTAGGCAAGGACGGGACGTTGTCGGGCAGGCAAGGACGGGTTCGGGAAAGACCGCGGCCTTTGGGATACCGATTATCGAAGCCAACGAGCCCCTGGGAAAGACCCAGTCACTAATCCTGTGCCCGACCAGAGAGCTTGCCGTCCAAGTGGCCGAGGAGATGGGCGCACTGCAAGGAAAGAAGGGGCTCAAGATCGAGACTGTCTACGGTGGGACCGACCTTGAGAAGCAGGCCAAGCTTCTCGACAAAGGGGTGGACGTAATCGTCGGCACTCCGGGAAGGGTAATTGACATGAGCAAGAGGGGCCACATTGATCTCTCGAAAATTAGGATGTTCTGCTTGGACGAGGCCGATAGGATGCTGGACATGGGATTCTTCCCGGACATACTCTGGATCGTCGAGAGAATGGGAGATAGGGAGCAGAACCTGCTGTTCAGCGCTACCTTCCCTCAAGAGGTCCTAGACGCAGCCGAAGAGTTCACCGAAGACCCCGTTCACGTGATGAGCGAGGACCTAGAGGTGGAGGTCCCCGAAATCGACCAGTTCGCAATCAAGGTTGGCCGCATGAACAAGATGTGGGCCCTAGGCAGAATCATCGCAGGCATGGAGGAAGGGGATCAGATGCTGATCTTCACCAACACGAAGAGGATGGTCGACATGCTGCACGAGAGGCTGGATAGGAACGGGATCGACTCGTCCGCACTGCATGGGGACATGCCCCAGAACAAGAGGGAAAAGATCCTAGACAGGTTCAGGGAGGGGGAAAGGGACGTGCTCGTTGCCACGGACGTGGCGGCCAGGGGCCTAGACGTGGACGGGATAACACACGTCGTGAACTACGACCTCCCGGATGAAACCGAGTCCTACGTCCACAGAATTGGCAGGACGGGCAGGATGGGGAGAAGCGGTCAGGCCTGGAGCTTCGTCAGCAGCAACGAGATAGGGGCCCTTGACAGGATCGCAAACACCTGGAGCCTGAAAATCCCGATAGTCGACCCACCCGAACTCCCAGAGGGATCGAGAGAGTTGATGAGGCAGAAGGAGGACTGGGACGAGATTTCGGATAGCTTCGGAATGGTAACACTAAGAATCTCAGTAGGTAGCCAGGAGGCCACTAAGCTCTCCTTGGCGAACTGGATCCTGAAGGAGGCAAGAGTCCCCGACATCACCCTCGGCGAAATTGATTTGGGAGATGGGAGTTCGACCGTAGAAGTGCACGTGAAGAAGGCATCTTACGTCATTGACGTGCTGAAAAACAGGAAGTTCAAGGGAAGAGGGCTCGACCCTGCGATAGTCAGTTGAGGCCTGGGCATCCGCATCCTAAATATAGCCGGACTCACAAGCCCCTGCATGGCTGACGCAAAGGGCGGCGACTCGGCCAAGGACAAGAAGGCCGCTGCCGACGCCAAGAAGAAGGCGGAAGCGGAGAAGAAGGCAGCTGCCGACGCCAAGAAGAAGGCGGAGGCGGAGGCAAAGAAGCTGGAGCAGATCAAAAAAGAATCACAGGCGGCCGCCAAGGAAAGAGCGTCGGCGGAGAAGTCCCTCGAGGCGGCCAAGAAGGCCCGCACCAAGGCAGAGGACGAGCTTGCCAAGGCAGTAGGATCGGCCAAGGACGCGGTAGCAAAGATGGCTGAACTAAAGAAGGCCAAGGCCGATGCCGAAAGGAAGGCCAAGACCGAGGAGGGGGCCAGGAAGAAGGCCGAGAGCGAGCTAGCCAGGAAGAAGAAGTCGGGGGAAAGCACGTCAAAGCAACTGGAGAACCTGGATAGGCAGGTCAAGGCAGCCAAGACCAGGGTGGAAGACGCCAAGAAGGCGTCATCGGCGACCCAGAAGGATCTGGAGAAGGTCCGCGAGGAGTCGTCCAAGTCATCAAGTAAAATCACCGAGCTGACAAAGGAGAAGGGCTCATTGGAGGCCGAACTGAAGAAGAGGTCTGCAGACCTCAAGAAAGCCGAGTCAGACCTGGAAAGGGAGTCGAAGAAGGGCTCAGCGGAGAAGGCGAAACTACAGCAGCTTTCCGATGCCACTAGAAGCCTAAAGGGAAAGATATCCCAGATGGCCAAGAGCATAAAGGAAACCAGGACGAAGACAGAGGACCAAGCTAAGATGCTCAGGGACTTCGAGGGCAGGCTCAAGGAAGAGGAGAAGGCCAAGGAGGGAGCGGAGAAGAAGCTGGAGCAGGCCAAGAAGGCAACTGAATCGGCCATATCCAAGAAGAAGCAGGCGGAGGCCAAGACCAAGGAGGCCGAGAAGGCCTACCAATCTACAGTCAAGCCACGCAAGGACGCGGAGGACAGGGCCAGGAAGGCGGAGAAGGCGCAGAAGGACGCCGAGAAGGACCTAGAAAAGAGAGAGTCGCTGCGCAAGAAGGCCGAAGCAGATGCCAAGAAAGGGGCTGAGGACAGGAAGGCCGCCGAGGGCTCCATGAAGGAGGCGGAGAAGGCCAGAGACGCTGCCGAGAAGGCCCGCGAGAAGAGCATTGGCGCGGCCGAGAAGGCCAGGAAGGATCTATCCGAAGCCCGAGCCAAGACGAAGGACCTCAACGAGAAGCTTCAGAAGGCGACGGCGGAGAGGAAAACCGCTGAAGAAAACGCAGCCAAGGCCGAGAAGGAAGCCGCAGAGTCATCCCAGAAGGCCACGGCATCGAGGACTAGCGCCGACAAGGCAGCAGCCAAACTGAAGCAGGAGAATTCCGCGGGGAAGGAAGCCAAGGCCAGGCAGGCCAAGGACAAGAAGGCCGCGGAGCAGGCCGAAGAGGCCGCCGCAAAGTCACAGCAGGAGAGGGAAGCCTCCCTGAAGAGGCTGGAGAAGGTGGTGAAGGCCAGAGAAGGATTCGAAAGGCTCGCAGCCGAGCAGAGGAAGAAGAGGACCGAGCTAGAGGCAAAGGCGGAGAAGGAAAGGAAGGCCACCGCGGAGACCAACAAGAAGGCCGAGGCACAGGCCAAGATGAAGGCCGAGCAGGAGAGGAGATCCAAGTCGGAGGCAGAGGAGCACAAGAAGGCCAAGGAGATACTCAAGGAGGAGACCGAGCGCTGGAAGGAGGCCGAGGCGGGGCTTGGTAAGGCCACTAGCGCTAGGAAGAAGGCGGAGTCAGAGGCCGACAGGGCCCAAAAGGCAAGGGCGACGACCCAGAAGGAGCACCAGGACGCAAAGCAAGAGAGGATAGAGGCCGAGAACAGGGCCAAGGACGAGGAGAAGAAGATGAGGGCGGCCCAGAAGGCCGCCGAAGCTGCGGCAAAGGCCAGGAAAGACCTGGAGGACGACATCGCCGAAGAGGAGAAGAAGCGAAAGGAGGCCAGGGCCAGGAAGAAGGCCCTGGAGAAGGAGAAGATGAGCGCGGAAGAGCTGGCACGAGAGGAGGAGCGGAAGCGGGCCGATGCGAAGGAGAGGGTCAGGAAGAAGGCCGAGAAGCGCAGGATAAAGGCACAAGAGGCGAAGCAGAGGAAGCAGCTCGCAGATGCCGAGGCGGCGCAGGAAGCCGAGGCGGTCAGAATGGAAGTGAGCATGAAGCTGAACGACCTCAAGGCGCACAAGGACACAATGAGCAAGGAGGAGTACGTGCTAGCCAGAATCAAGATCAAGGCGGTGACCGTAAACTTCGACGTCATAGGGAGAGCCAACGGAAGGAGCGACGACCTACAGCAGGTAGACGGCATCGACGGGGACCTGGAGGGCAGGCTCAACACCGTGGGCATCACCACGCTAGAGCAGCTGTCCAAGATGGACGACGTGACAGCAGAGGACGTCAACGACGCGATAGAGTACATGCCCGGCAGGATCCGCAGGCAGCTCTGGGCGGAACAGGCCAAGATCCTCCTAGAGTGAAAGGATAGACACCCCTTATAGGGGTGTCTAAATGGAAAAATCAGGCCTTTCCTTGGATAAATCCAAAAGCGGCATTTTACGATAGGGGCATTATGCGAGCGCAAGCAAGGACGTCAATGAGGGCCGTAGCCCTAGTCCTGCTGATGCTTGCGAGCACGCAACTCGTGCTACTGACCGGGCGCGACCACTCCCCGGGCGAGCTGGGCGAGGGTGGGCAGAGATCCGAAGTAGACAACTCCCAGGTCACCATCATTGACCTGGGGGGCGAACATGCCTGCGCGATAGGCACTGCCAACCAGATGAAGTGCTGGGGCGACGGGGCGAGCGGAAAAACGGGTCACGAGAACACGGACGACTACGGGGACGAAGAGGAGGAGATGGGTCAGTACCTCATGTTCGCCGATGTCGGTCCCGGCCTGACATTCACCGACGTCGCAGCGGGGGACGACTTCACATGCGCCCTTCTGAGCGACGCCTCCGTCAAGTGCTGGGGGTCAAACGAGTACCTGGGGAGCGAGGCCGGAGCGGCCGGGACCGGGAGCAAGGGGGACGGATACAGGGAGATGGGAGCTGGCGTAGAGCGGGTCCGTATTGCATGGGACCAGTGGAACGCCACCTCGATATCAGCCGGAGGGTCACACGCATGCGCGATCACGAACAACGGAACATCTGACTCCCTCGTATGCTGGGGCGACAACACGTACGGGCAGCTAGGGATCGACCCAAATTACACCAGCATGGGCGGTACGACTCTCCATCCGTTGGCTGCGATTCCCTTCTCCGACATCCCCAGCAGGGGGGTCGGGCTTTCACAAGTGGCGGTAGGGGGCCACCATACCTGCCTCCTCTGGAGCGATGGAGAGGTGGGGTGCTGGGGGAACAACTCATACGGGCAGCTAGGCATAGGCAGCACAGACCACATAGGCGACAATTCCGGGGAGATGGGCAGCGACCTGACGCTGGTCTCGTTCCCTTCGGGGAGGACCGCTGCCCAGATTAGCGCAGGGCACGATGTGAGCTGCGCCATACTGGACAACGACGACCTGGCCTGCTGGGGAAACGGGGCCTATGGGATGCTGGGCTCGGAGGGAACCCAGGCGCTCGGCGACTCGCCGGGAGAAATCGGCGACGGGTTGCATGTGCTGGACCTAGGCAGCGGGTACGCCGTGGAGTCAGTCTCCATCGGGAACGCACATTCCTGCGCGATCCTCGACGATGGGGACGCAGCCACGTCCGACGAGCTCAAGTGCTGGGGATCCGGGTTTGGCGGGGCATTGGGGCAGGGAGACCAGGATTCCTGGGGCCATGCCCAGTACACGATGGGCAACTACCTACCAGTCCTGAGCCTAGGTTCGGATGTCCACCCCATTTACGTGGAGGCGGGGGATTCCTTCACCTGCGCGATAATGAACAACACCAAAGTGAAGTGCTGGGGATCCGGACTGGGTGGAAGGACCGGTCTGGGCATTAGCGGGAACTTCGGCGATCAAACGACAGAAAGGGGAGACAACATGCCCTATGTGGAGCTTTACCTCCCAGAGGAGAGTTTCGATCGTCCCTGCGACGAGCCGGCAGAGGGTTCCCCCCTGGCCACTGCCACCTTGGACTCAACCAACTCGATGATCGGAAACCATACCTCCACCGCGATGACCCCGGACTCGTGCGCCGCAGTGGCATACGTGGATGGAGAAAACGAGGCTCCGATGTTCGCGGTGTTCAACAAGGGCAGGTGGTCCACCGAGATAATCTCCTCCGAGTACAGCGGGTGGAACCTGGATATCAATGACATAGCCCTCACCATCGACTCCAATGGAACCCCCCACATCGTGGTTGGGGCATCACATGAAGCCAGGTACTGGACCAAGGAGGGAGGGGTTTGGGTCTCGGATTTCTTGGCAACTTCATTCGATTCTGGTAGCGGGTCTGATGGGAATATCACAGCCGTTTCCGTCGAGACTGGCGCCAACGGCGACATATTCGCGATCTGGCAGGAGTATCGGAATTCAGGGGGTCCGAACAACCGAATACGCGCAATGGGGTGCACAGCTGCGGCTCACGCGGACAATTCCTGCTCGGACCCGAGTGCTGGTGGGTTCGATCTCAACGCCGCCTGGCAGAACCCCGAGGCATCGTTCTCTGCCGCCATGGACACTGACGTAGCCTCTGACGGCACCATCATAGTTGCTTACGTAGAGGACGACGACTACGATGGAACTGGGAGCGTGAAGATAGTCGAGCTCGGCTCTGGAGGGTTCGGAACCCCCATCAACACAGGCGGCACAGTGAGCGTGCCCTGGGATAGTGACTACGGGAGTGGGAGTTCTGGAGAGTTCAGCATGGGCGCCAACTCATCCCTAGCAATGGACATTGGCCTGGATGGCTCGATCCACACCACCCACCTGGACGCCGGCGGGGGTCTCCACCATTCCTGGTGCTCATCCGGCTGCGACAGCCTTTCCTCGTGGTCTACGGAGGAGCTCGACTCGTCATACGAGACAGGGGTGATCGACATCTCCATGGGCCCGGACCTGTCCACCGTCATACTTGCAGGCACGGACAGCGGCACATACACCCTACACAAGAAGGAGGGTGGCTGGGAATACACGTCAATCAGCAGCACGGGGGGTGCGGACTGGATGGCCGTGGAGATCAGCGAGATGGGCAAGATGTGGGGTTTCGCGTACTACCCCGGGACCTCCGCGCCCCTGACCCACTTCAGGCAGGAGGGGATGACCACTTCCGGGCTAAATGAAGACATAGACGGTGACGGTTGGTCAAGGCTTGACGAGATAAGGTGCGGGACGGACTACACGAATTCGTCCAGCATCCCCTCCGACTCGGACGGGGACGGCGAGTGCGACCTCTTAGACGGGTGGGTGGACTCCTCCATCTCAGGCGAGTCGGACGCCCTCAGCATCGGTGAGGAGTTCGGCTGCGCGGTCCTCGCCAACTACTCCGTAGCATGCTGGGGTGACAACTCGGAGGGGCAGCTGGGCAACAGCGGGGCGGGCTCAAGCAGCCCGTGGGCCGTGCTAGTAGACCTGCCTGCTGGCTTCGAGGCCGGAGCGATCGACGCAGGCACGGCACACGCATGCTCAACGGGACTGGACGGGACCCTGGTCTGCTGGGGCAGGAACACCGCGGGACAGCTCGGCAGAGGATCTCTCTCCGCCTCGGGGACCCCGGGCTACGCGACGATCCCCTCTGGAGTGAGCGTGGAGCAGTTCGCCGCAGGCGCGGACCACAACTGCATGAAGGGGACGGATTCGAAGCTCTACTGCTGGGGGGAAGGGGACAAGCAAAGGCTGGGCCTACTCGTGGATAGGCTGACCATCGAGGGGTTTGACGACAACTCCAG